>Ga0222713_10003182_pt1 | contig 17160 bp, 18 predicted proteins | sample C33_649DmetaG_FD_165061 | JGI IMG/M metagenome (GOLD analysis project Ga0222713, IMG submission 165061) | Estuarine water microbial communities from San Francisco Bay, California, United States - C33_649D | ecosystem: Environmental > Aquatic > Marine > Unclassified | place: USA: California...
AATTGGGCTTTGGCAATTTCCCAGCTGGATATTTATTTTCCAGATAGACTGAAATTTGGGAGATGATTTTTAAAATGACACAGTTTGATGAACACTCCCCAAATTTTCTGTCATTTAGCATTGTGTATTGCTTTAACCACGGAGTTAATTATAGGGAGATCAGATAATTTTATATTATATTTTAGAACAAAAGATTCTATGAGTTTTGCAGCTTCAGCGCCCTCTACTAATATCGGATAGGAAGAAATAAAATCTTTAGAATATTGATTTTGATGCATTAGGAAGCCAAATTTAGTATTTCGTGAATTTTGAGAATAGCTTGTCAAAATTAAATCCCCAATTACCGCTGGCTCTAATAGAGTTTCTTGTCTACCACCCATTGCCTTGGAAATTAGCGATATTTCTTGTAAAGCTTTGGTAATAAGCCATGCTTTTGCATTATCCCCAGCATCACTAGCCTCTAAAATACCGCTTTTTATAGCTACTATATTTTTTACAATAGATGCTATTTGAATAGTTATAATATCATCTGTGGTAGAAATCTCAAAATATGGCGTTGATAAATTCTTTGCTAAATCATTGGCAAGAAGTAAATCTTCTGAAGAAATAGTCGCACTTGTGAATTTTTCTAAAGCTACTTCATTGGCAAAATTTGGACCAGAAAAAAAAGCAAAAGGATTCGCTCGCTCTCTTTTAAATTTTTCAGAAAGAAGCTCTATTGGTTCAGAAGAAATTCCTTTAGTAGCTATAACAAAAATGGTGGTTGACGGAATATTATATTGTTTTAATTGTTCTAATACATTTCCGAAGGCAGAGGAAGGAACTGCAATAAATATTATTTCCGAATCTAAGATTTCTTCAATTTGATTTGTTGCAATCAAATTACTTGTTAAAGTAATGGAGCCAAGATACTTACTATTAAGCTTTTTATTATTTATTTCATCGGCTATATCTTGCGAATCAGAATATATTTTAACCGATTGATGTATTCTTGACAAATGACAAGCAATTGCGCTACCCCAGCTTCCACTTCCAATAACTGAGAAATTAGTAAAATTATTCATGTATTCTCCTCTTTCTTTTTATTCTATTTTAAAGCGCAAGGCGAGATAGATTGAACTAAATAGCAGATCGATTTTTTATAATTGTTTGCAAAATCATAATTCTATTGTAACAGGGGGTAAAAATCTTATCCCCTGTTACATAATGGCATCCATATGATTGGATAAGTTTTTTAGAAACCCATACCACCCATACCGCCCATTCCGCCCATACCACCCATTCCGCCACCAGCAGATGGTGCATCATCTTTAATGCTTGGGTCAGCTGTAATAATAGCCTCTGTTGTAATTATCAATGAAGCAACAGAAGCAGCGTCTTGAAGAGCTGTTCTTACTACTTTAGTAGGATCTATAATACCAGCTTTAAACATATCAACATATTCCATATCTTGGGCATTAAAGCCAAAAGTAGTAGAAGTACTATCACTTAATTTACCAGCAACAACAGCTCCATCAACCCCTGAATTTTCAGCTATTTGTCTTGCCGGAGATTGAAGAGCTTTCTTTACTATATCGATACCAGCTTGTTGATCAGCATTTGAGCCTTTAAGATTTTCTAGTGCTCTTGCAGCGTAAAATAGTGTAACGCCACCACCGGGAACAACACCTTCTTCTACAGCAGCTCTAGTAGCATGTAGCGCATCGTCAACACGATCTTTTCTTTCTTTAACTTCAGTTTCAGTAGCTCCACCAACTTTAAGCACAGCAACGCCGCCAACAAGTTTTGCTAATCTTTCTTGTAGCTTTTCTTTATCATAATCGGATGTTGTTTCTTCTATTTGTTTACGAATTTGGGAACATCTAGATTCAATATCTACTTTTGCTCCAGATCCGTCAACTATAACTGTATCCTCTTTAGAAATTTTAACTTTTTTAGCACTACCTAACATTGAAAGATTTACATTGTCTAGTTTCATACCTAAATCATCACTGATTAACTCTCCACCAGTTAAAATTGCTATATCTTCAAGCATTGATTTTCTTCTATCTCCAAAACCCGGAGCTTTTACAGCAGCTACTTTCAATCCACCGCGAAGTTTGTTAACCACTAAAGCGGCAAGAGCTTCACCCTCAACATCTTCAGCAATAATTAATAATGGTCTAGCAGACTGAACAACTGCCTCAAGCACTGGTAACATTGGTTGTAAAGATGAAAGTTTTTTCTCAAAAATAAGGATGTAAGGATTGTCTAATTCTGCTATCATTTTTTCAGAATTCGTTACAAAATAAGGTGAAAGATAACCTCTATCAAACATCATTCCTTCTACAACATCTACTTCAAAACCAAAATTCTTTGCTTCTTCTACAGTTATAACCCCCTCTTTTCCTACTTTTTTCATAGCAAGAGCAATTTGCTCACCAATTTCTTTGTCGCCATTTGCAGAAATAGTACCAACCTGCGCTATTTCTTCATGGCTACTAATAGGCTTACTGGATTTTTTAATTGACTCAAGCACATTAGCGACTGCAATATCAATTCCTCTTTTTAAATCCATAGGATTAAAGCCAGCAGCTACTGCTTTATTACCTTCTTTAACTATGGCTTGAGTTAAAATAGTTGCTGTTGTAGTTCCATCTCCTGCTACATCCGCTGTTTTACTAGCAACAGATTTAACCAACTGCGCTCCTAAATTTTGTTCTGGATCTTTTAATTCAATAGATTTAGCAACTGTTACACCATCTTTCGTTACTCTAGGAGCGCCAAAAGACTGCTCTATTGCAACATGACGTCCTTTAGGACCTAAAGTTACTTTAACTGCATTTGCTAATATATTAACTCCTTTGATCATTTCTTCACGAGCTTTTGATCCGTATTTTATTTGTTTTGCCATAATAATTACTCCTTGTAAAATATGTTACTTAATTAATTAGTTTATTATTCCCATAATATCTGTTTCTTTCATGATAATGAACTCTTGGCCATCAACTTTCACCTCTGTTCCGCCCCATTTACCATATAAAACTTTATCACCTATTTTTACATCAAGTGGTATAAGCTTACCATCCTTATCTTTAGAACCTTTTCCAACTGCAATAACTTTCCCTTGCATAGGTTTTTCTTTAGCGCTATCAGGAATAATTATGCCACCAACTGTTTTTTCCTCTTGATCTATAGGCTTAATTGCAACACGATCATGTAATGGTATAAAATTCATTTTGAACCTCATTATTTTAAGTTTACTAAAAACACTCAAATTTTTTAGTTTGAGTACTAGGTTTGTAGTTCTGTATATATGCTTTAAAAACTATAGTTCAAGTGTTTATTTAAAATAATTTTTCATATTCGCTTTTATAAAACTCAAGAACATTAGCTAGAGTAGGTAATTTAATGTATTTTGCTTTTTTAGATTCTAAATAATATAAAAATTTAAGTTTTTTTGACAATACTTCAGAGGATAAATTTCCCAGCATTTCTGGGATAAGTGTTTGAAAAATATCAGGATGATTAATAGCAAAATTATATATTGTTCGTAGATTATTATAAGATGCAAATTCCTTTTCTTCTGATGCGGCATTGTTAATTTTAAAAGATAAATCATTGTTAATAAAAACAAAATTACTATATTTCGCACATCTAAGAGATAAAGACATATTCTGAGAATATATACTCATATCTGCTTTGCCTACTTTTTCAAGGAGAGATCTTTTGACTAAAGTTCCAGACCCACCAATATTTCGTAAAGCTGGTATTTGATTCAAAAGAATTTCATTCATAGGAGATTGAATCAATTTTGACTCTAAAGAAAATTTTTTTTTAAAATTTAAGTTTTTTTCATTTTTTATCTCTTTTGTTTTTGCACACGAAACTTCAGCACCAAATTGTAAACATGAATCTATCATAATTGTGGTTGATTCAGGATAAAGCACCTCCCCTCCTTCTACAAAATGAATATAATCTCCATTAGCTAAAGTAATAGCTTTATTAATACTAATTGTCCAACCATGATTTTTTTGAGTAATAATGGTAGTTTTAGGCAAGTCATTAGCAGCTAACTTTACTAATTCTAAAGAATTATCTTTTGAACCATCATCAATGATGATAAACTCTTTTCTAAAGGAACCACTTATTTCTTTTAAAGATTTTATTAAAAGAGGAATGTTACTTTCATTGTTATTTAAAAGAACTATATAAGTGCATTTTAGCATATTAATCTTGACTATAGAAAAATGATTAAAATTAGTTATTATAAAACTACACAAGAAAAATTACCAAAAGCATTTTGTATGCTTGCGGAAAAATGTTATCATAACGGTATTAAGTTATTTGTCCATACAAACAGCAAAGAATATACAGTTGAACTAGACAGGGTATTGTGGACATATTCTAAAAAACAATTTATTCCACACTCAACTATAGATGATTTATTACCAGAAATACAGCATATTTTAATTGGTTCAGAGCTTAAGAATTTGAATAACTCATCAAACATGATGATTATTAATGCAAGTGAAAGTAAAATTCTTTCTATAATTGCATCTAACGAAAATTTGCTTATTGCAAAATGTGAACGTTTGATTTTTTTGTACGATCATTCGAGCTTGATTTCTAGTCAAGACATAAAAAATATAATTAATAAATCTTCAATAGATAAGTTTAATTTTGAGTCTTATCTACAAGATGAAAATAATAGCTGGGGGATTGAGAAGAGTAATAATTATTGATTTTACACAACAATAACATCACATATCCCCAACAAGAAATGTATTAGGCAATGAATAAAGTAAATTAAGCTACAATTATATTATTACTTTACTCTATAATCCTAGAAGATAGGAGTTTTTAGTTATTAACAGATAACTAGAATCATAATTTAAATTATTATTTTATGATGATTAAAATATTTGATATATTATTATGGTTATGGGAAAAGTTTTAGTTGTAGAGGATAATGAATTAAATCTAAAGCTATTTTGCGATTTACTTATGATCAAAAATCATGAATTCTTAGTTTCAAGAGATGGTGTAAATGTAGTGAATATGGTTATAGATTGGAAGCCAGATCTTATATTGATGGATATACAATTATCCGAGATTTCAGGTCTAGATTTGATAGTTGATTTAAAACAAAATTCAGAAACTAAAAAAATACCCATTATAGCTATAACTGCATTTGCTATGAAGAATGACGAAATAAGAATTTCAGAATCTGGCTGCGATTTGTATACGTCAAAGCCATTTTCTATTGACAAATTTTTTCTTTCGATAGAAAAATTTATAAATAACTAGAAATTATTTAAATATTATGACCGCAACAGTTTTGGTAGTAGATGATTTAGACTCAAATGTGAAACTATTGGAAGCTAAGTTATTAGCGGAATATTACACTGTATTTACTGCAAATAATGGTGTTTCAGCTCTCAAGATTTTAGCACAAAATAAAATAGATATAGTTTTGCTTGATGTTATGATGCCTGAAATGGATGGATTTGAAACATGTAAGCAAATTAAAAAAAATCCAGAAACTAATCATATCCCAGTTGTCATGGTAACAGCTCTGTCAGAACTTGAAGACAGGGTAAAAGGTTTGGAAGCTGGCGCCGATGAATTTTTAACAAAACCAATTAATGACATTGCTCTTTTTGCTAGAGTAAGATCTTTGGCTCGAATGAAAGCTGTAATTGATGAATTAAAACTAAGAAATACTATTAATACTGAGCTTGGTGCAACTGTTGTAGAATTAAAAGATAATTTTTCAGAAAGTAAAATATTATTATTTGATGACGATGTAATTCAGGCTAGAAATGTTAAAGATCATCTCTCTGAGCTTTGTGGTCAAGTTAGAATTTTATCGTCTTTAAATCAAATAGATTCTCTTGGATTATTTATTCCCGATCTTATTATCATAAGTTGTCAGATAGATACTATAGATCCACTTCGAATTGCCGTAACTCTTCGTTCAAAACCTCATTTTAAAAATTCAGTATTGATGATGCTTGCAGACGAAGAAAATATACCAATGGTTATTAAGGGTATGGAGCTTGGTATTAATGATTATTTTATGTATCCAATTGACAAAAGTGAATTAAAAGCTAGGGTCAAAACTCAACTTAGGAGAAAACAATATCAAGAAAACCTACGCACTGAATTAGAAGAAAGCGTTGATTTATCTACAAAAGATGGTTTAACTGGCGTTTTTAATAGAAGATATTTTGATATAGATGTTAAACAGATGGTACAAAAAAGCCAAGAAACAAAGAAGCCGCTTTGTATCATGATGTTTGATATGGATCACTTCAAACAAGTCAACGATACTTATGGTCATCCTGCTGGAGACGAAGTTCTTAAAACTCTAGCTTCTATTTTAAAGACTTCTTTTAGAGTGACAGATGTGGTAGCAAGATATGGCGGTGAAGAATTTATAGTGTTACTTAATAATATTGATTTACAGGGAGCTCTTCCAATTGCTGAAAAAACACGTTTCCTTATAGAAGCAACAGAATTTGCTATACCAGATCCAATAGGAAGAATACATAAAACAACATCAATAGGAGTAGCAGAGTATCATCAAGGGGAAACTGCAGAAGATTTTCTTAGCAAAGTTGATAAAGCTTTATACGAAGCAAAAGAAAAGGGAAGAAACAAAGTGGTTGCCGCTAAATAATCTTTCATATATGTATATGTATTAAGTTTTTACAATGAAAGAAAATAATACATATACATGTTGATTAAATCTGGAATTATCGTTGCTTTCTTTACAATGCTTTCTAGAATTTTTGGATTAGCAAGAGAATTGTTTGTTGCCTCGGTTTTTGGCTCAAGTTCTATTGCAGATTGCGTAAACATTGCTTTTAAATTTCCTAATTTATTTAGAAGAATTTTTGGAGAAGGTGCTTTATCTGTTGTATTCATTCCTATTTTTAGTCAAAAATTATTGGAATCTCAAAGCTCAGCTCGCAAATTTAGTAGCGAAGTTTTAACTCTATTATTTATTTCTCTAATTATATTATCAACCTTAATGCAAATATTTATGCCATATCTTATGGTTTTAATTGCTCCGGGTTTTTACAAAATTCAAGAAAAATATGAGTTAGCAATTTTATTATGTAGAATAACAACTCCTTACCTAATTTTTATCTCGATTAGCGCAATATTTGGTGGAATGTTGAACTCAGTCAAAAAATTTGCCGCCTTTGCTTTTGTTCCAATTATTATGAATGTTTGCGTTATATTATTTACATATCTATGGCAAGAAAAATTAAAATCTCATTTTGCTATTTCATATTCACTAATTTTAGCAGGAATATTACAAGTTGTTTTTATGTGGTTTTGTTTACTCAGAGCAAAATTAACTTTTTCACCTTCTCTTGCTTTTTATGACGATCCAGAAGTAATAAAATTACTTAAAAACATGGGACCAGCGGCAATAAGCTCTGGCGTACAACAAATTAATCTATTCATATCTCAATCTATTGCTAGTTTCATCCCAGGGGCTGTATCAATTTTATCTTATGCTGAGAGATTATATCAATTACCCCTTGCTATTATCGGCGTAACTTTTGGAACAATTTTATTACCAGAATTATCTCAAATTTACAAAAAGAAAGATATTGAAGGGGCTAATAATTTACAAAATAACGCTATAATCATAGCTCTGGCACTTTCTATACCAGCTACATTAGGGTTGTTTTTATTGGCAAAACCTATCATTCATCTAATATACGAAAGAGGAGCTTTTGTTGCAGAAGATACTAGCAAAACAGCCTATGCTCTTGCTGCATTTTCTCTAGGACTACCTGCCTTTGTAATTGCAAAAATACTGACTCCTATTTTTTATGCTAATGGCGACACAAAAACCCCTATGCGCATAACTGTTTATTCTCTTCTTTTTAATAGTTTTCTCAATATTGCTTTAATGATTCCTTTCGATCATGTTGGAATTGCTATTGGTTCAAGCATATCGGCTTGGTATAATGTATTTTTATTAAGTAAATACGCAAAATCTCATGGCAATTTTAAGATTCAAACAAAAACTAAAAAATCTATTTATAAAATAATTATCAGTGCTTTTTTCATGATTGCAGTATTATGTATTTCTAACTATTTTTTTCATGATTTATATTATTCTCTTAGCTTTGCTGTTAAAGCTCAAATATTATTTATAACAATTATTATTGCTGTAATGGTTTATTTTCTGATGCTATATTTTTTTAAAATTCATTTATTTTTGATAAAACATCATATTACAGCTAAAACAGTATAAAAGAATATGATAGGTGATAATATTTCATATAATTTGTATAACAGCGTTAGAGATGAAATATTCAATTCATTGCTTATATTATTTAGATAATTCTTTATTATTCACCTATATCACTATTTGACTTTACATAAAATTAATATATTTTAATAAGTAAATAGTCGGTTTGTAAGTAAAGAAATTTTATAAAAAATTTTATAGATTTACATATGTAATTTTATCATTATCTTATACCAAAATTTGTCTTTTTTTAGGTAATTGTTAGATTATCTAAAGGAAAAAATTATACTAAGTTTGAAAACTTAGTATATATAATATAAAATAATCTCAAAACAATGAAAATTGCTGTTATAGGATCAGGTATATCTGGTCTTGCTATTTCATACTTACTAAACAAAAAGCATAATATTACTCTTTTTGAGAAAAATGATTACATAGGTGGCCATGCAAGGACAGTTGATATAAATAACAATGGTACCATTATTCCTGTAGACACAGGTTTTATAGTTTTTAATAAAATTAATTACCCTCTTTTAACATCCCTTTTCAAATATTTTGATATCAACGTAATAAAGAGCGCAATGTCGTTTGGTGTTAGTATAAATCAAGGAAAAATAGAATACGGCACTGATACTATTTCTTCATTATTTAGCCAAAAAAAGAATTTAATATCACTCTCTTTTTGGAGGATGATTTACGATATATTTAGGTTTAATTCAAAGGCAAAAATTACCGTTGAGCAAAATGCTTTTATTAATCTAAAACAATTATTAGAAATTTTAAAATTAAGTGATTGGTTTAAAAAATATTATTTATTACCTATGGGCGGTTCTATTTGGAGTACTTCAGTTGAAGAAATGTTAAATTTCCCAGCTATAACATTTATTAATTTTTTTGAGAATCATGGATTACTTAGTATTGCTAATCAACCCCAGTGGTATACTGTTCAAGGGGGAAGTAAAGAATATATAAAAAAATTTAGCCAAAGCTTTGTAGAACAAATAAAGCTAAATTCTGAAATAGAAAAAGTAGTAAGAGGTAATAATTGTATTGAAATACATCATAAAAATAAAATAATTGATGAATTTGATCATGTGATTTTTGCAACTCATTCTGATACATCACTAAAGCTACTTGAATCTCCCACTAAACTTGAGCAAGATATTTTAGGAAGCATTAATTATCAAAAAAACTTAATGGTACTGCATTCTGATATAAATTTTATGCCAAAAAAAAAGAGCGCATGGTCGAGTTGGGTATATCTATCCAATAGTAATAAATCAGAACAGCAAATTAGCCTTAGTTACTGGATGAACAATTTGCAGAGCTTAAATACTTCTACCCCTATTATAGTAACATTAAACCCAGCTAAAGAACCAAATAAAAACTTGATTTATGATGTTTATGAATTTGAGCATCCAGTATTTAATCAAAAAGCTATTGATGCTCAAAAAAACATATTTAAGATACAAGGAAATAGCAGGGTTTGGTATTGCGGAGCTTGGCAACGATATGGTTTTCATGAAGATGGTTTATTAAGCGCAGTTAATCTTTCTAAAAAATTTGAGGTTGATATACCATGGCAGTAGAACCAAAATTAATTTTGGCTGATATTTATCATAAAAGATTTTTTCCGAAGACGAATATATTCAATTATAAATCTTACTATCTTCTTCTACCGTTATCGCTAATTAATAAAACAAATAATCTTACAAATACACTAAGTATAAATAAATTTGCTAAGATGAGTTTCTACGAATCTGATCATGGAGTAAAAAACAATCAAAATAACTGTGAGTTATGGATAAGAAATATACTAATAAAGCATGATAATAGTTTAAACGACCTAATCAAAGAAATTTATCTATTAACAATGCCTAGAATATTGGGATATATTTTTAATCCAGTGAGTTTTTGGTTTTGCAATGATGATAAAGACAAAATTCGTGCTGTGTTGTGCGAGGTTAATAATACTTTTGGTGAAAGGCATTTTTATTTTTGCAGTCATAAGAATAATGAAATTATTAAACCTAAAGATTTGATTTACGCAGATAAAATCTTTCATGTATCACCATTTTTGGAAAGAGAAGGAAAATATTGCTTTAGATTCTCTTTTCAGCATAATAGCTGTGGGGCTTGGATTGATTATTTTGATAATAATGGAAACAAAAAACTGGTTACCTCAATCTTTGGTAAATTTCATGATTTATCGAAGAAAAATATTAATTATTTCTTTTGGAAATATCCTCTTATCACAATTAAGACAATTATATTGATACATTGGCAAGCTCTTAAATTAAAATTAAAAGGAATAAAGTATATTCCCAAACCAGCACAAATAAAAGAAACACTTACTAGTAATATTGAGAACAAATATGATAAAAAAAATAATAGTTAATAGGTTCATTGATAGTTTAAATACTATTGAATTTGGAACACTTAAACTCATTACACCAGATCAAAAAGAGCATTGTTTTGATGGCAACAAGGAAGGAATCAACGCTACTATGATTATTCATGATTACAGAACAATCACGAATTTGATCGCTAAAGGAGATGTTGGTCTAACAGAAGCGTATAGAGATAATTGGTGGGATACAGATAATTTAACGGATCTACTAAAATTTGCTCTGCAAAATGCTAGTGCACTTGATAGCTATGTTTACGGTAGCAAAATATCCAATATTGTTTCTAGGATTCTATATTCTCTTAGATCAAACACATTGAATGGCAGCAAAAGAAATATACACGCTCATTATGATTTAGGAAATGAGTTTTATTCCCTTTGGCTTGACAAAACTATGACCTACTCTTCTGCTCTGTATAAAATTGATAATGAAGATCTCCAGCAAGCTCAATATAACAAATATGATAGAATAATAGATAGATTAGAAAAATCTTCTGGTAGTTTATTAGAAATTGGGTGTGGATGGGGTGGTTTTGCAGAAAGAGCTACTTACCAAAATGATTATGATGTTAAAGGAATAACCATCTCAGATCAGCAATATGCTTATGCGAAAAAAATAGTTGAAGGCAAAGCGAATATTCTTTACCAAGATTATAGAAAATTAGATGGAAAGTATGATAACATCGTTTCTATAGAAATGTTTGAAGCAGTGGGTCAAAAATTTTGGCCAGTATATTTCAATAAAATCAAGTCTTTACTCAAGAATAAAGGTAAAGCAATAATTCAGACTATTACCATTGATGAGATCTATTTTGAGAAATATAGAAAAACTGGCGATATGATAAGAAGCTTTATTTTTCCAGGAGGTATGCTTCCATCTATAGAACAATTTAAACTTGAGGCAAAAAAATCTGGATTACAAGTAGTAGATTACTATGCTTTTGGTAATTCTTATGCTACAACATTATCTTCTTGGTTAGAAAATTTTGAAAAAAACCTTGATAAAATCAGATTACTAAATTTTGATGATAAGTTTATTAGAATTTGGAGATTTTATTTATCAGCAAGTATTGCAAGCTTTACATCAAATAGAACAAATGTGATCCAAGCAGAAATTAAACATGAATAAATTCTTATTAATTTTATTATCTCCCCTGCTATTTATAAACTCTGCAAAGGCAAAAAAGGCATAATTGAATATATCAACAATCCTAAACTTATCCTAATATAATAATATATTAAAGATGTGGTACTAAATGAATAAAGTTAAGATCACTAAACTAGATTTATTTTACTATAGTTTTGTAGCTATTTTTACTTCTTTTGCTGGCATACCTTTATATGTCTATGCTCCAGAATATTATAACGCAAATTACGGCGTATCTTTAAGTTATTTAGGATTTAGTTTATTGGCTCTCAGGTCTATTGACGCAGTGCAAGACCCCTTTATTGGAATGCTGAGTGATAAATATTCAAGATACCGATATTCTATTATATTTCTTGCTTCAATTGCTTTAGTAATTAGTTTTTCCGCTCTATTTCAACCTAACATCTTAGCAGCAAAGATTTGGTTTTTCATTGCGATGTTAGTAGCAACCAGTTCATATAGTATTGTGACCATTAATCTTAATACCTATGGCGGGCTGTGGACACAAGATAAAAAGCAGCAAATAAAAATTACCACTTTCAGAGAGAGTTGTAATTTAATTGGTTTAATTTTTGCGGTATCAATACCAGCTATGTTAATGTCTAAAATGAATAGTAGTAATACATTTTTGATAATGAGCATTGTACTATTTATTTTCATGTGTTTAGCTATGACAACCTTAAGAATTTGGTGCAAAAGAAATACTTCATATGGTAATATCAAACTTTATAAATTTGATACAAAATTTATAAGAGCATTATCAGTTGAAACTCGTTACTTTTTCAAAGTATATTTTATTAGCATGCTGGCATCTAGTATCCCCTCGGTACTTGTAATATTTTTTATAAAATATTGTTTGAACGCAACAAGTTACACTGGGTTATTTTTATTCCTGTATTTCATATCTGGAGCAATAGGAATGATTCTTTGGTATTACCTTAGTAATAAATTAGGAAAAGAGAAAGCATGGGCTTTTTCAATGCTTATTGCAACTATGAGCTTTGTTTGGGCGTTTTTTCTAAAAGAAGGAGATCTTATTCAATATGCAATGATATGTACTATATCTGGTATAGCCTTTAGTGCTGACTTAGCAATACCCCCATCAATTCTTGCTGATCAAATGCACAAACAAAAACTAGAGGATAATGCAACTTTATTATTTGGTATACTTGCATTTCTTGCAAAATTATCACTAGGTATTTCATCTGCTATAGTTCTTTTATTTCTTGATAAAGCTGGTTTTCAAAATTCTGTTAAAAATGAGAATGATACTTTATTGTTACTTAGTTTTTTATATTCAATAGTACCATGTGCCATCAAGATTGTATCTTATGCTATGATTAGTTACAGTATTAGGATAAATAAAAAAACATAGCTTATGAAAAAAATATTTCTTATAACAATAATAGGGGTAATGAGTATGTTAGTCGGTTGTAAAAGTAGTGATTTGAATTATTACAATAATACCAAACCTGAATTTAATCTAAAAGAATATTTTACTGGTAACATTAAAGCTTGGGGAATAATCCAAGATTGGAGAGGTCGTGTTACAACAAAATTTGATGTTGATATGTTTGGTAGTTGGGAAGGCAATATAGGAAAACTCGAAGAAGATTTTACATTTTATAATGGAAAAAAACAACAAAGAACTTGGAAGATAGTCCAAAATAAGGATGGCACATACTTAGGTAGTGCTCATGACATTATAGGTAATGCTTCAGGCGAATCTTCTGGTTCTTCTATGAACTGGAAATATTCCATGGATATAACTGTTGATAATTCTACATATAGAGTTAAATTTGATGATTGGATGTGGCAGATGAATGATGGCGTTGTGATCAACAGATCTTATATTAAAAAATTTGGTATTACAGTTTCTGAACTTACCCTCTTTATGCAAAAGAAAGATCTGGTTAATGAAATTCAACAATGAAAATATATGGATTATAGGTGCTAGCAGCGGTATTGGTCGACAGCTAGCTATTGGACTATCAAAATGTGGCGCTAATCTTATTCTTTCTGCAAGAAATCAAGAGCTACTAGCAGATCTAAGTGATAAATTGGGTGTTAATAATCAAATATTCCCTCTTGACGTTTCGGATAGTAAAGCAATGAAAGTGACTATTACTAAAGTTTTCGCTCAATACAAAACTATAGATAGAATTATATTCATGGCTGCCTTATATGATCCTAAATCTATAAAAGAAATAAAAGAAGATTTTGTTGAGCAGTTAATGCAAGTAAACTTAATTGCTCCAATTAATTTAGCAATTAATGTCCTACCTTACTTAGAAAAACAATCAAAATCTCAAATAGTTTTTTGTTGCAGTGTAGCTGGTTATACAGGATTGCCAATTGGTCAACCATATAGCTCTAGCAAAGCTGGTTTAATTAATTTTGTTGAAAGTCTTTACGCAGAATCACCAGAAAATATAGATATCAAAATTATAAATCCAGGTTTTGTAAAAACATCTATGACAGACATGAACAATTTTACAATGCCAATGATAATCAGTTCACAAGATGCAGCTGATAGAATTATTGCTGGTCTAAATTCAAATAGGTTTGAAATATATTTTCCTACTTTATTTGTGCTTATTATGAAATTTTTACGTATCCTTCCATACAAAATAAAGCTATTTTTAACACAAAAAATACTTAAATAATATAGTGTAAAATTATTAGATAATGGTTATGAATTTAAATTTAAAACCATAAAGTTAGCATTAAAAAATATAACTGATACATAAATATGAAAATTGCTATTATTGGAGCTAGTGGAACAATTGGTCAAGCATTTGTAAGACATTTTCTACAAAATAAACAAGTAAAAGAGTTATACCTATTTTCAAGATCAACTATTGATTTTGAAGATTCTAGAATAATACATAGCTTTATTAATATTGAAGACGAAGAATCAATAAAGAAATCAGCAGCTATAGTTTCAAAAGAGACAACTCTTGACGCTATAATAGTTACTACTGGAATTTTACATACTCAAAATATTTTACCTGAAAAATCATTAAAAGATTTAAGTCAGGATAAGTTTTTCAAATTATACGCCGTTAACACTATTGGCCCAGCATTAATAGCTAAATATTTTATATCAAAATTAAATTATAATAGTAAGTCAATTTTTGCAGTTTTATCAGCAAGAGTTGGTAGTATTTCTGATAATTATCTCGGTGGGTGGTATTCTTATAGATGTTCAAAAGCAGCATTAAATATGCTAATTAAAAATATTAGCATTGAGATTAGACGTAAAAATCCGTATCCAATTATAGTTGGTTTGCATCCTGGTACTGTTAAAAGTAATTTATCTTCACAATTTACTTCTAATGTTAGTAACGATAAAGTGTTTACAGCAGATTACGCTGTAGCAAAAATGATTGCTGTACTTCTTAATTTAACAAAAGAAGATACAGGGAAATTATTTGCTTGGGATGGACAAGAAATCGAATTTTAAACTTAGACAAAAAGTAACATAACGTTTTCCTCAAGATTTACTCAGGTATCCGGATAGTCTCTATCTAACTAAAATCAAGATAATATGACTAATTTACGTTTGATCATTGCTGATCAGCTTACTCACTCCATTACATCTTTATCAGGAATTGATAGAAAAAATGATGTAGTTATTATGTCTGAATTAATTAGAGAATTCACCTACGTAAAACATCATAAGAAGAAGATTGCGTTTATCTTATCAGCAATGCGGCATTTTGCTAAGGAATTAAGAGATACAAAAATTATAGTAGATTATACTAGTTTAGATACACCTGATAATACTTGATCTCTTAAAAGCAAGATACAAAGAGCTATCCAAAAATATAAACCTACAAAAATTATAGTTACCTCCCCTTCTGAATACCGAATACTAAAAGATATTGAACAATGGCAAAATAATTTTGACCTACCTGTTGAAATCAAACCTGATAATCGCTTCTTGTATACAGCACAAGAGTTTCAGGAATGGGCTACTAACCGAAAACAATTGAGAATGGAATATTTTTACCATGAGGTACGCAAAAAATATAATATTTTTATGAATGGCAACCATCCAGAAGGTGGGCAGTGGAACTATGACATTGAAAATCGTAAGTCACCTACTTGATCTCGATATTCCAAAAACCTATCAATCTCGACCTAATGATATAACGCGGGAAGTAATAGCTCTTGTAGACAAATACTTTCCTAACCATTTCGCTGATCTTGATCCATTCTACTTCGCAGTAACAAGAGAGCATACTAAAGAAGCCCTTGACCAATTTATTAAGGAACGCTTTATCAGCTTTGGAGATTATCAAGACGCTATGATAGAAAGTGAGCCATGGACGCATCACTCTCATCTATGTACGTGGCATTTATTGGCTTAAAATGCCACAATATAAAGAAAAAAAATTTTTCAATGCTACTAGAAATTTACCTGATTTTTATTGGCATGGTAACTCAAAAATGAATTGCCTCAATCAATCTATTCAAGAAACCAAAAAAATGCATATGCCCATCATATTCAAAGATTGATGGTTTTAGGTAACTTTGCTCTTCTTGCAGCGATTGATCCAAAACAAGTCAATGAATGATTTCTTATTGTCTATGCTGATGCTTATGAATGGGTGGAGCTGGCTAATGTTTCTTGTATGGTATTATTTGCAGATGGTGGTTATTTAGCAAGTAAACCTTATGCTGCTGGTGGAAAATATATAAATAAAATGTCAAACTATTGTAAAAATTGTCATTACAAGGTTACTAAAAAGAATGGTAAAGATGCATGACCTTTTAACTATTTATATTGGAGTTTTTTAGCTCGCAATAGAAAAAAACTTGAGTTGAATCCTAGAATAGCAATGATGTATAAAACTTACGACCGGATGGATAATAGTAAGAAAAATGAAATTTCCTTGGATAGTAAACTATTTCTAGATAAGATTTAACTCTTTAAATTAACAACAATTTCGTATTAAACAATTATAATTAGCACTACACCTCATGTAAAGTATCTAGTAAGTCAATTTTAATTGTGATGTGTCTTAATCTTTTGTATTTTGGATTATTGGTATTATGTGTAGTTTCTATTAATTTTAAATTTATAAAAGTTTGTAATGCGTTGTATCTGGTTTTCGTAGAAAAATAATGCCATATCTCTTCTAAATCCGACTCTTTTACTATTCCAGATTCAGATTTAAGAAAGATAATTAACTCATAAAATGCTAAATAATAGAGAACGTTCATCAAACTGTGTCAAACCGGAAAGAATAATTTTTCTTTATTGAAAAATTATTGATGAAAGCAACTCAGGATAGAGATAAATTAAGGTAGTAATTTATCTCTATCAACTGAACAAAA
>Ga0222713_10003184_pt1 | contig 17155 bp, 27 predicted proteins | sample C33_649DmetaG_FD_165061 | JGI IMG/M metagenome (GOLD analysis project Ga0222713, IMG submission 165061) | Estuarine water microbial communities from San Francisco Bay, California, United States - C33_649D | ecosystem: Environmental > Aquatic > Marine > Unclassified | place: USA: California...
TTATAGTTCAGTTAATTCCAAAATTTCTGGTATTAACTGAACTATAACTAATATTATTATCTAGGAAACTTGTTGCAAATCTAATTTTTTGATCATTAGATATTGTTTTAACCATTGCAAACACACAGTCTGGTCCAAGAATTGCATGTACATCATCATCGCTAAGCGATCCATCTGCATTTAATTTTGGAGAAATTAAAGATGCCCAAGCATTATCTTTTTCTAGTGTCCCAGCCGTATTTGATTTTAACCATTTCTTTTGTTCAAGAAGGCCTCTATACAACTTATAACCAAGTCTAGCTCCTCTAAGCGAACTTGGAATTCCTCCGCCTGGAAAGTGTGAACGACCGCTTGAGTCTACTTCCATATGAATACAGTCACTTTGGTTATTTGCATCAGCCCATTTACCAAAATTGTTATTCATATAATTATTAATAAATGAATCGCCATTTCCACCAATTTTACCTTTTGCTTCAGCATAAATTGCCAAAATTGGAGCAGGTAAGATTGGATAATAGTTACTTCCTCTAGTTGACCAAGTAATTTCTCTCCAATTTAAATTAACTAAAGCTTCTTGAAACTGTTTAGCAAGTGGAGCAATTTCTCTAGCGATAGCTTGACGATCCTTTGCCTTTTTGAGATAGGTGTCTGGAAAATCTTCTGGCTTTAGGGCCATTTCCTCAATCTGATTTGACTCTAATACTAGGTCTAGGAATGATTTGTGCATAAGTTATTAAATATTTCTATAGATATTTATTTGGGTTCAAACCCTTTTTCTAGAGTATAAAAAACAAACTTTAATTGTAAGTGTTACACAAAAGTATTTTAATAAAGCAGGATGGTTTCTATTTAGTTGACTGGGATTTGACCACAAACCAACCCACTAATCAAACCCAAATTACAGGAAGACTTTCGAGCTTTTTTGGATATTTTGCTGAGTTTGACGAAAATATTACAATCAAAACCTTTTTGGAGGTGCTTGGTGACTTTACTGATGAAATTAACCTAGTATTCGATGGATATTTAAATGGAGTAGATTTTGATCTATTTTTACAAGAAACTCAAATTCTATCAGTTAAATCGCCAGTGATTGACTATGTTGAACTTGCATGGAAGGTTAGAATGATTGCTGCCTCAGATATGACAATTTTAGATATTGTTCCAAATATTCTTGGAATAAGCGCAATTCAGGGTAGTGATTCAGATGTAGTTACCGAGTTAGATTTTATTAGATTAAGAGATATTTGCCAATTTACTATATGCGAACAAACTGCCCTTGATATACCAGATGATAGAACTTATCAAATTGCAGTTGAAGCTGAGCGCAGATGGACTCTATTTGATATTATTTCTGGCTTTCTTTCTGAGATCTCTAGATACGGTTCGCCAGAAGATAAACAGCAAATGATTGACGAACTAAATAAAGAATCTAAACTATCGTTTTCTGAATTAATGGAATATGTTGAAGAAATGGAGCTCTTAAAGAAAGAGATCGAGCTCGATAATACAGATGACCTCCTGGACGATGATGACGATGAGGACTAGTTACCTAATTCGGGTTCCAAATGAGTCCCTGGCAGTCACCAGGGTAGCCCTAGAGCAGCTAGAGGGTATAATTGAATATGAATACCCAGGTGCCACTTTTACAGATTTTTTGGTATTATTAACTATAGAAAGCCTAGACCAATTAGTCTCGGCCATTTCTGGTATTACAATATTACAAGGATTATGAGAAAAAACACAATTAAAGTACACTATTCACCTAAACAGGTCTTGGCAAAGGACTCTGGAGGCAATTTTAGTAAGTCTCCGCTAAAGCCAAAGAGGTTACTTGAAAATTTTGAAGCTGAGGGACTAATTAAACATTTTGAAATAGTTGAAGATTTTACCCCATATACAAATAAAGATTTTAAGATTGCTCACACTAAAAGATATGTAAATTCTTTCTTTAGTGGACAAAAAGGCTGTGAATCAAATGGACTAGATTGGTCTACTCAATTTGCAGATTCGGTTCGGTATACTAATGCATCGCTGCACGCTGCAATAAGAGGTTCTATTGTAGAACCTGATCAAGTTCACTTTAGTCCAACCAGCGGATTTCACCATGCTCGTCCAACTGGAGGAAGTGGCTTTTGTACATTTAGCGGTCAAGTTATTGCAGCAGTTAAAATCTTAGATGAGTTTGGATTAAGTGGAGCCTTTTTAGATCTAGATGGGCACTTTGGAAATTCAATTGAAGATTCTAGAGAATTTGTTAAAGATTTAGATAAAGCAATTCCAACTGAATTTAATATTAATCCAACTGGCAGAGGTACTGCCTACGTTAATAATCTTAAATGGAACCTACAAAATCTAGAAGAGGCTATTTTAACTAGCCAGATTGGATATGTTGTATGGTGTCATGGAGCAGATTCACACGAATGGGATGATTTAGGATTCCAGTGCTCAACTGATCAATGGTTAGAGTGCTCTACGATTTTTTGGAATTGGGTAAAATCAATGGATGAAAAATTAGGGCGACCTCTTCCTGTAAGTTGCGCTCTTTTTGGAGGATATAGAAAAGACGATTATCAAAGTGTATTAAATCTGCACACTGCGGACTTTGTTGAGTGTATGAATAATTTGTTGGACCTTGAGGTTAAATATAATATAAAGGTACAGCCAAAATATTCATATACACATGGCAAAACAGAATACGTCCGATGAGGAAATGGAAAAGGTCTTTAAAGACCTCGATAAGTATGGATATAATTCCAAATACTGGTCTAAGATAGATGAAGTAATTCATTGGTTAGAATCTAGAGAGGAATATGAAAAGTGTGCTGATCTTTATGATTATAAAAAGTTCTACACAGACCCTATCAAATGATACAATATAAAATCGGCTTAGTCCTAACTTCGATTCTACATGGAATCCTTCTTTTTGGAATGGCCGCAACTCTACCTCACCTACTTCTACACGTTCCAGCTTGGTTTGCATTTCCAATAATTTTTATGTTTATAAATTTTATTTGGGCCGGAGGAGCAAGTCCGCTTACCGATTTAGAAAATTCCTTTAGGCGGAAACTCGGAATACCCAGAATCCACTGTTTTATAGGACACTACATTACAAGCATGTTAAAATAAAAAAGAGGAGATTTAGTCTCCTCTTTTAATTTATCAAGTTTGATAATTTATTATTTAGCTTCTTCAGCAGGGGCTTGAGTTTTCTTACCGCTTCCTACTACATTTTTAACACCAAGTAGGGCCGCGCCAATTGTTGTAAACATTACAGATTGGTTGATAATATCAATTGATTTATCTAAGAACATTTTATCAATGCATCCTAATAAGAAGCAAAGACCTCCAATAAAAATAATGTAAACTCCCGCAGTTGAGGTAGAAGAAGTTTTTCCAGTGTCGTTTGACGTCATTTCGCCAAATGAAAATTTCTTGATATCGCCGATTTTAGGTATGGCCATGATTGAAAGATTTTTTATTATTTATCTGATAGGTAATCTTCTAGGAGTTCTGTAAGAGGCTCTGATTCAGTAAGATTTGTATATTCCATGCCATAGTGGTTGGAGAATCTTTCAGATAAAATCATTGCTGCTTTATTTAAAGAATTTTGAACTAACAAATTAATTCCAATAAAATCTGCTTCCTGTTCCTGTCTTTTAGAATAATACGGCTCGCCTTTATGATTTGCAATAGAGTGTCCAATTTCATGTGCTTCAATTGCAAGCATATGATCCTTTGTAAAATATCCTTCGCTTACTTCTGATCCATCAAAATAAACAGTTTGGCTTTCCAAATTTGCAAAGGCAATTCCAAGTTTTTCAAAATATGGCTGAGCGTCAGCATATAATGAATCATTTGGATAAGTAATAACTAGTGTCCACGATGAATCTAGATTTGACTGCATTGTAATAGGATCTTCAACACTTTCGCTTAGGCTTAAATCTCTAACTTCGTCTTCGGTATCTTCACTTCCTTTAAATGGATCTTTAAAATTAACTTGACCCTTAACTTTACTTGCATTTCTGCCCATCATATCTCGCCAAAGTTCGCGAACATCAGGCTGTCCCATTTGGTCAGCTAATACCGCAGAATAGAAGCCCTTATCTTCAAGCTGAGCAAGTTCAAACCATTTCTCAACACCAATTCTTTTTCCATGTTTGTCTCTAATTGAAGCCAGGTGTTTAAATCTTAAAAAAAGATCTGTATTATAGGTATCTCCAATGTATTTTCGCTGTGGATTGAGCTCAGAAAGCTTTTTCGTATACGTCTTTGCTGGAGCCACTGCTTCGCCTAACCAGTCTGTAAATTGTCTAACTTGCATATTTTGCATTTGATTTAATTATCTTGTACTACATTATTATTTATCGTCACTAAGATAGATAAACTAAAATAACGAGTCTATTCCAATGAAACCTAGATTCCATGATGAAGACGAAATGGAGTTCAATCCAGACGACTTCGACGCTACTCCAGCCTCAAAATTTGATTTTGAAGACGAGTTTGAACCAGTAGAAAAAGACGAACCTGCATATGGTTCCGGAGATGAAGCTGAACTAAAGGAACTACAAGCAAAACTTAGAGAGCTTCCTAAAGGTCATCCAATGAAAAAACAATTGGCAGTTAGAATCCTAGATCTACATAAAAAATTAGCAGCAGAAGATACGGGTTATCTTAAGCGTAGAGAAGCTGCTGAGGTAAAGGCCAAAAAATCTCACCTTAAAAAACAGCAATGGATGGACTCTGTATTAGACAACGAGCCTTCATATGATGGTTTTGAAAGTAAGAGAGTAATGAGATGCTCAGACTTTATTATCTTAGAAAAGAAAAGAGAAGAAGTTTTAAAAGATGCAGATAAGAAATTCCCAAATCTAAAAAAAGCAGAAATGAAAAAAATGCTTAAAGATCAGGAAAAAGGAGCAAAGGACTTTAAACAAAAATCTAAAAAATATTTTGGTTGGGCAAAGGATCCTGAGGCAGCAGCAGCTGCTTTTATAAGAAAGGCGACCGGCAAAGAACCAAAAGATCTTTAATTAAAAATTTAGAGCCGAGCGTAAAACCTCGGCTTTTTTTGGCTATGTTGAGACACATTATACTTGTAATTATCTTATTTTTTATAACTAACTGGGTTAATGCTCAAATTGTTGTAGATAAGGGTGGGGATGGGTGGTCGACTCAAGTCGATTCAGCCTTAGTAATTATTAAAAAGACTTCGCCTAAACACTGGAAAATGGTTGAAGAATCTTGTAATCATATTTCAATGTGGAATGGAAAAGTGTCCACTACACAGCCAGGTAAAGGCAGTGAACCTGGAACAATCGTGATATCTAGGGATGATTTTAAGCTTGGGTCAATAAACAATATAGCCTCAGTAATTGTTCACGAGAGCAGACACCTATGGATCTCCAGGAATGGTCTTGTATTTAAAGACTCTACATTAGAAGAGGCTGACTGCTACTTATGGGAATTGGAATTTTTACAACTGATTCCTAATGTTGAGCAGTGGTTAGTTCAACATGTATTTAATCAATATATTGGAAACTCTAATAAAAAATAAGGGCAGAGAGTAGCGAATTCCCTGCCCAATCCGCGAACTAGTCCCGGTCCTAAGTGAGGTCTTCAAACCTCAACTATTTTTAATCCTCATCGGAATATTCTTCGTCATCGTCAAACTCTTCATCATCTTCATCTTCATCATCTTCGTCTTCTCCGGCAATCATATCCAATTCTTCTTGAACTCTATCATATAGCATGTAAGTTTGTTCATCTAACCAACCGTTAAGAGTTTCTTCAATTTCATTACAAAAAGCATCAATATCATCTAGATTATCCATGGTTCCGCCAGTAAGATCTTCAATTGATATAAATTCGTATGAGCTTAAATCGCCTTCCATAATTTCCAATTGTGGAACGTCCTTTGAATCAATACTAAACGCCCATGAATGATCAAATCCTTTAATTAAGTCGGTAATTGGAGCCAATCCTAATTTCCAAAGCCTAACGAGTTCAGGTGCTAATAGAGATTCATCGTCTTGAAAAGCAAGTTTAAGCCTAACTGCATAGCTTGCATAAACTCTAGGTTCTTCACCCTGAAAGTTTAGGTCATCAACATTCCAATCTTGATCAATATGGAGTGTACTGTTTTTTTCGTCTAGGTGTACCATATAACTACTTGAGTTATTCATACCCTCTGCGATTTTTTGTAAAAGTTCATTGGCTAATTCATTAGATGGTTCATCTAAATAACCTTCACTTTCATTTATAAATTGTTTAAATCTTTGAATTTTCATATTAATCTAAATATTTTGCAAGTTTTCCAACCTCAGCGTAATCTCCTGCATCTAGCGCAGCATCAATTAGGTTTTGGATTTCTTTTTTACTTAATTGTGATAGGTCAGTTGGTCCGCTTTGTGAAGGCTCGATTCCAAAATCCGGAACCTCTTCATCAAATTGACCTCTTTCCCAATCGCTTATTTCTTGTTCAATTTCTGAAATAATTTCTTTCATTTTAGCAGTTGCTCCAGCATCTTCACTAAAGATCTCTTTCATTAGTTGCAAAAATTGAGTAGACTCCATTTGCATTAGTTTACCAAATACATGTTCTCTAATATTTTCAATCTCAACTCTTTCAGTAAAACGATTTACAAAATCTCTAAGATCTGCTGCTAAATAAGGGCCGTATCTTAAATCTTCTAACTCATCACTAAGTGTTCCAGTATTTGCAATAACTTTTTGAGCCTCTTCTTCATCTTCTGGAATTGCAGCAGCTCCAATTAATTTGTAAATACCTTTAATTGTTTCGTGTAACAACATTGCAAAGTCTGTACCTAGTGCAGTAATAGTTGGCTCCATTTCATTAAGCGAATCTTCAATTTCTTGAGTTTCAATATCTCCGCTCTCTAGTGACTTAAGAATTTCTTCTGCCGTTTGCTCATCATTTTGAATTGGTTTCCAATCAACATCAACTGAACCACTAAATCCACTCTTATCTCTTTCCCACATTTGTTTTTGAACTTCAAGTGGAATTCTCCAATCAAGAGCTGATGCAATATCAGTAATTTTCTTAAGAAGATCTACCATTTTTGCAGCATCAGCTGGGCCAAAAATCTTAATCATTCCATCCATAGTTTCAGGTAAAGCCAACATACGTTTTGCGTTTTTGGCCTCGCCTTGCATAATTGCATTTCCTAATTTACGTTTGTTAATTGCAGCAATTGTACCAGGATCAGTAATTTCTTTTTGATCTTCTGGAGTTTCCATTTCAACTGGCTCCATCATTTGCTGAATTTGACCCTGTTGTGGAAATTTGATAATTAATTTAGTTTGACCTAAAATTGAACCATATTCTTGCATAATAATATCTTCTGCAAGTTTTTCTAATTGAGCCTTAACTTGAGGAGTTTGCATTTGCTGAACCTGTCCAACAAACTGCATAAATTGACCCATTTCTCTGCCAAGTCGTTGTTCAGTACCTTGAACATCCTGCATTGCTCTACGCTCAACTCCCTTTAAATATTCGCCAGGAGTTCCAGGATTTCCCTGTAAACTTGCCTCTTGTAAAAATTGTTTTAGTGTTTTCATATTACTTAAGGAATTCCTTTGGTGTAGTACCTAATTTTTTTAATTCCATTTCAAATCTTTTAATAACATCTTCAGCAGTTGCGCTTGGTTCAGGCTTAACCGAAGGTTTTTTAGTTGGAATTGGGCCCGGTCTTGGAGTTACTCTAGGTTTAGTAGTAGGCTCTTTAATTGCAGGCTCTGCTGCATAGAACTCATTTACAATACTTTCACCAAGTAGTTCTATAATTTTAGGCTCAGACTTAACTGCATTTAGCAATTGTGGATATTTAAATAGTCCAGTACTTGCATAACCTTTAATCTCATCTAGGATTGCTTTTGCATTTTGAATAACCTCTGCTCGGGTTTGAGGATTAATATTTGGAAGTAACATATTAAATAGTTTAGCAGAGAAAATTGACATTACGCCAAACTTCATATAAAGAGCAATAATCTCTTCTTCTTTAACAGCTGGCGCAATTCTTTCCATTAAGATATTAAGAATTACTCTTGCCGATTCTTGATCGTCTTCTGGATTTACTTTATAACTTGCTTTAATAACAGAATCTAATACTTGAATTGGAGATTTCTTATCAAGATTTAATTCAGTAATTACCTTTTTAATCATGGCCTCAATTGGAAATACTGTAATTAGAGTATTAATTAACTTATCTGGATAACCAAATTGTTTAAAGTGAGTTGTGATATCATCACTGCGTTTTACACTATGGTCATTAATATCATGACTATAAGTTACTTTACCATCATAAGAAATTGTAGTTCCAATTAGGTGGTGTGGATCAGTTGGTGGTAATCCAAAATCAAAGGTATTAACTTGAACAGCTCCTCCACCATAAGACCGATTATTAAAACTTCCTCTATTAATACACCAGTTTGCAACTGAACATAATTCCTTTTGGGCTTTTTCAGTACGAGCGCTTAACATTAAATATCGATCATCAGCATAGATTACTGAACCTTCTGGTTCTAATTCTTCAAGCTTAGCAATTTTACTCTGAACATCTGAATTAAGATAGCCTTTAACATAATTTTCTGCATAAACTACAAAATCCATTGGATCAGTAAATGCTTTTGCTTTCTTTAAGAGACGAACTTTAACCTCTTCTCCTAAATCATTCATGATAGTTGCTGCATTGAATAATCTTTGTAAGTCTTCTTTTGGTAATTCTCTAGCAGCTCTACGTAAATTTCCTGGTAATTCATTAAGAATCCATTTTGCTTTACGGCGAGTTTCAATTTGGTTAAACTCATCCATTAGCGCCTCAAATGAAGGAACTCCATTTACCTTTTCCTGATTTGGAAATTCAATAATTGGAATTGATAATTCTCCAAGAAATTGGGAATTTGCTTTGATTTTATCAAGTAATTGTTGTAGTTGTTCAAATGAAACTCGGTGGTCAAATCTGAACCTAACAAAAGTTGCAGCATAACCAGGAAGAGGCTGAATTAATTGAAGAACTTTTTTATAATCTTCATTTGCAAAAACTCTGGCTTGATCCTCTGGTGTAATTTCAGAAACTTCAAGTCCTTTTGCTTGTGCAAAACGTTTTAACATATATTGTTTAGCTGCCTGAACATTCTCGGTTAAGAGTCTGCTCGAACGTTTCCAGCTATTAAATGATTCTATTATTCTCATCGTTAAAATAACCTTGTTTAGTTTTTCCTTTTACATAATATCTCCAAGCTTCACGGCTCTTCTTTTCAGCCATTTCTAATTGATCCCAATCAATATGTTCAGCTGCCCACTTCATTGCAATTCTATAAAACTCAGTTTCATTTGAATAGGCTGAGGTTGGGATTGCTTTCATTTCAACATCCATTGAACCTACTCGGCGACCCCATACTCCAATGTTAATTCCCTTTGGCGTCATTCTGCGAATTTTACTTGGGCCAGGAAAAAATCCTAGACCCCAACCGTCTGATCTTCTATAACCAGGCTTTGCCCATACAAGGGTACCATTTAGGAGTTGAGTTGGACTTGAAACTACTTCTAGGCCTTTAGCTCTAAGTAATTGAGCTTCTGGTGAATCTAAAACTTCTCTAATTTCTGGAAGAGCAGTTCCTGCGTGTTCGCCTCTAGCTGTAGCCGAAAGCATTGCATCTCTTCGTATTTGTTTGGAATCGTCTCGGTATTGATCAGTATCAAGTAAACCAAGTTCCTTTAATCTAGCAAGTTTGGCTAATTTCTCTTCTGAAGATTCTTCTTCATTAATAAAAGCGCCAAATTTTTTGAAGTATGACATTAAATTTATCCTATTTGTAGTTATTTATCCAGATCTAATACTCTTGGTCTGGAATTAGGTATAATAGAATTATGATAGAATTAGGAAAAATTGTTACCTATTTAGTATTAGTCGTAACGTCTGGTTCAGGTACACCAGATTTTCAAGGTACCTACCAATATAATGTATATGATGCAGAAACTTGTATCGAAGGCACTGTATATTGTAGAACACCTCACCAGGCTGGAGATACTATCCGAATGCAGATAGAGAAACCGCAGGTTGCGCGAAAGGTGCCAGTAAAGAATTAGAAATTACCTTGTGCGATCATTAGTTCTAGTTCACCTAGATCATCTACACTTTGCTCGTATATCCATTCACGGCGCTGGTCCCACTCTTGCTCGTCTTCTGGATCGTCAAAATCAATATGTTTATTGATAATTTCGCCAGTTTTTCTTCTAAGTGTTTGGAGAGCTTGATCAATTTCAGGATCACTTCCCCATTCGTCAATCATATCTTGCCAGCGTTCATCAAATTCCGCTTTGGGAGCAAGGCCCAGATCGCGAAGACGGTCTTCAATTCGGCTCGAATCGTCTTCATTTTCATTAATGAACTGTTTAAAGTTTTGTGCTTTCATAAAGATATTTATCTAAACTTGTTCAGGTTAGAATGTATAATAAAGATATGTCGATTATTAATTGGGAACTGTGGCACAAGATTCGAGGTGCAAATACAAAGATCGTAACAGAAATCGATCCACGATTTAAGATGAAAAAGAAAACAAAAATACAGCAAATTGTCAAAGATTGGCAAGAGGCTACTCAAGCTGAGGTTTGGGAAGGGGTTAGAGACAATTTCCTATTTGGATTTATTGGTGCAACCCTAGTTGTGTTTATTGCAACGCGAACTGACTTTGCAGTTTTAATTGGCTATATTACTTATTATTTCTTTATGGGTCGAATTGTAAATCGACCTAAATATGTAACTGAACTTGGTAAACTTGTAGTGTTTCCAATTCCAAGTGCACTAGGCGCTTTTACTGGTTATAAACTTTCATATCTACTAATACATTTAATAAATCAATGGCTGGCATAGTTAAATCCTTTAAGTTAGGACACCTTAGAGTGTCAATGGTAATTCGTCATAAGTGGGAAAATTACCGTAATTCCGAATACTCAACCCGACTAATGGACGATATTACACTATGGCATCGTCGTTATCAATTGGGAATTTGGTTTAAAAAGGATATGGCAGTAGGTACCCGTAAAAAGGGTAAAGCCATGTTTAGCAGTTCAAATCTATCACCAAGTTGGTATATTGGTTTTGACCTAATCTGGGTTAAGTTATGGTTTAACTTTTCATGGAGGGTCTTAACTTTTAAAATCGACGACTAGTGACTAATAATTTCCAACAAATCCAAAAGCTTCTTAAATTTAGGAGTGAGGACGATTTTTATCATCTACAAATTATTAAGCGCAAAAAGGACCATCCTGAAATTGGGTCAAATTCGCTTGTTATTAAAACCTATTATATCAAATCGCATGAACACCTAGCTAAGGTTGAGGCTGAGGTTATTGCACTATGTGATTTTCATGGAGCGCGCGCCTGTATTAATCTTAATCGTCGCTCATTTGAAAGGATGGCTTTCCATACCCTAAAAAAGGTTACTGATCAAATTATGAATAAGGATTTTAAGTCAGTTCGTAAAGCCTATGAGTCAGTATGTGGAGCCTATGCAAACGAATCCGATAAAAATTGGATTATTGATATTGACAATATTTCAATAGATGCATTTAATCATAGCGATAGTATGATTGCTCTTAGAACGAAAATTATTGACCTACAAATTGATACTGGCAAGGAACCGCGAATGGATTATATCCGGACTCGTAGTGGAGTTCATATTATTTGTCGTCCATTTAATCTTCAAAAATTTATGGAACTCTATCCAGAAATAGATGTTCATAAAGACAATCCAACAATTTTATACATATCATAAATGAAAACTAGACTATCAAGAAAAGGTGTTGACCTTGGCGAAGCCAGAAATGGAGGAATATTTGGGCTAATGGATTCCTTAATGAAAGAAACTTGCCGAATTAGTGAAGACGAATTGGATCTACTTTGCGATATTGCAACTGAGGATGAATTGGATTTGGCAATGGCTGACAATTTGACATTTTCGCAAAAACGCGAACTCTTAAAATTTTTAGAAGAAAAAATCTATAATAAAGTATGACATACGAAAATTTCTTGAAACTGACACTAGGTTTACAAAAGACAAGTAGACAGCTAGACGAACTAAATAAATTAGGAGTTGACCTAATCGAGTTTACAGATCCTTATAGCACAATTATCCATAATCTATTGGGTGAAATCTGGACTCCAGAGGGTGTTGACTGGCTAGAGTGGTTTATGTGGGAATCCGATTTTGGGACCAAAGATTTTAGTCAAACCCCAAGTTATAAACATGTCAATGGAGAATTTGTCAAGGTTGAGGGTAGTAGGTGGGGCGCCCATGATGAGAATGGCAATCCAATTTGTTATTCACACGAATCTACTTGGGAATTCCTAAAACAATACGAGCGTGCCAAAAGTGCAGAGTAGTTAGTATATTAAATTTAACCAAAAGTAGATTTAATATGAAAAAGCAAATTTTAATCTTAGCCTTAACTGCAATCTCAAGTATTGCCTATGCACAAACTCAGCCAAAAGATACTGCTAAAGTTATAGTACCTGAAATTAGTCAAGAAACTTTGGCTAAAATGAAAGCTGCTGAAGAAGAACAGCGAGTTGCCGATTCAATTGCTATTGCAAACTACACTAAGAAATTTGTTAATTCTATTCCAGAAAAGGACCTTATCTTGATTACAAGTCCAAATATGAAAGTGGAATATGCAAAACCTACTCCACAAAAAAAGTCGGCTCCTAAAAAGAAACCGACTCCTAAAAAATCTAATTAATATTACTTAATTTTTGCACCGGCATTTGTGACTGGTGCAACTTTTATTACTGAACCTGGAACTATTCCATAGGCATTAATATCAGTTGAAGAATAGAAATATGTTGCAGTTGCAGCTGGACCATTGATTGGCCTAAGTCCCAATGAAGCAATTTCATCAGCAATTGCTGCTCTAATTTCTTGTTCAGACATTTGAATATTCTTTTTACCAAGAAATCCTCCTGCTTTTACAAATGCACTGGGTTGAATTAATGGAAATACTCTTGGATAACTCTGACCATCTGTAAAACTAGTTTGCCATTTTTTGGTTGGATCCAATGGGTTTTTAGCATAGGTTACTGGCTGTTTAGCGCCAGCTGCTACTTGCAGAACCACTTTAACTTTACCATTTGCAATATCATCAGTCACTGCTGTAACTTTATTATTCTTAAGGTATGCTTTATTGAAAAGGTATACGTTTGTTCCTGAACCTTCTGACTCTGGAAATATTTCAATACCATTTGCTTGAATTGCATCATTTAATTTTTTAGCATCTCCGGCCAATGTTGCCTGTACGGCTTGGTCTGCAGCTGAAACAAAATCATCCATACTAAGAGTATCTTCGGTTGATCCAGCAATTGGCTTACCGCAAACATCAAGCACTGATAAAATACTCTTTTTAGTATTACCTCGTTGGGCTTGTGGATTAACACACTTATGATAAATTATAGCGCCCTTTGGATCTACAATCTTAACTTCTTGCACTGATGTATGGCAATCTCTATTTTGCATTAAACATTGAGTCCATAAAACTAGGGTTTTAGATTTACCCTCTTTTGCTTTAAAGTTAGGATCATTAACAATAGATTTTACCATTTCATTGGTAACTTTAAATTGTGCCATGCGGTCTCCACCGTCTGCCGCATTATTTAGATTGGCTGTTCCTAATTTAGTTGAGTTTAGATAAAGATCAAATTTTGCTGCATCGCATTTGTGACCGCCTCTACAAGGAAATTCTGAACTCTTTTGAGAATAGTAACTCACATCAACTACTAAATCAACTAAACAGTCAAAAATTGGGCGCTCTTCAATAATATCTTCAGTTTTGGTAGTTAAAACCCTAACTGTAAATTTAATATATTGATCTTCTAAATATTTTGGATCGTTTGGTTTATCTTTACCTTTGGTATAGGTATGCTTTTGTTTTCCAGCATTGGTTTTAAATGCAGGAATTTGTGGGGCATTGGTTAAAACTTTGCTTGTAACTAAGCCTGCAAAATATTTAGTTAGATACTCCTGTAGCTTTTGGCCACGTAATTCTGCCAATTTACCTGGAGCTAATCGCTTTTCATCAGAATAGTCAGTGGTTGCATTTCCAGTAGATGGAAATTTTTCACGATCATAGTTAGTAACTGCACTTTCACCAACCTCAATTTGAATTTCAACAACTGATGCTTTGTTTTGAGCACAAAAATTTGCAATTTCTTGTAGTTTTGCATCAAGTGCCGATTTACTGGCTTGCACCAATTTTTCAGTTGAGTAAATTCCAGCCGGATAAGTTTTATTATCTAACTGAAAAGTTTTTTCAGAGGTGGTAGTCTTTTCACCAACTTTTACACGTTCGGTTCCAATTTGAACTCTAGTAGGATCGTCCTGTTCAAGGATGGGCTTGTCACAGCCACAATCTTCTTGCATGGATTTTTGTTCAAATAACCAGTCCTGGTACTTCTTAATTTCCATTAAATTTTAATTTATTTGTAGTTATTTATCCGATCTGGAAAGATCTTATCTCTTATACTTAGGTATAATAGATTGAACAAAAAATCTAATTAAAATGAAAATTTCACAGGTTATTTCAATTGGAATTGGGGTTATGCTCCTGGCAATTGCTGTTACCACAACCACCAAAAATCGCGAACTTAATATTCAAATTACAGCACAGCGTGAATTAATTGAACAAAAGAGTCAATTAGTTGATTCTCTTCATGCCGAACTATTTAATGCCAATTGTATTATTGGTAGAGTTGAGCTTTCCCTGGAGCACCTAAATGAGGTGGAGCCAAAGGCATTTATTGAGTACGCTAGATTTTACGATCACGAGACCGAATAGTCGGATAAATATTTAAAAGAATATTAAAATTAAATGGCACAGCACGTTAAACTATTTGAGGGTTGGTTAAGTGATATTGCAGATAAGGTAAAATCTGCATTTACTGGGGAGCCAGTAGATTCACAAGAGGCAGCAGCTCAACCCGATCATGAATTTAAAAATGAGTTTGAAAAAGAAATTACTGATATTTCTGGTAGAGCTACCCAGTCCTCAATGGAACCAATGAAAAATGACAAATATTTTGTTGTTCACCATACTGCTGGTCGAGGCACTGCAGATGGTGTAGTTAATGTTCTTAATGACCGTGGACTTGGCGTTCAGTGGGTTATTGATCGCGAAGGTAAAGTATTTCAAACCTTGCCAGATGGAGTAATTGGTTGGCACGCAGGTCACAAAGATCAAAAGGATGCACCGCAAGATTTACAAAACTCAAATTCTCAAGGGGTAGAGGTAATTGCTAATAATGATGCAGATGTTTTGCCTATCCAGGTAGCAGCTGCATTTAAGCTAATGAAATATCTTGGTTATGATAAAGATGATGTATGGGGTCATGGTGAAGTAACTTTCAATAAAGAGCCAACGGAAGGCAAAACTATTGTTGACTATTGGAGAGCCAATTTCGATAAAACTCCAGCTCAAGCTGAACTTGAATTAATGGGAGTTCCAACTCTAAATCGTAAAATAGTATAATTAGATACTAAACTATATTAAAGAGGCCAAGTGCCTCTTTTTTATGTGCCAATCTCTGTAATTAGTTAGTATTATAATAATATAAACCAAGTAAAATTTAGAATTATGAAAAAGGTAGTTTTTATTTCAGGAGTAGTATTAGTTAATTTAATCCTATTGATGGTTGCTGCATCAACCTTTAATCCACTAAATTTGCCCCTAACTGAATTAAAATATTTCAGCGGATTTAATATTGCAATGTTATTTCCAGGGAATCCAATCGATGTATTTATGTTGTATGGTAGTGTAATTGGATTGGTTATGGTAAACCGATTTGTATACAAAAACCGAACAGTTCAATAGGACCTAGCCTGGTCTAACTAAACAAAAAAGGATATCTTGCGATATCCTTTTCTTTTTTTGCGGGGAATATTGATTACCAATGAGAATCTTCAGTAAAATCAGTTTCTTCTGGATTGTACTTAGTTAGGATTGCCTCGTATTTAGGAGTCCAATCTTCGTCAGCCAACATCATGCTAGTTCCACGAAGTGGATTGTGAGTTGGAGAAGCCATTGATTTGTCATAACCTGGTTTAGAAATACCAGCCTCTTTAATTAAGGTTGATACTAAACTAAAGTTTTTACCAAATTTTGCTTTTACGTTTGGAGAAGTTTTGATAAGTTTAATAACTTCATCGTAAACTGGTTTACCACCTTTTGCAGGGATAATTTGTAAAGCGGCTAATACTCCAGCTTCATCGTCATTTACCATTCCGAATGCAGCAATTAGCTTACCAACTACAGCTTGAGCTGCACCTAAATATGGAGAAGCTCCAGATGCTGCAGTAGCATCTTCGTTCATCTTGGTCCATTTAGTAAAGTTTAATACATTACTCATTTTTAATTTCTTTTTTTATTATTTATCTCTATTCAAGTTTCTATTATCTCCACGGATTCGCCGACCGCGCCTCGCGCCAGGGGGTTGAGGCCAAAAGCGTTAAGGGGTCTCGGGCACTTCAACACCAATCCATGGTACAAAGACCCTGTCCATCCACGCGATAATCTCGTCTGCAATCCACTTACTCATGGCAACAGTATTGGGTAGCTGTTGATAACCACCGATTGGCTGGTGCCAAAACCGGTCGGGAACCTGGATAAGCTGCCGACTGTCACTACGACCTGGAGCCTGTTGAAAGCCTACTATTAATCGGCAACTCCATAATTTAAAATTATGATTAACGCCCTTATCAATATAGACACAGTAATAGGGATCTCGACGGCCTTTACCCGGTTGATGGATCCTGATTTCGTCAAATGCCAGTTTTTCTACATCCAGATCTGGGTAGTGACCAGCTAAGCGTTCCTTAACTAGCAGCATAACATCATCCCTAATCTTGTCCCAATCCGCTAAGTCAATCATACCTAGATCAACAAGTCTTTCATAGCCGGTCCAAAACGGATCCTCGGATTCCCCGATCCAACCAGCTTGAGGCTGTTCCAAATCGGGTTGTAGTCGATAGTCTCCAGTTAGTTCTTCTCCGGATTTAATAGGTCTTATAGTAACCAGGAATCGCTGATCCCCAACCCTTTTATTATAACAGTTGGGCTCTGCACTATGATTGTACATATGACCTAATT
>Ga0222713_10003189_pt1 | contig 17140 bp, 13 predicted proteins | sample C33_649DmetaG_FD_165061 | JGI IMG/M metagenome (GOLD analysis project Ga0222713, IMG submission 165061) | Estuarine water microbial communities from San Francisco Bay, California, United States - C33_649D | ecosystem: Environmental > Aquatic > Marine > Unclassified | place: USA: California...
CCCAATCCATGGGTACGATCGTTACTTCAATATCATCCGAATCAGCACAACCATTTAATGAGGTTCCAGTAACAGTATAAATTCCTGAAACTGCTGGCAGAATAGTTTCTCCTTGACTTGAATTACTCCACGAATAATTTTGTACAGCAACATTTGAAGAAGCGCTGATCTCACCGATCTCATTCTGACAGAAAACAACGTCACTACCAGCGTTCACTTGAATTGGGTCATACGTAATCGAAATCTCATCTGAAACAAGACAAATTGGTGCAAAATAAATGTCATCGATTGCGAAATCATTTCCTGATGCCACCACACTGTGGTTTACGATTCTTAAAATCGCTTGAGTAGAAGCACCTGCATTCCATGTTCCATTTAATTGGGTCCAAACACAAGGTGTTGGACTGGTTGCCATCGTATCACTGATAGGAACTCCATTAACGTATAATTGAAGCAAAGAAATATTTGGATTGTTTACCACGTTCATTCCCCAAAAACTAAAAATGTAATCCTGACCAGGAATTACATTTACTGCTTGAGTCCAGACAGTTGTGTTTGGAGTCCAAGATCCATTTGCAATAAACATATTACCTGTGCCTGTTGTATGATCACCACAATTAGAAAAGTTTGTGTGGGTCAATGAAGGAGAAGTGGAAATCGCAAATTGCCCTCCATTCGACAATAATCCATATGTTCCTCCAGTACCCGGAATGTAATCTGAAGTGAAATTATTAGATGCCGCCGTAGTTCCACCTTGGAAATCTCCATTCAAAATAAGATTATTTCCAATGTATCCTGCTTCAAGTGTATAAAGCCCTGAAGTATTCACGAGTATACTGTCATTTGTCGAGCCAGTTGACCATTGATAGAAATCATAGAAGATTGGTGTTCCAATAGCCAACGTCTGCCCTAGACATAAAATTGTGTCATTCCCCAATGATGGAGATGACTCATTGCCATTACATTGTGAAAATGAGAAACTTTGAAATAGAGCAAAACCAAACAGAATCAGAAATAACTTTCTCATCGAGCTCAATAAATTTGTTTGAGTTGAATTTACAAAGTTATCAAAATTAAACCCTATTAAAATAGAGCAATTTACAGAACTTGTTTTTATCGGACAACATCGTTCCATGGTATTAAGAAATTAATTGAATTTTAAGGATAAAGTAATTCCTTTCGTTGAATGTCACTTTCACGAATCATTGTAAATTTGCTTTCCAAAATCTTCATTATGCCAAAAATTTCAAATAAGGCGATAGAAATGCCTGCGTCACCGATCAGAAAACTAGTGCCGTTTGCTGAAAAAGCAAAAAAAGAAGGTCGTATCGTTTACCATTTGAATATTGGCCAACCTGATATTGAGACACCTGAGGTTGCATTGGATGCAATAAAAAATATGGATAGAAGAGTTATCGAATACAGCCATTCCGCTGGATTTGAAAGTTACAGAAATGGCCTGTCTGCTTATTACAAGAATACCGGAATCAATGTTGATCCGGAAGATATCATCATTACAACAGGTGGTTCAGAAGCTCTTATTTTTGGATTTATGACTACCTGTAATCCAGGAGACGAAGTAATCATTCCAGAACCTTTCTACGCTAATTACAATGGTTTTGCCGTGATGGCTGGTATTAATGTTGTTCCGGTTACAGCTAAAATTGAAAATGGATTTGCTCTTCCTCCAGTTGAGGAGATCGAGAAAAAGATCACTTCAAAAACTAAAGCAATAGTAATATGTAATCCTGGAAATCCAACAGGATATCTATACTCGAAAGATGAGCTGGAACAATTACGAGATATCGTAAAGAAACATGATCTATTCCTGTTTGCAGACGAAGTATACAGAGAATTCTGTTATGACGGAGCTGTTCCTTTTTCTGTAATGAACCTAGATGGAATCGAAAATAACGTGATCATGATCGATTCAGTATCTAAAAGATATTCAATGTGTGGAGCACGAATTGGTGCAATGATCTCCAAAAACAAAGAGATCGTGGCTTCTGCATTAAAATTTGGGCAAGCGAGGCTATCTCCTCCGACTGTAGATCAGATCGCCTCTGAGGCTGCATTGAAAACCCCTCAATCTTATTTTGACAATGTCGTTGAAGAATATGTTGAAAGAAGAAATATTATGGTGGATGGGCTGAATCAGATCCCAGGTGTATATTGCCCAAAACCAAGCGGTGCATTTTATTGTGTGGCTAAATTCCCTGTGGACAATGCAGAAAAGTTCTGTCAATGGCTACTTGAAGAATTCGATTATAATGGTCAAACAGTTATGATGGCTCCAGCTAATGGGTTTTATTCCACGAAAGGGGCAGGTGAACAAGAAGCTCGTATTGCATACGTACTAAATAAGGAGTCACTTAAAAACGCAGTTCAATGTCTTGAAGAAGCATTGAAAGTTTACCCCGGTAGAGCATTGTAGAAAAAATATAGCAAAATAAAAAAGGCGGGGATTACCCGCCTTTTTCTATTTCTATCAATGAATTATCTTGCGTAGAACTTCTTGCTGATCGACCCGCTTTCAAAACGAGCATTCAACATGTAGATTCCAGTTTCAAGACCGTCAAACTTTACATTTGTATTGATGTCAGTAATTTCGATCGTTCTGATTTCTTGTCCTGCCATATTTACAATTGCGATCATTCCACCTACTAAATCTGGAGTAACGTTAACAAAAGCCTCATCCAATTGAGTTTTAATTGTCACCTTATTGTCAACAGAAACATTCTCAAGATTCAACATTTGTCCTGCATTTATTGCATTATCAGCTGCTGAATTATAGGCCCAATCTTTTATTGTGATAGTTGAAGCATCTGCAGCTACATCCAAACGAACCCATCCGTAGTGCGTGTTAGCACCAGCAGCGAACTTCACTCCTAAGAATTTATCTGTAGCCCCAAGCCAATCGCCCATAGCAATCGGATATGTAAAAGAAATTGCCGAAGCATTAATAATCCCTTCTGCACCAAGTAAACCTGAAGAACCAAAGTTTGCAGCAGCAGAAATAACATCACCGTTATTCAATGGAACAGGTGAGAAAGTTGAACTTGAACCAGTAAGCACACCAACCAACTGCGCATTGGATCCCGCTGCTACACCTGCATAAGAAACTTGATAGGTATATTGAATCGGAATGTATCCGTACATGTAAGTCCCAGATCCAGCTGTAGAAAAAACTGCAAATAGCACATCGTCATTTGCATCATTTGTGAAATCAATAGCGTATGGTCCAGAATTCTTATCAATTACGGCATCTGGATTGACATCATTATATACGATTTGTGCATTAACCGCACCACTAGCCAAAACAGTTCCGGCGACTGCGGAATATCTTGCCAACTTTGATTCATTCAATTGGGTAGACTTTTTCTTCATAATCAAATAGTTTGTTGACGAATTTAATTAATTCTAACTGAAAAAAAAATAAAATGCAAAAAGGATAAAATGATGGTGTTATAGGTCGTGTCCTAAAAAATCAAAGATGATCTCCTTTTGCTCCTTAATATTCTCATTTAAATCGTCATATTTAATACGTATGAGGTCAACATTTGGTTGGGCCATGAGCCATTGATCCATTTTCTCTTTTCTTTCCAGAGTAGCATTGTAAAGCTTAAGAGGGAGGGCATTATCACTTTTAACAACTGACTTTCTCTGTTGTAAGTCAGAAACAAGGTCGGACATTTCTCTTTCAGCAATAATGAACTTATATGAAAGATCGGTTGGTAAAAAAGATAACAATTGGCCCGATACCTGAATGGCTGTTTTTTGATCAAAACTTTTTTGAAGCTCCTTTAGTTTTGAAAACTGAGGTTTTTTTACATCAGAACCCAATTGTTCAGATAGAATATCATATCCTCCCGATTGCAGTAATGAAATGATCTCCTTTTCACCACTTTGCTCCAAACCTGTTACAACTACAACCTCTCCCCTGATGTTATTCTTTAGAAATTCTTCATGATATTTTGCATTTTCCTTATCATCAAGTCTATCATTAAAAATCGATACTAACCATTTGTGCGCTTTTGTCATCCCTGGTGAGAAATGTATAGCAGTCTTGAAAGCTTCAACCGCATGTTCGAAGTTTCCTAGTTTAAACAACGTTTCACCTATATGGTAGTGAGCATTCGGTAGGTAAAAATTAAATTCCACTGCAGACATGAGCTCATCAAATGCCAATTCCAACTTACCCATTCTCAAATAGCAAACACCCAACCCATAATGAGCCGGAGCATGTTTTTCATCTATCGCCAGAGCTTTGATGTATTGTTTTTCGGCCTTTGAATAATTTTTTCTCAACCTGTAGATCTTGGCAATATTTAATGGTACCTCTATATTATTCGGATTTTTCTCTTGCACTTTCTCGAGTAATTTCAGGGCTTTCAATGGCCTGTTTTGCATGAGTAACATTAAGCCTTCAATAAAGTCTATGTACAAAGGCTCTTCAAATTCAAGATTTAAGAATGGATCTTTCTTGTTCTTATCCTTATTCTCCTCCTTAGCTTTTTTCCGTGCCTCATGTTCTTCTTTTTCGAGCGCCCGTAATTGATGAATAATTGCTGTTGCTTTCTCGTAGTTTCGTTGACTCAAATAGGCAAATGCCAGACGTTGTCCATATCGGATGATCTTCGAATCCTTAAAAATTCGCTCTAAAATTGGAATCGCCATGTCAAGTCGACCACCATCGATCATATTCCTGGCTACATAGTACTCGCTCTCCTTTTTCGCTTTTTCGACCTGTTCCAGTTTATCATCATCCAATTCCTCAATGTACCCAAGCTCAACAAGTTGCTGAAGTGCCTCTTGTGCAGCCCACGGATCTTCCACTTCATCTGGATTATGCATTCCTGTTTCACCTTCAACATTTTCCCAAGAATCAATGAAATCAACAGGTGTCGGATCTTCAAAGGTCTGATACAAAACTTTTCCCTCCATATCTTTCCCTACAGGAAGGCCCATAATAGCGAGCATGGTTGGAGTGATATCTATAACTGACGCACCTGTAAATTCTACCCCCCCTTTACGTATCCCAGGTCCTTTCATGACCAAAATACCATAGGGACTATGTTCGGCGGCAGGACCTGAAGGTTCCTTTGGAATAGCCTTTGGTCTTCTGTGATCAGGGTAAAATCCATGATCTGAAAGTAAAATTACAGTCGTATCCTCATCAATCAGATCCAGGGTTCTCTCCAGCATCATGTCATGAAATCGATACCCTGCCTCAACTACCTCTTTAAAATCCTCAAAGTCCTTTTCATTGATGTGCTCTCTTCTCGGAGGGTGGTATTTCATTGCAACATGACAAAAATGATCAATGGCATCGTGATACACAGCAGTCACATCCCATTCTGATTCCTGCATGACATAGGTAGATGCCGCATGAACTGAAGCAGCATTTGCTATAATCTTAGCCACAGAAAGAGTTCGTTTATCTTTTCGCAACTCTTCATTGTCTCTGATGTTTGGAATAAAAGGAAGTACCATCGTTGGTGTGATCTCCGCAGGATGCACCCTAAACTCTTTGAATAGATCCTCCATCTCTTTGGGATGGATGGTTCCTTCCGCCATTTTCCATTCCTCTTCAAGAGGCTTATTTGCAACTTGGTACAGATTAGACACCATAATACCATTGATCTTCTCAACCGGATTACTCGGCCACCACGCGATGACATTCGATTTTAAGTTTTCCTGAGTAAAAATATTCCAGAAAGCCTTTACTTTTCTTGACGTAGAGGTTACTGGTCGTAATCCTTCTCCATCCGGCAAAGGCTCAACAAAACCACAAATCCCATGTTTATCTGCTCTGAAACCAGTGGCAATACTCGTCCATAACATAGGCGATAAAGGAGGATCAAGCGTTTTTAATCTAGCGTAACAGCCTTCAGACATTAACTTTTGTAATGCAGGCATTTTTCCTTGCTGAAGTAGTGAGTCAATTACCCCCCACTCAGCTGCATCCCATCCAACGACTAAAAGTTTTCCTGTTCTCTTGATATTCATTTCTTTTTCTCCTTTGATTCTTTCTGATCCTTCTCAATTGCCTCTCTCCAAATTTTAAGACCTACGTGTCCCAAAGCAAGAATTCCTAAAGAACCTTGAGGGTTAACCTCTATCACTTTTGATTTTTCCTTTTTCACTGAATACTGGTTTGAAAGTCCTAAAATAAAAAAAGGCCGACAATTGTCGGCCTTTCCAATATGATTGTTTCAATTAGTGAACCATCATTTTCTTCGTCATTGAACCTTCGTTGAACTCTGCAGAGATTACATATACTCCAGCAGAAAGTCCATTCATATCAACGATGAAAGTTTCGCCATCAACTTTTCCAGTTGAAACAACAGCACCTGTCGCAGAAACTACAGAGATAGTTCCGTTAGTAAGGTTTTCGTTGATAACAACCTTAACAGTATTATCTGCCTGATTAACGAAATGTACCATTTGATCCATTTGCTCAGATACTAAACCTGCGGTTTGTCCTGCAAGGATAGAAGCATCAGCAGTAGCATTATAAGCCCAATCTTTAATTGTAAATACATCACCGATAGCATCAACATCCAAACGTGCCCATCCATAGTGCATATTTCCAGCAACAGCAAACTTAAGACCCAAGTATTTATCAGTTACACCGTTCCAATTTTCGTTGTATGGATTGTTACTATTAACATTGTATGCCATTGTGTTCGTCGCAGACAACCAAGTCAAACCTGCATCAATAGCATCATTCATGTTCAATGCTAGAGCGTAATCATAACCTGACGGATTCTCATTTGCAATCGCATTACCAGCTGAACCATATGGAGCAGCAACTGTAAATCTATATCTTGTTCCAGATACAGTTGTGTCACGCGCACCAACGATGAAATCGATGTTCATGTCATTATCAAGATCTATAAACCCAAATGAATAACCATTTGCATCTGCATCATCATCTACAGTTTGGTCAGGAGCGTCTGTGTAAACTACCTGAGCGTTAGCTCCAGCAGCAGCTACTAATGTAGCAGCAACAGCTGTGTAACGTGAAAGTTTGTTTTGTAAATCTTTCTTCATATTTAACGTTTAAATGGATAAAATTAATCTCAAATTTAAGTGAATAATTAATAAAAATCTAATTCTTAACAAAAGAAATTAACAATTCACTCTTAGATTCGTCTAAATTATTGACATAGAAAAGGTCCAAATTAGGTTGTTGACCAAGCCAAATTCGAGCAGTTTTATCCATTTTAATTAAACCATCAATTAAATCGGCATTAAAGGATAACTTCTTCATTCGGGCTTGAGAATGAATAAATTCTGAAACATTTTCAGCTTCATCATTTACAACAACAAAACGACAATCATATTTTGCAAGCAAATTTTGGATCATGTTTTCTGGCAAATAACATATATGCTCTTCCACACCTTCAAGAATATCATTGTTCAGAGGATTCGCCCATTGGGCCTCATTAATAGGGTCACCTTTAATTACAAAACCTTTTTCTCTCAGAAAATTAATAACTGACATTAATTTTTCTCCTGGGAGCCCCGTAATGATTACTTTTTCATCAACAATTTTCGAATTTAACTTGGTCTTGTAAAATTCTGCAGCCTTTTGATTCTCTAATATCTCGTTTAAATCTATCAACCATCGATAAGTCTTTGGTAAATCAGGTTTCATTGTGAGCGCTAATTCAAAAGAAGCTAAAGCAGCCTGGTACTCTTTCATTAAAGCCAATGTTTCCCCTATATGGAAATGAGCCATCGGATAATGGTGCATTTTTTCGACAGCTTGGAAAAAATAATCTAAAGCATCTTCATAATTTTCTTCTCTTAAAAAAGATACACCAGCTCCATGATAAGCATGGGCGTTGTCAGGATCCTTGTCGATCACCTTAAGAAAACAATCCCTTGCTTTTGTGAGCTCCCTTAAGCTATTAAACAGTCTCCCAAGTTCAATTAATATTTCTATCGCATCGGGCTTACTTTTGATCGCTGATTTTAGCATTTGAAGAGCAGTTTCTCCATCATTCAATCCTAATGCTATTTTTGCATCCAGGGTATCCATGTATGCCTCGGACATTAATTCATTTTTTCGAACATAACTCAAATACTCTTTTGCAAGAGGATATCTTTTGGTTTTTATTGCACTATTAATGATGTCAATTAAAAATCGAAAGTCCGGATTTGATTTATCTTCTATCTCCAATAATATCTCAATGGCTTCTTCATGTTTCCCCCCCGATATATATGATTTTGCTAAATAAAACTGATTTTCTTTAATGATACCTTTGAGATATTCCTGATGATCTTCATTGGAATCTTCAAGTTTCATTTCGTCAATATACCCCAGATCAACCAATTGCTGCAGAGCTGCCTCATTAGTCGCCTCAAGACTTTCTTCGGAAACCGATACAAGTTCACCTCCGGGCTTATCAACATTCTCCCAAGAATCTATGTAACGTACAGATTTTGGATGATCAAATATATTGACAAGAGGTTTTCCGTCCATATCTCGTCCAACAGGTAGGTCAAAAAGTGTCAACAATGTTGGAGTCACATCAAGGACGCTGGCACCATGAATCCGCTCTCCTTTTTTTATTCCGGGACCCTTTGCGACAAAAATACCATATGGCGCATGTTCTATTGCTGGTCCAGATGGCACTTTCGGAATATGTAAGGGTCTTAAATGATCAGAATGAAAACCATGGTCCGAAACAATTATAACCGTAGTATCATCGTCAATCATTTTTAGAAGTCGATCTAACATCATATCATGAAAAACATAGGCACCAATTACCACATCTTTAAAAAGCTCGTACTCTTCCTTATCCCTATTTGGCATCATTGGAGGATGAAACTTCATGAATCCATGACTAAAATGATCAATAGCATCGTGATATACGGCGGTCAAATCCCATTCCTGTGTTTCCATTAACTCCGTACAAGCAGCATGAACGGTGGTTGCATGAGCGATGAACTTACTAATAACTGTTAATCTTTTGTCTTTCTTTTTATCCAAAGCAACTGCTTGGGGAACAAACGGCATTACCAAGTTGCCGGTAATTTCATGGGGATGAACTCTCAACTCCATCAATTGCTCTTTCAAGGATTCAGGATATATCGTTCCTTCAGGAATTTCCCAGTTGTCCAAATCCATTGTTTCTCGACCTTTCTTTTCTTGTTGGAAAAGGTTCGAAACCATACAACCGTTGATGCTTTCTACTGGATTACTCGGCCACCAAGCTATGACATTGGATTTATACCCTTCCATCGTCATCATATTCCAAAATGCCTTCACCTTTCTGTAATGAGAAGAAACAGATCTAACACCACCTTTTCCATCATGTTCGACAAAGCCAATAACACCATGTCTATAAGGTCTTACTCCTGTTGCCATAGATGTCCATAACATTGGTGAAAGGGGAGGGTCTAAGGTTGCCAATTTTCCTCTAACTCCATTGTCTACCAAACTTTTCATGGCAGGCATTAAACCGTTTGCCATCAGTTTATCTATAATCTTCCAATCGGCAGCATCCCAACCAATTAATAAAACTTTACTCTTTTTATTTCCCATTACCTGGCACCTCTTTCTTTTCAAACTTTTCTTTCGCCTTCTTCCACGCTCTTACTCCAATATTACCTAAGGCTAAGACACCCAGTGATCCTCCGGGGGGAACCTCAAAAGGTTTCCCATTCATTTTAATTTCTTTAGGTTCTTGCTTTTTATTCATTATCTGTTTCTGTAAAGTTCAGGTTTCACTACAAGGGAAAGATCCTCGACTGAAGATGCCAATCCACAGAATTCGATCAACTTATTAATTTCCGTTTCTGGCTCCTTAATCAAATCACTATACATAATATCAATAAAAGGGATATTTTTTTCAGAAAAGAACTTATACGTCTTTTTCAAATGAAACTCATAGATTGTTCTGAACTTTTCTCTTTCAGAAGTCTGATCTTTAACAAGCATTTTTTCCTGTGAACGAAGCACCTCATCCATTTCTCGTCTCATAAACACGACCCTATACTTATACTTGGTGTCCAGGAATATCGGAAGTGGTGCCACGATCTTTACTACTTTACCTTCAGCATCCTTCAAAAAACTATTGTCCTTAACTATTCCTTTTACAGCCTCGAGCTCATAATATCCTTCAGGGTTATTGACATCCCTTTCTCTTATTCCGTCTGATAATATTGGGGTTCCACTTCTATCAAAAATCTGCATCATTAATGACGTACCTGAACGTGGCAATCCGGTTACAACAATTATTTCGGACATAATAAAATTTTAATTGTCAAAAATAATAAATCACTCTATCAATGCTGAGATTTACTGTGATTAAAGTTATTTATTGCTTCCTTTTCGAACGGAATAAACATGTTTGCCCAAATGATCTTTGAAAGTGAAAACAGAATTGGCCCTAAAATAAAAATCCCTGCAATTACAAAAGCAATTTGAATCGTGGTTGAAAGCTCATTAAAAAAAAGATTTAATGAAACCCAAATAGTGACAAATGTAGCTACGCCCAATGCATATGCTACATACATTGCTCCATAATAAAACCCGGGCTCTTTTGAGAATTTTAATCCGCACTGATCGCAAGATTCTCGAACATCACCCAAATGTGACAAGTCATAGGGGTGAGAAACAAAAAAATCTCCTTCATGACATTGGGGGCATTTTCCTTTAAAAACACTGAATAGCTTGGAACCTTTCTTCATTTTGATTGGAATTTTCGGTAAATATAATCACGTAAAATTCATATTTTGTTACCTAACTTACATAGAACGAAAATCTAATTAATTGTGTGCAATACATCGTATTTAAGTTTTTAATATATTAGTCGCACTAAATGTAAACTATGAAAAACTTTCTTACTGCCACTTTTGGACTAATGGTTATGCTGTCTCCATTCAACTCCGAAGCCCAATGTACTACGACCAACGCAACTTCTTGCATTTGTGAGGATGGTACCAATAGCTGTTACTTATTACCTGATATTACAGCCTCCTGGAAAGGAATTTCGAACAATGGTTATATTGAATACCCGCAAACTGGAGCTGGCACTAATTATAACGGTCAGGGACCAGATGATGGTCGTTTAAGAGTGAGTGGTTCAACACCAAATATAGGACACGGATCATTTACAGTGCGCGGGCAGGATGCAAACGGTAAAAGAGCTTTCATTTGTGGAGCGGACACCATTTATAATGTGAATGGGACGGGTTCTTTCACTTGTCCTAACGGAGAGCTTAATCCAAAGCAGTTAGTAACCCAAAGGGTATATCATAAAGAAGGAAATCAAATGACTTACACTGATTACTGGACAGGAAGTATGACCTATCATCCTTCACACGGCCACAACCACGTTGATGACTGGGCTGTTATGACCCTTAGAATTCAAACTGCTGATCCAAACCCACTTAACTGGCCAATTGTTGGAGATGGTGCCAAAATTGGTTTTTGCTTAATGGATTATGGTCAATGTGGAACACCTGGTTCAACTTATGACGGACACTGTAGAGATAATAACACCGTTTATTTGGGTGGAAATACTTTACATAATGTTGATTTTCCGAATTGGAATCTTGGTGGAGGAAATTATAATTGTTCAGTAATTGAGCAAGGAATCTCTTCTGGCTGGACGGATGTTTACGGCAAACACTTGGATGGAATGTGGATTAATATTCCTCCAAACACTTGTAATGGTGATTATTATATTGTTCTCGAGGTGGATAAGAACAATAACTTCATGGAGGAAAACGAGGACAATAATTTTACTGCAGTGCCAGTTACTTTAACACAACAACTTCCTAGTGGAACATCTCAAACGCCTTTAATTTGGAGTGATGGTTCGAATAAAATTTGTGGATCCAATAGCGTTACCCTCACAGCGACTGGAGGAACTTCTTTTCTTTGGTCAAACGGCGAAACGACACAATCAATTACTGTTAGTCAACCCGGATCATACACTTGCACTGTGACAAACTATTGCGGTACTGCAACCTCTGAACCTTATATAGTCCAAGAGGTAAGCGTGAATACTCCAACCACTCAAGGGTCAACTATTTGTGTGGAAGGTTCAGCAACATTGACTGCAACCGGAACTGGTACTCTTCGTTGGTATGATGATCAAGGGACTTTCTTGGCTTTGGGTGATACTTACACAACACCAGTAATCAATACAACAACAACATATTACGTTCAAAATACCGATAACTACTGGGATACAATTTATTCAGAGCCTCATACAAACGGCATTGGCGGGGGTGGTTTCATTGCTACAGATCATTATAATAATTTTGACGCTTTGTCTGACTTAACGATACGGTCTGTTAAAGTTTATGCCCAAAATGCAGGAACAATTACAATTGATGTTGTAGATGCTGCATTAAATTCATTAGGTAGCGTTACTGCCTCTGTTCCAGCTGGAGAAAGTAGAGTTGATTTGAATGTTTTTGTTCCATTTGGATACAACTACAGACTTTATGGAAAGAATTTATCTACTGGATTGTATAGAAACAACAACAGTGCAACCTATCCTTACACGATTGATGGAGTTTTCAAGTTGACAGGATCTGACGCCGGAGAGTCTTATTATTACTATTGTTATGATGTTGAAGTAGTAACAGAAAATGGTACTTGTCCTAGTGAAATGGTTCCTGCTGAGGTGTTAGTTGAACCGTGCACAGGATTAGGGGAGGATATTCCTTTTAAGAATTCATTGAATGTTTATCCAAATCCAAATAATGGAGAATTTACAGTTTCATTCACAGCAAACGATGCTGGTGATATCAATCTGGAATTGGTAAATTTGATCGGTGCACAAGTGTACTCTAAGACAATGAATGATGTTTCAGGCACTATGACACAAATGATCAGTACAAAAGGCCTGTCTTCTGGTGTTTATTTAATGAACGTTACGTACAAAGGAAAGATTTATACTCAAAAGTTAATAATTGAATAAATCCTTCAAATATTTATGCAAAATGCTTCCACTGTTTCTTTTCAGTGGGAGCATTTTTGTTTTGGGACAGAATATTCAGATTTTCAACACAACAAATTCAGGAATACCAGAAAATACAATTCGGGCAATTACATTTGACAATTCAGGTAAGAAAATTATTGCAACTGACTACGGTTTGTCAATCTTTGATGACTTTACCTTTCAAAATATTAACAGCACTAATTCTGACATTTCAGATAATGCAATTCGCTCAGTTATCGTTGACCAATCGGAAAACATCTGGATAGGAACAACCTTTGCCGGAGCTTATAAATTTGATGGGACCAGCTGGACAAATTTCGCTCCTGAAAATTGTAACATCCCGGATCACTTCATTCGAACCATCAATCAGGACATTACTGGCAATATGTGGTTTGGAACTGTTGAAGGTTTGGCAAAATTCGATGGAACTAACTGGACAACCTGGACCCTAAGCAATTCAGATATTAATTCAAATAATATTGCTTCAATCCTTGTCAAGCCAAATAATGACAAAATCATTGGAACACTAAATGGTGGTATCATCTACTATGACGGTATTACCATGACCGAATACACACTTTTGGAAGGAGGAATACCGGACAATTCAGTAACGGACATTGCCATTGATGATCTAGGAAACCTTTGGTTTGCTACACCATCTTCGGGCTTTTACATGGACAATGGAACTCAAAACTGGCAGGTGTTTTCTATGTCTACCACTACAATTCCAACCAATGGACTAACCAGCATTTGCTATAATCCAAGCAATGGCAATGTCTATGGAGGAAGTCTTGAAACGGGTCTGATCCGATTCAATCCTGCAAACGGAATTATTTCTAATTTCAATAGTGTTAACTCACTACTTCCCGACAACCATATTACTTGTTTAAAAACCGATGCCTCCGGTGCATTGTGGATCGGAACCGCAGGAGGAGGATTGGTAAAGTGGCAAGATCCAGACGCAGGGATAACCGGTATTATTCACTCATCTAGCATTTCTCCAAATCCATTCGAGGAATTCATTCATGTAAAGATGAATGATCCTGTTGAAATAAAATTATCAGACCTCATCGGGAATTCTGTTGAATTTGAAATCATCTGTGAGGCTGGATCATCGACAATTATTCCAAATCCAAATCTACCCTTTGGTGTTTATATCTTAAGTGTTGCTTTTCCCGATGGAAGAATGATAATTGAGAGAATTATCAAGGAAAAATAATAACTAGTCATCCAAAATGTCTTGTAATAGGGATTCGAAATATCACTTGAAAGGATTATCTGGTTCCAGCTATTTTGTCTAGTTCATTTAAATCAATGATTTCAATCTTTCTGGTGTGAATTTCAATTATTCCTTCTTCCTTAAAATCTTTCAACAATCGTATTAATGTTTCGGTAGCAGTTCCGACAAAATTTGCAAGATCTTCTCTGGTAAGATTAATCTCTTCAGGTTTGTAAATATCATTCAAAATCAACAGTGCAAAAGCCAAACGCTCTCTAACTGATTTCTGTGCCATGTTCGTAATAAAAACTGCTCTCTCACCTAACTCCTTCGAAAGCTCTTTCATAATCCCATTTCTCAACACTGAACTGGTTTCTATCATGTTCAGGAAATCTTCTTTTCCTATAAAACAGATTTTACACTCCTCTAGTGTAGAAGCAGAAACCTTATATGTTTCACCACTTAGCATTGCTCTAAAGCCAATTATTTCGCCCTCTTTAGCAATGTGAATAATCTGCTCCTTCCCTTCATTACCCCTAGTAAAAACTTTTACTTTTCCTCCATTGAGACAAAATACACCCCTCGGAAAACTTCCTTCAATGAAAAGTGGCTGATTCTTCTTGTAAAAATTGCAGTTCTTACGATCATCTAGTTCATCCAAATCGTGATGATGGACGCTACCGAACAACGACTCTTTCCTTGCAGAACAAAACTCACAGGAATCATGCTTATGTGATTTCTCCAACATACAATCTATGGTTTCAGAAATAAAGTTACAATTTATTGGTGTTTTATGCATTGATGACCTATTTCGTTTTTAGAATCAATTTTTCGATCATGTTCTCAAATGCTTCTCTATTTTCCATGAACTGAAGCAATTTAAAATCAGACCTGATTGAACCATTTATTCTTTGTAATGTATCATTGAGAAATTTCTTAGTTATGAAAAAGTACTTTTTGATACCCGCTCTTCTTTTGAGCTTGACCTCTTTAGCACAACCAACCAGTCAACGTAAAATTCAAGTTGCGATTCTCTTCGATACATCCAATAGTATGGATGGCTTAATCGATCAGGCAAAATCGAGAATCTGGACAATTATCAATGACCTTTCAGGATTGAGACATCAGGGTCAGGTACCTTCAATTGAAATTGCATTGTATGATTACGGAAATTCTTCATTGACAGAATCATCAAACTACATCAGAAAACAGATCGATCTTTCTACAGACCTAGATCTGATCTCACAAAAACTCTTCGGCCTTACAACAAATGGTGGCGCTGAATATTGTGGTGCGGTCATTTCTTCCTCCTTATCGGAACTTTCCTGGACAAGTCATCCGCAGGATCTGAGATTGATTTACATTGCTGGAAATGAGCCTTTCAATCAAGGTTCGGTCAATTATAAGGAAGTTTGTCAAACTGCTGCAACGAAAGACATTGTTGTCAACACAATCTATTGTGGCGATTACGATCAAGGAGTTCGTGAATTCTGGTATGATGGAGCGAAACTAGGAAAGGGTGAGTACTTCAATATAAACTCTAATAAAGCAATTGTTCACATAAGTACCCCTTATGATGATAACATTAATGCCTATAACGATTCATTGAATAGGACCTACTATGGATATGGCTCTATTGGAAATACAAGAAAATTAGCTCAGGTTTCAGAGGATGCCAACGCTGAAGCACAATCTATATCGGTAAAAGCAGAGCGATCGATCGCAAAATCAAAAGCCAATTATTCCAATGGTAGTTGGGACCTAATTGATGCTGTGGAAAACGAAGGAAAAGACATCAACACGATCAGTGAGCAGGACTTACCAAAGGAATTTCAGGGAAAAACTGAAGATGAAAAGAAAAAGTTGATCGAAGAAAAGAAGGCAGAAAGAGAAATGTTCCAGCAAAAGATCAATGAGTTAGCTGTTGAACGTCAAAAGTATATCGAAGAGAAAAAGAATGAGGGAAATCCAGGTGAAGATGACTTTGGATCTTCAGTCAGAAAAAGTATAGAGAAAAAAGCGACCGAGCTTGGTTACGAAAAAGAAACAACGCCATAAAAAAAGCCCTCTCGGGCTTTTTTTTTTGTTTTAAGTAGTCGCCTATTTACTGTTTGTAGGAATCGATTTTATTGGGGTTCAATAAATTGTCGGTATCATTTTTGTAATTTCGGCCTTCGAAAAAAATATTCGTTTATGATTAATTTAAATTCATTAATTCTAACAAGCATTTTCTCTTGGATATCTTTCACTTATTTTAGTCAAGACCAGGTTGTTAAGGCCACAATTCTGGATAGTTCAGATGCCGCAGCCGACCGACAATACAACCAAGGAATATTACTTTATAACCAAAAGCAATTCGGAGATGCATTAAAGGCATTCAGCGAAGCAATTAAAATGAAACCAGGATTCGAAAAAGCTTTTTATAACAGAGGAATTACCTATTTTGAAATGAAGGATTTTGACAATGCGTTGAAGGATTTTGACAGTAGCATTGCACTCACAAAAAATTCAGATAGCTACTTCACTAAAGGAAAAATCTATGAATCAATGAGAAAAACCGATGATGCCTTATCATCATACAGTTCTGCGATCGAGAATAAATCAACTCATGCTCAAGCATATTACAGTAGAGGTGTCCTTTACTTCAATAGCAAAGCATATGAAAAGGCTTTGACTGATTTTACCAGTTGTATATTGAACGATCGTACAAACGCCTATGCGTATAACGATAGAGGTAGTACAAAGCGTCAAATGGGCGATTTAAATGGTGCAATTGCCGATTACAACGCTGCCATACAGATCGATAAAACACTAGCATTCATTTATAACAACCTTGGGAGTGCAAAAAGAAAGAACGGCGACTTAAAAGGTGCCATTACGGATTATTCAAAAGCGATTAGTCTTGACGCGAATTACACACTTGCCTACAATAACAGAGGAAGTGCAA
>Ga0222713_10003190_pt1 | contig 17136 bp, 13 predicted proteins | sample C33_649DmetaG_FD_165061 | JGI IMG/M metagenome (GOLD analysis project Ga0222713, IMG submission 165061) | Estuarine water microbial communities from San Francisco Bay, California, United States - C33_649D | ecosystem: Environmental > Aquatic > Marine > Unclassified | place: USA: California...
ATTCATGTGTATTCAGGCGGACAAGGCATCTGGGACGACCGCAATGACATTGCCAAGGTGCTCGGAATTGACAACAGCCAAGTAACGGTTGAGCTGATTACTAATGGTGGCGCATTCGGCGGCAAAGAAGACATGAGCAACCAAGCGCACGCGGCACTTGCTGCGTGGTTGCTTAAGGTCCCAGTCAAATGCACCTTGTCCCGTGAAGAAAGCTTCCTGATGCATGCAAAGCGTCACCCCATTGAGATGTCATACAAAATTGGGTGCAACGATGATGGAGAAATCCTTGCACTTCACGTGCGAGCACTTGGCGACAGCGGCGCCTACGCCAGCGTGGGAATGAAGGTTCTTGAACGCATGGCTGGCCACGCAAGTGGACCATACAGTGTCCCAAATATCAATGTTGAAGCAATTGCGGTGCGCACGAATAATCCCATCTGCGGAGCGTTTAGAGGTTTCGGCGCAAATCAAGCTCAATTCGCGATGGAAGGCGTGCTGGATCGTCTCGCTGAAAAGGTTGGAATTGACGGTTGGACGCTGCGTCGTCGCAATGTGATCATGCCGGGAATGGTGTGGGGACCCGGTCAGATCATGGACGATGGTTGCCTTGGCGCATCAAAATGCCTTGATGAAATCAAACCTGCATACGACAAAGCACGTCGCGATGGAAAAGCGATTGGGCTTGGTCTTGGGCTCAAGAATTCAGGTTTAGGTAACGGCTTTAAAGAGATCACACGTGCGGTGGTTCACTTCACACACGACGGACGAATTGAGGTTCGCCACGGCTGGACAGAGATGGGTCAAGGGATCAATACCGTCGCTCAGCAAGTTGTTGTTCATGAACTCGGAGTTGATGGCTCGTTAATCGATGTCATCGTAGATACAACACGCGAACTTGGACTAGGTCAAACCACCGGTTCGCGAGGAACACTGATGGGGGCTGGCGCTGTTCAAGCTGCTTGCCAAGCAGCACTGGCCGCCAATTGCGCGGTTGGAGTTGACCATCTTGGTGAATACCGAGTGGATTGGACAACCAAACTTGGCGACCCAGGTGTCGAGCACCCGATCATTCATTCAACATTTGGTTATGCCGCCCAACTTGTTGTTATTGATAAAGAGACGGGAAAGATCGAAGAAGTGATTGCTGCTCACGATGTTGGCAAGGCTGTGAATCCACAACTATGTGAGGGACAAATTGAAGGTTCCGTGCACATGGGACTTGGTTACGCACTCAGTGAAGATTTCCCGAGCGATCCGATAACTGGATACCCGACGAACACCACACTACGAAGCTTGGGCATCCTACGGGCTAAAGATGTTCCCAAGATTTCCGTGATGATCGTTGAGTCTCCTCAACCGAACTCACCGTACGGAATTAAAGGCGTTGGAGAGATCGGCCTTGTGCCAACCGCGGGTGCAGTTGCGGCCGCGCTCTATGAGTATGACGGTCAATGGCGTAACAAGTTACCGATGCGCCGCAACGACGCGAGCTCTGAAGAGTAGCAATGACACATTCCACATCTGGTCTTGTGTGCGCCCATCACCATTTATACAGTTCGCTGGCACGGGGCATGCCTGCTCCTCCACTTCCCACTACCGATTTCATCAGCATTCTTGAAAACGTCTGGTGGCGTCTAGATGCAGCGCTTGATCTTGACATGATCTACTGGTCTGCCGCGCTTGGTGCATCAGAGGCACTTGCGAGTGGCACGACATGCATCATTGACCACCATGAGTCGCCAAATGCTATTGAAGGATCGCTTGCAACAATTGCTAAAGCATGTCGCGATGTAGGAGTTCGAGTGAACACGTGTTACGGAGTAACCGATCGCTGGAGCGACACGGGACAAATCTCGCCTTCAGTATCAGCATCAACAAAGATGACTTCTGCTGCACGCAGAGGGCTCGATGAATGTCATTCGTTCATCAAAAGCGGGGGCGATGCAATGATTGGCGTCCACGCAGCATTCACATGCGGAAACGAGACATTGAACGCTGCCGCAGACTTGGCGAAATCTCTAAACGTCGGTGTGCACATTCATGTCGCCGAAGGCATTGACGATATTTCTGCAGGAGAACGGTTGGAGGCTTTAGCGCAAGACAACTGGCTGCTTGTGCACGGTGTGCATCTAGACCGCCAACTTCTTGGTCGAATTGTTCACAATCCGCGGTCCAACATGAACAATGCGGTTGGCTATGCACGACCTGCGCATAAGCCAAATACCATTCTTTTAGGCACAGATGGAATTGGTGCGAACATGATGGAAGAGGCAAGGCTTGCCTACGCTCGTCTTCGCGAAGATGATGTTTTGCAGACACCTGAGACCGTTGCCCAATGGTTGAATAACGGCTACGAGTTATTTCCAGATGCCAAGCGTGACACAGTGGTGTGGTCTTACGAGCACATGGAAAATGCGTGGCACACTGCCTTCACCACACACATGCAACCAATTTCGGTCGATATTGATGGCGAACGTGTGTATGAAGATGGAAAATTTCTCAAGATTGACATTCAAGAAATTCGCAGAAAAGCAAATGAACAAGCGTTACGGCTATTTGAAAGGTTAGAAGTATGACACTTCCGCAGGCAGCGATCAATCCCGCCACAGGCAAAGCCAGAATGGCTATCTATCTCCAAGATGCACATCCCATTCGAGAAGGTATGGCCTTTGCTCAGTATGCAGAAGCAAAAGGATTTGAAGCAGTGTGGCAAGCCGAAAGCCGTCTTGTTCGTGAAGCAACCGTTCCGATGGCTGCTTTCGCTTCAGTTACATCATCGATCAAGGTTGGATCTGGTGTTGTTGACTGCTGGAGTCGCAATCCAGCACGCCTCGCAGCAACATTTTCGACACTCGACGACCTTGCTCCTGGCCGCGTGATCCTTGGAATTGGCGCATGGTGGGATCCGCTAGCGCAAAAGGTAGGAATCTCTCGGGCAAAACCAATCCGCGCCATGCGTGAAATCGTTAATGCGGTACGTGCATTGCTCAATAACGAGAATGTCACGTTTAATGGTGAATTCGTGCATTTCGACGGCATCGAACTTGACTACGTGTATCAAGATCGCCGCGCCAAAGACGTTCCTATCTACATAGGAGCTACGGGCATGCAAATGATGGAACTCACTGGTGAGATAGCTGACGGAGTCGTACTTAACTATTTGGTTTCTCCCGATTACAACAAGCAAGCAATGCAAGCATTACAAACCGGCGCAGATAAGGCTGGTCGCAGCATCGACACTATTGACCGACCACAATTGGTCGTCTGTAGCGTGCATGAAGATCGCCAGACAGCACTAGATATGGCGCGTGAGATGGTGACTCAGTATCTTGGCCAGCAACCGCACATCATGAAAGCATCAGGAGTTCCTCAGTCACTTCTTGACAAGGTTGGTGAAGTGTTGACATGGCCCGCCACGCACGAACAGGTCACCAAGGCTTCAAAGCTTGTTCCCGATGAGATCGTGCAGATGCTTACAGCAAGTGGAACACCAAGTGAGGCTCGACAGCAGGTAAAGCATTACATCGAAAACGGGGCTACATGTCCGATTTTGTACCCACTAGGTGACGTGCACGCCATGATCGACGCATTTGCTGATTGGGATGGGAATTAGACGTGTCAATGATTGTTGCAAAGAACCTAGATGCCGCCCTTTTCGCCCTGCGTGAACACGATGATGCTCGTGTGATTCAAGGTGGAACCGATCTGATGGTAGAGATCAACTTCAATCATCTAAAGCCAACCACAATGGTGAGCCTTCGACACATCCCCGAGCTACGCACCATCACTCGCCCAGACAGCAACACCATCTCTATCGGGTCCGGTGTCCCGTATTCACAGCTCGAGATTGAGCCTGTTGCCTCGGTGCTGCCCGCGCTCGCCCAAGCATCCCGTACCGTTGGCTCTCCTCAGATTCGCGCTGCCGGTTCACTCGGGGGCAATCTCGGCACATGCTCACCGGCTGGCGACACACTTCCTGTCATGTTCGCACTTGATGCCAACATCCACTTGCAGTCGGCCGATTCACAACGTACGGTCTCAATTCATCAATTCATGACGGGCGTAAAACGTAATGTCAAACGCCAAGATGAAATCATTACCGCCGTTGACTTCCCCATCATTGACGGCTGGCAGGGATATTCAAAAGTTGGAGTGCGAAATGCCATGGTGATTTCCGTTGCATCTGCATGCCTGGTTGCAGATCACGAGTCGGGCGATGTGCGACTGGCTCTCGGATCCGTTGGACCAACCATCATTCGCTGCCGAGAGACCGAACAATGGCTAAAAGACAACACATCACTAACCCGCAATTCGGTGATTTCTCCGGACATTGCTCGCGAGTTTGGCGCACGTGCGAGTCGCGAATGCTCGCCAATTGACGACCATCGAAGTACCGCGCAATATCGTCGTCATGCTATTTCAATTCTGGCTGCTCGTCTACTACAGAAGGCTTATGCATGAGCATGAACGAGTTCTACACACTCAATGTCAATGGTCAATCGATGCAGGTACAGGACTCATGGGTTGGTGAAAGCCTCCTCTATGTCCTGCGCGAACGTTTGGGCTTGCCAGGTTCGAAGGGTGCTTGTGAGCAAGGTGAATGTGGCAGTTGCACAGTTCTCCTTGATGGGCAGGCTGTGTGTTCGTGTTTGGTCATGGCAGCCACTGCAGTGGATAGCACGATCGTGACCGTTGAAGGTTTAGATGCACATGGCGCCGAACTGACCGATGTTCAAGATGCCTTTGTCCAACAAGGTGCCGTCCAGTGTGGCTTTTGTACACCAGGCCTGATCGTTGCAATACATCACCTACTTGACGAAAATCCACAACCTTCCGAACTAGAGGTAAAAGAAGCAATATCGGGAAATATTTGTCGCTGTACTGGCTACGGCAGGATTTTTGCCGCAGTTGAACAAGCCGTTGCCGTGCGAAAGGCTTCGCACACATCATGAGTACTACAAAAGTCGAACAACGAGAACGTGACATTTTGGGCGTTAGCGCTATACGCCCGGACGGTGCCGCGAAGGTAACGGGTGACTTTTCATTTACCTCTGATATGAATGCCGAGAATATGTTGTGGGGAGCCACTCTTCGATCACCACACCCGTATGCCCGTATCGTCAGTATCGATACATCGCGTGCGTTGGCACTACCGGGCGTGCATTGCGTCATTACTGCTGACGATGTTCCTGGCAAGCCGACATATGGCTTGATCAGTAGCGATCAGCCCGTCTTTGCACGTGACTACGTTCGCTATATGGGCGAGCCAGTTGCCGCACTCGCCGCGGACCATCCTGAAACATGCCGCAGAGCGCTTGCTCTCATCGACATTGAATACGAAGTGTTGAAGCCTCTTACTAACGCCGAAGATGCAATCGCCGGATCGTTTCCTCCTATTCACCCAGATGGAAACATTATTCGTCACCAACGCATCGTTCGAGGTGATCAAAGTGCAACAGGTCCAATCATCGTTGAGGGTGAGTACGAAATTGGCATGCAAGACCAAGCCTTCTTGGGACTAGAGGCTGCGTTGGCTATCCCCGATAGTCACGGCAAAGGTGTTGAGTTGCACGTGGCAACACAATGGCTACACGAAGACCTTGGGCAAATTTCTGCGTGCCTCGATCTGCCACCGCAGAACGTGCGCCTTATTCTTGGTGGAGTTGGCGGAGCGTTCGGCGCACGTGAAGACATCAGCTTGCAAGTTCACTGTTGCTTGCTCGCGCTTAAAGCGGGACGCCCGATCAAAATGCAATATGGTCGCGAAGAGAGTTTTTTTGGCCACGTCCACAGACACCCAGCAAAAATCTTTATGCGCCATCACGCCCAGTCAGATGGTCGTATTATCAAAATTGAAGCGCGTTTTGTATTTGATGGTGGTGCATACACCAGCACTTCGCCTGCGGTATTAATCAACGGCATCACCCATACGCAGGGGCCATATAAGTGTGACAACGCAACCGTAGATGGGTGGGCAATTCGAACGAACAACCCTCCTTGTGGTGCAATGCGTGGATTCGGAGTAGTCCAAGCATGCTTCGCCCACGAATCCCAGATGGACAAGATCGCAACAGCTGCCGGATTATCCGCCGTTGACGTTCGGCTCATTAATGCAATGGAAACCGGCGACACATTGATAACAGGTCAGGCAATGGAAAGCATCGCACCAGTTGCTCGCTGCATCATCGAAACCGATCACATCCCTCTTCCCGCGCCGCTCGCTGCCAATGCACACGAACTGCTTCTACCTGGAGGCAGTGGTTTGACAGCGTCGGCATCACATATTGTTCGCGGTGTTGGCTGGGGTGTCTCGATGAAGAATCTCATGTACAGCGAAGGTTTTGACGATTTTGCAACCGCACGCTGCTCGATCAAAGAAGGCGTTGTCTATCTCAAATTTGCAACATCTGAGGTAGGTCAAGGTTTCGTGACACTAGCGCCCCAGATCGCACGTTCCGTACTGGGTCTTGACGATGTTGTAGTTGAACCAATCGATACGCAGATTGGTTCTGCGGGATCTACCTCCGCATCTCGACAGACATGGATGAGTGGAGGTGCTGTAGACGGTGCATGTCGTTTGGTCCGTGAACAGATCTTCCAACACGTTGGCAAACAGAACAACATCGATCCACTGCGGCTTGTCATTGAAGGCACCGACATTATCGATCAAATTGGAACATTTCGCATTGCCGTTCGTGAAGCAATAGACGGGCTGTCAATCTCTGAAACATTCGAGCATCATCACAAACCGACTGAGGAGCTTGACGAAAACGGACAAGGTAACTGCCATACTGCTTTTGCATTCGTTGCCCACCGTGCAGTTGTTGACGTTGATCCCGAACTCGGTCTGGTCAAGGTTGTCCAAATCGCTACGGCTCAAGATGTCGGACGCGTCCTTAATCCACTCTCCGCATTAGGACAAATCGAGGGAGGCATCGCCCAAGGTTTGGGACTAGCAGTGATGGAAGAAATTGTGATCCAAGACGGCAAGGTACGTAACCCAAGCTTTACCGACTATCTCCTACCTACAACCCTCGACGCACCGGATGTTGTGGCGAAGATGATCGAAGAATACGAGCCCCAGGCACCACTTGGTGCAAAAGGTATCGGTGAACCACCGTGTATTTCTGTCACCCCAGCTATCGTTGCTGCGATTCGTGATGCGATTGCCAAGGATCTACATCGGATCCCTGTGCGACCTCAAGATATTTGCCTTTAGTCTGATTCAACCTTCAATAAGGTTGCAACGACTGCCCCAATTTCACCTGGGCGTACGGCCTTGGTTGGCTCACTGAGGTCAAAATTTGGATCGTCATAGATCACATCAAACTTCATTCCCCTGCACAACGATGCTGTTGTTCTTCGCATTGACTTATCAATGAGCGAAATAACAGTGCCTTTCATACCAGCTCGTCCCGTTCGACCTGAACGGTGAATGTAATCTTTCGGATCCTCTGGCATATCGAAATGCACAACCACAGGAACTGCATCGATGTGAATTCCGCGAGCAGCAACGTCTGTTGCCACCATTACCGTTGCTTTGCCGCGGCGAAACTGCTCCAGGGCCTTTTCACGTTGCGCTTGGCTTCGGTTGCCGTGGATTACGCACGTGTTGATTCCAAGTGACTCCAAGTTTCCGGCAAGCCGATCGGAACCATGTTTTGTGCGACAAAACACAATTGCTCGTTCGTATTGCGTGGCAATTTCTGCAAGCACTTTCGTGCGGTTGTCGCGCGAAACGTTCCAAAAAAGGTGATCAATTTCACCAGCATTCTCAGCGGTTGCGACTGCGTGGCGCTTTGGGTTGTGTTGAAACTCGCGAATCAAGGTGTCGATATCGCCATCGAGGGTTGCTGAGAACAGCAACGTCTGACGATTCGTGGTAACCGCGCGCATAATGCGTTTAACCGCTGGCATGAAACCCATATCGGCCATCCGATCGGCTTCATCGATGACCGCTACGGCCACTGCACCAAGGTCAAGATCTCGCCTCTTGATTAAGTCTTCCAATCGACCCGGAGTAGCCACAACGATGCTTGAGGCACGAGCAGCTTTTACTTGTGGTCCATAACCAGCGCCGCCATACACGGCAGATACGCGAATATCGCTTCCGCCACACAACAGTGAAATCTCTTTGGCGACCTGGGCTGCAAGTTCGCGCGTTGGAACAAGCACCAATCCAGTTGGACGGCCTGGCCTGCTTTTTGTCACCTTGGCTGCAATTGCAATACCAAAAGCCAGAGTCTTACCCGATCCAGTAGGTGCCTTTCCGCAGATGTCATTACCTGCAAGGGCATCTGGCAACGTGGCTTCCTGGACGGGAAACGGACTCTCAATTCCGCGTGCTACCAGCCCGGAAACAATGTTCTTGGGCACGCCAAGTTCGGTCCATGTTTTAGTCATTTCATACTCCTCGATCAATACTTTGTGGTTGTGTTCCTCAGGTATGTTCCTGGGATTGTGAAGGGCTAGCGACCCAACACACGACGCAAATAGTCGTTAGTGAACACACCCTCGGGATCGAGTTGGTTCCGAACTTCAATAAAACGCTGATATTCAGGATACAGGCTAGACAGTTGAGTTCCATCCATGTAATGAAGCTTGCCCCAATGTGGACGACCTTCATATCTGACCAGAATCTCTTCAACAGCCTTGAAGTATTCGTCATAGTCACAACCCTGATACATGTGCACTGCAATGTATGCACTTTCACGTCCTGTAGAAGTTGATAAAGGTATGTCATCAGCACCTGTACTGCGAACTTCGATCGGAAAACTGATCTTCAAATCTCGTTGTTCAATCATCTGCATAATTTCATTCAATGCCCTACCGACGGCACTTATCGAAATCGAATACTCCATCTCATAAAATTTGACCAAACGCTTGCTACTAAACACACGATGGCTGACATTCACAAACTCAACACGGCCCGCACCTGGCAACAGCGTCGCAAAGCGTGGAATCAGCGAAGGGGCAACCCGTCCGATTCGGCACAACATACCGAATGCGATGTTTTCCAGCACGATCTTGTGAATCCATGTTGAGAAACGTGCCGGTGGATCAGCAGGTAAATTCGTCACATTATTCGCTTTTGTGAGCGCCCATTTTGTGTGCGGAATCCAATAGAACTCGAAGAAATCGTTGTTTTTAATAAGTTGCTCAAACTGCGACACAACATCAGAAATGAGCATCGGTCTCTCGACTGCATGCAGGTTAAACAAAGGAACGACACGAATTGAATACTCGGTGATAATGCCAAGCGCCCCAAGAGACACGCGTCCACAATGGAAGACTTCCTGATTCTCTTCAGTACTACAGGTGATGATTTCGCCAGTCGCAACCACCATCTTGAAGCCAAGAATCTGCGCGGCCAATCCAGTTCGCAGTAGACCCGTTCCATGGGTCGAGGTTGACATCGCTCCGGCCAAAGTTTGATAGGTGACATCTCCCAAATTCGGCATCGAAAGACCATGACTTTCTAGATACATGTTAAGTTCACTCAGCACGATTCCAGATTGAACACGAACGACACCATTCACTGGGTCAATTTCAATTACTGCATTGAGCGACGACATGTCGAGCATCATCTCATCGGGCTTGCTGATATCTGTGAAGCTGTGTCCCGAACCGGTTGCTTTCACCCGCATTCCAGACTGCGTGGCCCGTCGAACGGCATCAACAACATCCTGTTCGGTCTTTGGCCGTGCTAAGGCTATGGGCCGTGAGTGCTGGTTACCAGCCCAGTTACGCCATTTCCTTGTCATGATTCAGCAGCCACAACATGTTCGATGTTAAGCAATAACGTAAGTGTCAAGCCAAGCACGACAAACGTTCCAAGCATTGAAAGCCATGGAAATCCCAGTGACTTCCTGATGAAGCCACTTGAGAATCCTGCGATCCCTCCGCACAAGCTCATCGCTACGTCTGCCGATCCTTGCACTCTCACACGATGTTCAATAGGCACCGAGTCAACGAGCAAACTTGATGCCCCAATCAGGCCAAAACTCCACCCAATGCCAAGCAGCCACAGCGATGGGAAAAACACAATTGGATTACTTCCTGCAAAAGCCGACATCACGGTGCTCACAATCAATATAAAACATCCCACAAGCATGGTGTTAAGACGACCATTGCGATCACTGAAGCGACCGATAAATGGGCTGAACGCATACATTCCAGCAATGTGAAGCGAAATGATGTAGGCACTCACCGTTTCGTGCCCATGTTGTTTGAGATGAACTGGAGTCATCGTCATCACCGCCACCATGGTGATGTGAGAAATCATCATCCCATAGAACGCAAGACGTGTTTTTGGTGATGATTTAAGATACGAAATAACTTTCACACCCGGATTCACCAAACCGTTGACATCGCGCGTCTGCTGACTACGCAGACCACCGGCAACAATCAGCGGATCGGGTTTCAATCTCAAGGACACGTTGACTAGTGAAGAAAAGAAGAACACACCAGAGAACACCCACGGACCTGTGTATTGATTCCAGCCGAATAATGACTGACCAAGCCCTTCTGCCGGTCGAATAAGCAAAGGACCGAACACTGCACCGAAGGTAGATGCAAACAAAATTCGACTCATAGCCGCACCGCGTTCAGTGGGTTCTGCCAAATCAGTTGCAGCGTAGCGTGAAAGTAAATTGGCCGATTGACCATTGCCGAATAAAAACAGGCCGATGAGGAAAACGGTCAAAGACTGCAATTCGACTCCGAGCCCTGCAACAAGCCCTCCCATAATTGCCATTGAATAACCGGCCATCAGACCTATGCGCCGTCCCTGTCTCAGCATCAATCTGGAAAGCACCTGTGCCATAAACGCGGTACCGATCGTGACCGTTGCAGAGGCAACGCCTCCCCATGGAGTTGTCTGTCCCAGCAGATCTTGAATGACAAATGCACCGACAGTGACCGCTGCAGATAGCGCTGCCGACCCAGCAATTTGACCTACAACCAAAACCCGAAGCGTTCGCGCTTGAATCTGCTGAACGCTGCTCACAAGAAAATTCTACGCAACAATGGTGTCGAAGAGGGGACTTGAACCCCTACGCCCTTTCGAGCGCCAGCCCCTCAAGCTGGTGCGTCTGCCAATTTCGCCACTCCGACGTGGACTTCTATTTTACCTGACTGTTGGTGCTTACGCGAGAAACATTCCGAGTGCGATGACCGTGATGACCCACACCAACGCGAACACCGTGGTAATTCGATTGAGATTGCGCTCGGCAGCCGCCGAACCCAATGCAGCACCACCGCCTCCACCAAACATATCGCTCAAACCACCGCCACGACCACTGTGGAGAAGAACTCCTACAACAAGTGCAACGAGTGAAACGACGTTAATGATGACCGTGATGATTGTGATCAAATTACGCACGAGTTAATGCTACCGAGAGAAAAACGACTTTAACTATTCGGGGAAATGGCAGGCGGACTGCTGCCCCGTTGCTCGAGCCACAAGTTCGGGTTCGGTTTGCGCACACAATTCGGTCGCTTTCCAACACCTGGTACGGAATCGACATCCAGTCGGCGGGTTGACGGGTGAAGGAACATCGCCCTCCAGCATGATCCGATGACGCAACCGTTCCACTTTTGGATCCGGTAACGGCACAGCAGACAACAGAGCCTTCGTATACGGATGCGATGGATTGTTGTACACGGCATTCTTATTGCCAATTTCTACAATCTTTCCGAGATACATCACCGCAACATCATCTGCAATGTGACGGACGACAGACAAATCATGAGCGATGAACACAAATGACATGCCAAGACGTTTCTGTAAATCACCAAACAAGTTGACCACTCCGGCCTGAATGCTCACATCCAAAGCAGATACTGGTTCGTCAAGCACAATCAGTTTGGGATCCAGAGCAAGTGCTCGCGCGATTCCGACCCGTTGTCGCTGTCCACCAGAAAATTCATGCGGAAACCTTCGAGCATGGTCTGGTGCGAGGCCAACTAAATCAAGCAACTCAGCAACACGATCTTGATGATCACCGGAGATTCCCTGGACTACCAATGGTTCGGAAATTGAAGTACCAACTGTCATTTTCGGATCAAGTGATGCGAAAGGATCCTGAAATACAATCTGCATCTGACGACGCACCACACGCAACTCTTCGAACGACAGCTCCGTGAGATCCTGTCCGTCAAAAAAGATCCTGCCCGACGTTGGAGTGATCAGCTGCAGGATTGACCGACCAACAGTTGTCTTTCCAGACCCAGACTCACCAACAATGCCAAGTGTCTTACCTGTGCTGACATTAAATGAGACATCAGAGACTGCTTGGACGATACGTTTTGATTTTCGCAGGCCCTTACTCGCCCGCAGTTCAAAATTCTTAACCAAATTCTGGACGCTGAGAAGCGGGGCTTGAGATTGCATGTTCATGATCGCAATCCCCCAATCCGCAACTCGTCAGCACGAATGCATGACGTCATTAGGCCTTCAAAAGGAACCAATGATGGCAATGATGCATTGCAACTTTGAATGACATGTGGACAGCGTGGAGCAAATCCACAACCTGGAGGCGGCGCAAGCATGTTCGGAGGGAAACCGGCTATCGGGATCAGCCTTTCGATACCTTCCTGTGGCAACGAGCTGAGCAAGCCTCGTGTATACGGATGTGAAGGATGATCGAACAAGTCCTGCACCGATCCACTCTCTACATTGCGTCCTGCATACATCACATTCACCGAATCGGCCACACGCGCAATAACACCTAAATCGTGAGTAATCAATACAACAGCAGTTCCAAAGGATTGCTGCACACGCTGAATTACTTCCAAGATCTGTGCTTGGACAGTTACGTCCAAAGCGGTGGTTGGCTCATCGGCAATCAGTACTTTCGGATTGTTCGCAATCGCCATCGCGATAACCACTCGCTGGCGCATACCGCCCGAAAATTCGTGCGGATATTGTTTTGCTCGCTCATCAGGCTGAGGAATCCCCACAATTTCAAGTAGCTCAACAGCACGCGCGAACGCCTTTGTCTCGTCAATCTTTTGATGAGACTGAATCATTTCGACAATCTGGTCGCCAACTCGGTGCACAGGATTCAGCGCCGAAAGTGGATCTTGAAACACCATACTCATCAACCGCCCACGAATTGAGCGAACTAGCTTCTTCTTTGCACCGATGAGTTCAACGCCGTCGAGCATGACGCTTCCCGTTACTGTTGCTGTTGCTGGCAGTAATCCCATTGCGGCGAGGAACGAAACGGACTTCCCCGAACCTGACTCGCCAACGACTCCAAGGATTTCACCCGCAGCGATGTCAACGTCAACACCTCGCACAGCACATAATTCACCCATTTGAGTTTGGAAAGTGACACGTAGATCACGAATGCTCAGAACTGATTCAGCCATCACTTGGTGGCATCCAGCCGTGGGTCAGTGGCGTCTCGCAGGGCATCACCAATAAAATTGATACATAACGAAATGAGTACAAGAATCAAACATGGAAACAAGGCGATCCACCAAAAGCCAGTCTGCACAGCACCCTTAGCCTGGCCAACTAAAAGACCAAGCGATGTAGCGCCAGCTCCCGGTTGCGGTCCATAGCCAAAGAACGACAACGTTGCTTCACCAGAAATCGCACCAACCACAGAAAATGTCAGGGCCACCATAATTGGTCCAATTGAGTTTGGCAGTAAATGTCGCTTGATGATGTAGCTGCGAGATGCCCCTGCGGCACGAGCAGCCTCTATGAATTCTCGCTCTTTCAAGGCAAGTACTTGGCCACGAACGATTCGGGCCACGCCCATCCACCCAAAGAACGACAGCAAGAAGATGATGAATCGCAACGACGACATATCTCCGATGATGAAAGTAAGCCAATCAACTGAACCGAACATGTTGCGTACTACCAGCAATGCGACCAAGAACGGAAACGCCAGAAACAAGTCCGTTACACGCATAATTACATCGTCAAAACGGCCTCCCCTAAATCCAGCAATAGCTCCAACTACGCAACCGACAAACACAGAAATAAACGCGCTGCACAGCCCAATTAAGAGAGACACTCGAGTGCCATAGATCAATCGACTGTATAAGTCGCGTCCAATATCATCAGTTCCTAACCACGCCAGTTTTGACGGAGACAAATAGGAATTCGGTGGAGCCTTAACGGACTCGTTCACCCCGTAACGAGCGGTCAAAGGAGACAAAATCACTGCCAGGGCCAACAGCACAAGAACGATCGAGCATACGACTGCAGCCTTGTGGCCGATGAATCGTTTCCACGCCAATTGACGCGGGGTAAACGTTGGGATCACGATCTCAGTCAAGTCGGATCCTCGGATCAAGAATGGCATATGACAAATCAGCGATCAAATTGAACAACAACACTGAGCCAACGATAATCACCATCAGCGGCATCAATAGAGGGAAATCTCCGTTAGCAAAAGCGCTGAGGAAGTACTTTCCAGTGCCGGGGTAGTCAAAAATATTTTCTGTAATGATCAAACCACCAACAATTGCTCCAATATCTAGAGCAGCGATCGTGATCACGGGGATGAGTGCGTTGCGTACGCCGTGGCGCATCAACACACGAAACTCGCTTAATCCTTTCGATCTAGCGGTCCTCATGTAGTCAGAGTTCAATACATCAAGAAGTGATGATCGCATATAACGGCTATACACCGCAATGATTTGGATCGCAACGACGACTGTTGGCAACGCCATGTGTTTCAACATGAGCACCAAGTTGAAACCATCCTGACCTGGTGGATACACACCGGACGTAGGAAACAAAGTGCTGCCGAACCACTTGCTCCAATACACCGCAAACAATAATTGCAACAATATTGATGAGATATACGGAGGGATCGAAATGCCAACAAATGCAACCGTATTGACAGCCACATCCCGCTTGCCGCCTGGTCGAAGCGCTGCGAAAATTCCTATTGTCAAACCGATTGATACACCTACCGTTGTTGCGGCAGCACCGAGACGCGCGCTATTTGCCAATGCATCCTTAAGTTCAGGCCAGACTTCGCGACTGCCTTTGATGCTGCGTGGCCAGTTAAATGTTACGAAATTTTGCAACCAACTGAAATAGCCCGTGACAAAGTTTGAGCCAAGACCATTAAGTTCCTTGTATTGCGCGATCTTCGAACGCGTAGCACGCGGATTTGAGCGCATATAACTCGCTAATGGGTCGGTGCCCATGCGCAATGCGATGTACACCAGAAATGTGACGAGGAACAAAGTTGGAATAGCCCAGGCCGAGCGGCGAAGCGCAAACCTAAACATCCACACCTCCCTATTTCACAAAGACATTTGCACTACTTATGCAGACGGTGCGCGACCCGTACCTTTCGGCTCAGGTCGCGCACCGTACATGCGTAATGATTAATAGTTATCTAGAGAACCGTAACTACCGGCTCACTAACCAACAAGTTGGTCACTTCATAAGCACCATCATTAGTGGTTGCAAATGCACCTGGGCTAACAGGGAATGCTGTTGTCCAGACCATCCACGAAGAGTTTGCGCACTCCGTGATTGGTTTGAGGCACTCTGGCCACTGCTCTGCACCAATAACGATCTTTCCGTCACCATCAACATCAGTCCACTGATTGAAGTTGATAAATGCGGTGTAGTTATTCAAGTCAGCATCAACTGGACCACCGACTCGGTCTGTGCGCCAGAAGCCTGACTTCGGGAACTGGAACAATGGCAACATGACATGATCCTCAGCCATCAAACGAAGAGCAGCCTTGATGTTGTCGGCACGCTGTGTTGCATCAACTTCGACGTCTGCTGCATGGAGCAAATCTGATGCTTCAGTGTTGCACCAACCCTGTGAGTTCTGACCTACGTTGCCATTGGCATCGGTTGGAATCTGATCACACACAAATGAAGATGTGAGGTACGCAGGATCCGGTGGAGCCGTGCTGATGTACATCGCCAAGTCGTAGTCGAGTGCTGGCAAACGCTTCTGGAAATAGCACGCTGCATCGCAGTTATCAGCCTTTACGTTGAATCCTGCTGCTTGCAGCAATGGAATCAAATAAGCCTGTGTGCTTTCACGACGGGTGTTACCGGTGTTGACGACCCAGCGAATTTCAGGCGCTACGCCATCCTTCGCCCAGAAGCCCGAACCATCTTTTTCCCATCCAGCATCTTCCATGATTTTTGCAGCACCTTCAGCGTCAAAGCTTCCGGCAAACTCATCACCGACACAGAAATCACCAGGGGTGATTGGACCACATTCCAACAGTATTCCTGTCGGTGCGATCGGTGTGTAGATCTGAGCGAACAGTGCCTCACGGTCAATTGACATCGAGAATGCTGCACGGAAGTCATCGTCTGCAAAAGGTCCACACTTCTGATTGAAGTAGAACCCTTCGTAGTCACCACCGAATTGAACCGATGATGCAATGTTTTCTTGTGCAACTGCTTCTTCAATGCCCTGGTAGTACTGCGGATAGATGAAGTCGACGTCGCCAGCCTTGATTGCTGCAATTTCGGTATCTTGGTCAGCCTTTGGAACCATCACGATCTTTGGAGCTACTGCTTTATCAGTACCCCAATAATTTTCGTTCGGAACATAGACCAACTGGTCCTTGCTCCATGATTCCATCTTGTAAGCGCGACCTGAGTACGGAAGCAAATCAGAAAAATCTGCGGAGATATCTGATGTGTTCTCCACTGATGCTGCCTTGATCAATGAGCCAAATAGACCCTTATACGGCGCGTAAATGGCCTTCAAGGTGACAATCACTTGCTTGTCGCTCGATCCTGCCTCAACTGACAACACCTGGTCATAACCAGTTGTTGACAATGAACCAGGTGTGTTCAATGATGCATCCCACGTTGCTGCAAAGTCTGCAACAGTGATTGGCGATCCGTCTTCCCACACTGCTTCTGGAGCAATGTCGTAAGTAATCGTCATACCTGCACTGGTTGATTCTGGTTTTACATAGTCGTAGGTGCGGGTTGCACAAGCATCAAGGCTTGTAAATGCCGCTCCTTCGTTGCTTTCGTCGCTACTGCTTCCACCACATGCCGCCACAATGAGTGACAGTGCAGCGAATCCAGCAACAGCTCCAGCGAGCTTGTTGGTTTTCTTCACTTTCGACCTCCCCGTCGATAAGTTGGGTTGCCCCAATTGGATCGGGCAA
>Ga0222713_10003193_pt1 | contig 17132 bp, 12 predicted proteins | sample C33_649DmetaG_FD_165061 | JGI IMG/M metagenome (GOLD analysis project Ga0222713, IMG submission 165061) | Estuarine water microbial communities from San Francisco Bay, California, United States - C33_649D | ecosystem: Environmental > Aquatic > Marine > Unclassified | place: USA: California...
AGGAACGACCGCACCCCCAGCTACGCTTAGAGAGGAGGACGCATGTCCCCCTGAGGAGGGGGTAAGGGGGGACGCATGTCCCCCTGAGGAGGGGGTAAGGGGGGACGCATGTCCCCCCGAGGAGGGGGTAAGGGGGGACGCATGTCCCCCCTCCAGCATGGCTAAAAGTTTGTTGCGCGCGTGCGCGATTTGCTCGATGCGGCAGGGGTTGTTGTCAAATGTGCGTGCCACACCCCGGGCCAGCTGCTCTTCTCGCGTTATTTTCTCGCACTGCACGATGACTTGGTCCGGCGCTTCGGCCGCCCATTTCAGCAATTCGGCATCGGTGCCGTCGTCCGAATTGTTCTCGTAGAATACGGCCCAGCACGGCACCCCGGCTTTGCTCACTAGGTCTTCAAACGCGGCCCGAATGACCGGCAGCGTGCCGGCCACGTTCTTGCACACGCCGCACACAATGATGCCATTGGTTTTGTCTTCCTTGTCTTCCTTGTCCATTGGAATTTATCGATGGTTGGTAATTACATTCATTTACATGTCTTTAATTGAATGTAATCGCCAAAACTTATATAAAAATATGGAATTATACTGGAATATCTCTCGAATATGCAACAGCAACCGCAATCCAACGCCAATAACATTGTCAACAGCGCGCAAAACAAGGAGCTCCTGTGGTCCACACTGCAGGAGTCCGGCGCATTCACCGGGCTGTCCCGGGACCAATTCGAGCCCGTGAAGCTGGCGTTTGACCGTGCGGTGCAGCAAGCGTCCCGGTCCATGAGTTCATTGTCATCCTTGAACGATGCAAACAAGCAAATCATTCGGCAATTTGTGCAAAACGAGCTGCCGGCGCTTCGTTCGTCTACGACTCCTGTCTCACTTGTTGCATCGGCACCCAAAAAAAAGAAAATCGAAATGGTGTATCGCGCCGAGGACCTGCAAAGCGAACGCGCCAACGAATTCGAGCGCCAGCTTCGAGAGAAACAGGCCGAAATGGACTCGTTCTTGACGCTGAAAAAACCAACGGACGTCAGCTTCACTGACAAGGACAAAGGCGTGCTGGAGGACAAGCCAATCGGCGACGAGATGTCGCGGCTTATTGCGCAGGAACTGGCGGCGCGAGAGCGAGAGCTGGTGCAGCTGAAGCCGGAAGACATCAAAAAAGCGCAGCAGTGGATCGGCACGAATGGCAATGCTGCAATTCAAACCGAAATTCCTCCCACTCTGTCCAAAAAATCAGTGTCTTTCTCAAATACATCCACCACCACGGTTGTGGAAGAAGAACATGAGGTGGAACAGTTCGAACCACCAACCGAATTCATTAAAGAAAATGAATTTGAAGAAACGGATTTCATTTTTTCAAAATTCAAAAGGATAAGCGAGCCTTCAAGCGTACGCGAGCCTTCAAGCGTAAGCGCAACCACGGCAACAACCGCAGCAACAATCACAATGCAGGCGCTTTACGATAAGTTGCTTGAATTGGAAGAGAAGATGAATGCCAATCATGCTGAAATTATGGCACACTTGCACTCGAACCCTACTCCATGACTATTTTGAATTTGCCCGGCGCAAGCTCCATGAATTTGCCCACCAACACTCGGTTTCCGATTTTAAGATTCTCGTAATCATATACGTCATTGGTGTCCACGTCAACGCCGTATTTCACACCTTCTTGCGTAATTTCTTTGATGCGAAACGTGCGCTCCTCTTTATTGAGAGGCGCTGCTGCTGTTGCTGCTGCTGTTTCTGCTGTTGCTGCAGCGGGTTTCGCCTTGGCCTTAGCAACAGCCGTTTTCGTGGCCTTGGTTTCAGACCCCGTGATGACTTCATCCTGAATGTTGGGCGTGTACGCGAACTTGTTGTCCGGGTTGTCGAACGTGAAGCACTTCAGCGTCTCCTTGGTGCCCGCCTTGGCGTGAATGGCGCAGTCGATTGCCGTCTCTTTGACCGACCGCAAAATGTTGCTGTTGATTTCCTCCTTGCGCTTTGCGATTTCATACAGCGATTCATCCGTGGTGATGGGCGCATCCGTTTTGGCGCTGGTGTCGCCCTCTCGCAGCTCGCGAGACACCCGAATGTATTTCAGCGCGGCGTTCGACACATCCACCACGGTTTTCGGGTCGGACGATGCCAGCAGCGCCTCCTCCTTCTCCGCCTCCGCCTTTTCCTCTTTGGACAGCGGCTTCAGCTGCGTCGGGGAATACACCATCAAATACATGAACACCTCCACGGTGCGCAGTTCGGGCCGCAAGTCCTGGTGGCTGCAAATGCGCCGGGCGCGTCCCACCACCTGCTCAATGCGCACCGGGTGCCAGTACGGTTCCAAAATGTGCACGTAGCGCACGTTGCGCAAGTCAATGCCCTCCGCACCCGACGCCGAAATCATCAGCGTGTTGATGACCTCGCCGTAAAAGTTGTTGCCCGAGATGCGCAACAAGTCGTCGCGGATGCTGGACGGCACTTGGTCCCACTCGCTGTTGAAAATGCACCGAATGATTTCCTTCTCTTCGGAGGATTCCGTGCCGGTGTACAGCGCGAACCGGCGCTTTCCCGCGTCTTCGGGGCGGTCGTCCAGAACCCACTGCTTCGTCGCCGGGTTGAGTTTAATGCGGAACTGCGCGTAGTCGTTTGCCTCCATCGCCATTTTCAGGAGCCCGATGCCTTCCAGCGTGCGAAACTGGCTGTACACCAGATTGAGCCCCTCGTGCTTGGGGTCCTGCAGGTTCTGCAGCAGCTTCAGAAATTTGGGGCTGTAAATGGCCAGCGACCGCGGGGTGAAATACAATTCCTCGTTGCGCTTCATCTGGTCCAGCACCTCCTTGATGCGGTCTTCGTAGTGCTTGTACGCCTCGCTGGTGGTTTTTTTCTGCAGGTCGGCTGCCTCGTCCGCTCCCAGCGCGCCTTCCGGGTTCTTGGAAATGGCGCGCGCATTCTCTGAATCAATGATGTCTTCGTCCAGGTCGTCAATGTCGACTGCGGCCGCCGCGCCCTCCGTTTCGGTTACGCTCTTTCCAAACGGTTTGGGGCGCCCAATCTCTCTCGGAAACACAAAATTGCACGCCGCGCGAGAGAAAATGCGGTATGAACTGGATGGTTCTGCATACAAATCTTTCAGGGTCATCGCCTTCTTTGCGCCAGCGCCAGTGCCAGTGCCAGTGCCAGTGCCATCGGCTCTCGGTTTGCGCGAGGGGGCAAGCGTCTTCCGCTTGTTTGCTTCGCGGTCCTTGTTCATTTCCGCCAAGCGCTCCTGCTGATACACGCTCAGCTGGTAGTTGCTCATCGGGACTTTAACCACGTGGAAATCGGCGGCGGCATCGTAGCGCGGCAGCAGCTGCTCCTGTGCGCTGCGATAATACGACGTCAGGCCCAGAATGCGCCGCTTGAACACGTCCATGTTCTTCAGCTCCGCCGTGTCGGGGTCGATGAAATACTTTTCGAACCCGTCCAGCGTGTCGGGGAGCGCCTTGTGCGCCACGGGAACGGTGGATGCCTTTGTTGCTTTGATGCCCTCGCTTGCAAGCACGGTGGTAATCATCTTGACAAATCCGTCGTCGCTGACCATGCCGTGCTCGTCCACGGAAAACGCGACACCTTCATACAGCTTGTCCAGCTGCGCTTTGACGCCGGCCTTTGAAAGCACCTTTTGCACATTCACAAACCCGAATGGGTTGCGCGTCACAGTGAGCACGCGGTCAGCGGCGCTGTATTTCATGTAGTCCATGATGTCCACGGACTGAAACAGCTGCTGCAACCGGGCATCGGACACGCCTTGCGCCGAAGACGTGAGCTGGAACGTCCACGTCTTGATGTAGCCGCGCAGGATGTTGAAGAGCACGCCGATTTCGTTTGGGTAGTTGATGATGGGCGTGCCGGTCAGCAGCACCACCTTGACGTTGACCGCATCCAGGAGGAATCGATACAGGTTGAGTGCAATGGGTGCGTCTTCCGGTTTTGTAGCCGTTTTTTTGGCGGCGGCGGCGGCGGCCCCCTTTTTGGCGGTGTCGTCCGGCGACTTTTTGATGTGGTTCACGATGCGGCTGACGAAGTTGTGCGCCTCGTCGATGACGACCACCGAATTGTCAAAGGGGTTGACGGTGTATCCGGCAGACAGTTCGTTCAGTCGGGATTCGCGAATGCCGTTGTAGCTGATGAACGTGTACTTTTGCTGAATCATCTCGTTGAGCTGCGCGTCCACCTCGGCCTGGTCTTTCGGGCTGAGGTCGCCGTAGTTGCTGGGTTTTTCGGGGTCGACCAGCCATGCGCCGCTGTGCTTCTTAATGTAGTCGGCTGAGATGGCGAGCGTTTCGGCGAGGGATGGAATGAGGTCCGGTTTTTCAACGGCGTCCACGAACCTCCAATGGCGGGGTCGCTTGTACACGTCGTCGCCGCACTTCTTCAGTTCCTTCAAGTAGTTGGTGCGGAGGAAGGCGGGCGTCATGACAAACACGCGCTTGTCGGACTTGAGGCCCTCGGCGATTGCAATGGAGGAGCACGTCTTGCCGCTGCCGAGACCGTGGAAGAGGAGGAGGCCGCGATAGGGAGAATACAGGTTCAAGTAATCCTTGACAATTTTCTGGTGCGTTAGGAGGCCGAACTGCTCGGCATTGCGACGGTCTTCGCAGCTGACTGCAGCGGACTCGTCCACAATCTCGGCGCGATACTTTTTTTGGAACAGTTTGTTAATAAATTCCACGAATTTCTCTCGGTTGTTCAAGTAGTATTCCGATGCAACCAGGGGTTCAATCGGTTTTGCATGCGGCGGTTTGGCTGCTGCAACAGGCTCCTTGGCCTTTGCTTCTGGTTCGTTGGCCTTTCGCTTCCGAGTGCCGCGTTTTTGCTTCAGGGGTTCTAAGTCCACATCTTCTTCCACTTCTTCTGCCACATCTTCTGCCACTTCTTCTGCCACTTCTTTTAACACCACCTTGTCCACCGACTGTATTGCCGAAACCGGTATGAGTTTTATTTTTTGCAGCTTTCGGCCTTTGAGTCGAGGGATAGGGGCTTCTTCCACGATGCTGACCACCTTTGCGGCGGTTAGAGTGAGGGGGTTGGGTGCGGCTTCCGTGATGATGCCTTTTGCGGCTTTAATTCGGGCTAAAATGTCATCTCTATTTACCAATTTTAAACTGGTTTTGTCGGTGATTTGAACCATAGGGTTTTTGGGTTGCGGTTCATCGTTCACCTGCGGTTCATCGTCCACCTGCGGTTCATCGTCCACCTGCGGTTCATGCATGCGTTCATCTAACCTTTCTTCCCTGTGTTCTTGTGTGCGTTCTTCTGTGTTTGGTTTTCGTGGTTTTGCAACAAAAAAAGCAACCGAAAACTGTTTCTTCTTTTCGGCAACCGGTTTTTTTCGCAGTGCGTCTAAAATAGCAACTGCTGCCGCCATTCCTATGTGTTGTTGCTTATTTTGTATTATTATCTCTAATATATAATAGATAATAGTAATTTAATAATGACACAATGAGTTCCATCATTATTAAATTTGATTTATTTAATGCCTCCTGCTTCTGCTATTCCTGCTCTTGCTCTTCTTGCTTTTCTTGCTCTTGCTCTTCTTGCTCTTCTTGCTTTTCTTGCTCTTGCTCTTCTTGCTTTTCTTGCTCTTCCTGCTTCTGCTATTGCTCTTCCTGCTTCTGCTATTGCTCTTCTTGCTCTTGCTTTTGACCCGACGGGTTCTTTTTTTGCCACCTTTGTGAATCACTGTCATTTCACTGCCTGATGCATGTGGTGCATGTGGTGCAGGATGAACATTCTGTGTCAGCTTTCGCGGGTCTAATTTTTTTAATGATGCAATAAAATATTCCATTAAATGAATAGTATTATAAAATAGCACCATACAAAAATTACGCAAAACAAGATGACATTTCCCTAAATGTAAATCTAAGGTATAACTCTAAGGCATGAATTGAATTGCAATGTCGCAGGCCAGCTGTTCCGCCTTCTTCTTAATTTTGTGCGAGGCTTGGGCCAGAAACACCAGGATGCGCCCGCCCGCTGCTTCGCACGCCGCGTGCACCGCCTCAAACGTCTTCAAGTCGGAGAAGTTTACCGCGGCTGCGGGCGACGTCTCGTATATTTCCTGCCCCAGACACAGGTACACGCCCATGGTGTAGCCCACATCCATGTCGCGCCCGAGCTCAATGTAGTCCGGCGTGGTTTTGAACTCCTTCTGAATTTTCACCTGCAGGATGTTCTTGTAGTTGTCGTCGTTGCGAATGAGCGCAATCCAGTCGATGTGTTTCTCAAACACGTTCTCAATGAAGATTTGCGCCATCTGGAACCCGGGTCCCGTGGCAAACACGTTCTCGAACCAGCGGTCTTCATCTTTGACCGCAATCTTGTTGTAATCCAGGAACAGCGCGCCCACAAACGCCTCGAACAAGCAGCCCAGCTTCTTCAGGTTCGTGCGCAGCTTCTTTTCCTCCGAGTGCCGCGAAATAATGAACCACCGGTGCAGCCCCATCTCGTACGCCATGCGCCCGATGGTCTCGTTCTTCACAATCGCGATTTTCTTCTCGGTCATGAAGCCCTCGTTCTCCTTCGGGAAGCGGCGATACAGGCAGTACTTGGCAACACACTCCAGCACGCCGTCGCCAAGGAACTCTAGGCGCTCATTCGATTTGGAGCGCAGCGGCATGCAGTCTGCCGGCTTGTCAACCACGCTGATATTTTCCGCCGCATTCTCAAATTCGGGGCGACGGGTGTAAGACTGGTGCACGAACGCGCGCTTGTATAGCTCGATGTTGTGCACTTTAGGGTCGGGAACACCGTAGGCGGTGAGAATAGATTGAATTTGACTCAATGTAATCTCACAGTTTTCGGGATTATACGGATTGAATATTAAGCCACCGTCTTCGGACGGCATGAATTCCTCGGCGTGCAACAACTTGGACGTAAGGCGTTGCGGGGACCGGTGTTGCTTGTCTTCGTGGGTTTGCTGGGTTTGCTGGGTTTGCTCGAGATAAAGCCCGTCGCATGTCGCCATTGCCGAAGAACAACCACGGAATTGCTGTGATTGCATGATTGCAGGTGATGCAGGTGATGCATTTACATCCAGTCATGGCTTTAAGCCCATTCAGCAATGTGTTAAATTAGCAATTTAAAACCGCGGCGGATTGCACAAATGCAAATGATGTTCCATGATGACTGAAAATAAAATAAAATATTTAGACATAATATAACAATTAAACAAAAATGACTGTCGGCTACATGTCTGGCGCCAAGCGTGCCAAAAACATTCCATCCATCACCAACAACACGTGCATTCTGGGTGGCCCCAAGAAGGGCGGTCTTGTCACCATGCAGGGACGCAACCCCAACCTTAGCAATGCAATCACTTCCCGTGCGCCTTACTGCGGTTGCGGCATTCCTCTCGGCTGCATCCCTGGTCTGGCTTATTTGAAGGCCAACAAGCTGATGACCATGGCCCCCACACAGGGTGGTGTCCCCACGCGCATGTACAGGCCTGGTCTCTTCTAAATCATCAGAAAACCTACGGTTTTCCGAACCTTTCCCTCAGAAAACCTACGGTTTCCAAAGGCACGTCTCGCCAAGGGACGGCACATCCTTTCTTATTGGATTTAGTGTATAATTACTTAAACATTAGTAATTATCCAATTGTAGTATTGCATCACATATCATTTTCATTTTTAAATCATGTTGTTACGAGTGGACACGCGCGAAGACGCACTGAACGACATGGTTCGTTTGAACCTGACCGGGACATCCCATACAACGCGGTCCGAACCACTCGCTGTGGGCGACGTCATTCTCTCATCGGCCGACGGCAAAACCGACTACATTGTGTTTGAACGCAAGAGCCTCGCGGATTTAGCGGCTTCCATTCGCGACGGCCGATACAAGGAACAATCGCACCGCCTGCAGGCCATTCCCGGCATGCACAACCACAATGTGGTTTACGTGATAGAGGGCGATTTGGCGCGATACAATGAGAGATTTAGCAAAATCGGCAAAAAGGCGCTGTTGTCTGCCATGTGTTCGCTCAATTACTACAAGGGGTTCAGCGTGGTTCGCACAATGTCCATTATGGAAACATATGAACTCATTCATCACTATGCGGACAAATTGTCCGTGTCCCCCGCGCCGTATGGGTATTATCATGCCGTTGCAAACAACGCGATTGCAAATAACGCGAGTGCAAATAACGCGAGTGCAAACAACGCGATTGCAAATAATGACGGCACAGAAGCTGTTGCGGATGCGGCAGATGCAGAAGCGCAATCGTATTGCAGCGTGCTCAAGGTGAAACAAGTCAAGTGCGAAAACATCACGCCTCAAAACATTGGAGAGATAATGCTGTGCAATATTCCAGGCGTCAGCAGCAAAACCGCGGCGGCGATTGTTAATAAATTCCCCACCCTGCGCGCTCTCATGGACGCGCTTCAAGCCTGCGGAAGCGGCGAGTGCTTGGCCGACATTCGTCTAGAAACGAATCGCAAATTAAGCAAACAATGCATTCAGAACATTTATAATTTTTTAATGGTGTAATGTATACGCACACTGTTCGACTTTTACACTTTTGCAAATCATCATGGAACTCGGCACCACTCTGAAATATATTTTAATAACCGTGCTCATTTTGGCGGGCTATTACGTGGTCGCCAGTGCGTCCCGGCTCCGCAGTGAAGAATTTTCGTTTGGAATTCGGCGCCGTCGTGAAGGATTCTCGTTGGGTTCGTCGTCGGATTCGGATTCGTCGTCCGCATCATCGGATTCGCCCGGCGTTTCGGCCGGCAAACACTCGTCCGTTCTGGCGGACAAGGCCAAAAACATCAACAACTCGTTGCAACTGTCGGACAACACGAACCGAACAAATTTTGAAACGACACTTGCAGTGATGGATGTATGGACCCAGATGAAAATAATTGCATCGCTCAATGCTCTGTCCGAACAAATGATCGCGGATTCAAACAACCCATCGTCGCCACCCAGCGACAAGACACTTGCGCTGATGAATTCTCTCATTACCATGACGAATTTTCAGACCACTGCTGTGTCGTCCGCCTACAAATATTTGGACGGCGCAAATTAAACCATAACCCACACCCCAAAAAACACGTTCTAGGGTATGAAGATGCTCACTTCATCCCCCGAATATTTGCCGGCGTCGATGAGCGACTGCGTGTAAGCGTCTCCGCCCCAGTTCGGGTCCATCGGATTCGCACTCAGTCCCTTTAGTTTCTTAATGTTGTCTTTAGGGGAACCGGCATTCGGTTCCATGGGGTCAAACGCCGGGTACGAGTTGGCATTCATCGGCGGCTGGTCGGCATCGTCGATGAAGTTGGAATTGGCATTTGCGGCAACCGCGCCGGGGTCCGCAACCGGCGGCAGTCCGCCTTGCAGGTCCAGCGGGCTCGGACGAATCTTGTAGACCGGGTTGCCCTGCGCATCAAACGAGTGCTGCATGTACAACACGGGACAACGAATGCCTTGCCCGCGCTGCCACTCCGTGAATTCCACGTACTCTTCTAAATTGTTGAATTTAAGCGGGTTCACGCCGGGCACGTTGGCCAGGCGGCTGTTGTGCAAATACAGCTGGCTCCCTTTTTGAATGAGGATGTTCGGGCACCGGTTTTTGTTCGGCGCATAAGACCCGTCATCGGTTGCGGTGCCTTCGAATGCTTCCTGCACGCTTTTGCTGGTGTGTGTCATTGTGAAGAGGAGCCCAATGAGGAACATGGCTAAAATGGCGCACGTGGTGGAGGTTATGGTGTATGTCATTTGCTTATTGATATTTGTGTTAATGTTTGTATTGATATTTATATTGGATGATGTTTGTTGCTAATATTATTAACACATAATTTAATTTTGCAAATTTAAATTATGCACAATCTGTATAGGGACATACACAATTAAGCAAAACAAAACAATGACAAAAACGCTGAAGCACTACAAAAGGCAACACGGCCGGACGCGGCGTCTAAGAAAAGGGGGCAAAGCGCACAAAGCGCACAAAGCGCACAAAGGTGGTAAGGCTTACAGCAGCGCAGAGTTCGACTTGGGCCAACTGAAGCGGCTAGAGGATGGTCACCATTTGTTTGCAGTGCACTCGAGTGATTCATGCGGTTATTGCAAACAGTTCAAACCAGAATGGGAACAAGTCATTGAACGATTGACTCCGCACCCGGACCTAACGGTCGCAAAATTGGGACCAGCTGCAACCGACTACATGAACAACAACCATTACGGCGAACACAATTATGGAGTGAATGGAGTTCCAACCATCGTTTACTATGTGGTGAACAAGGAGGCGCCGCGCGAATATCAAGGCGAACGCACCGCCGATGAAATCATCAAGTGGCTGACAAAGACCATGGAGGAAAACAACCTTGAGGTCACCATTAAGCCCAAAGCGGTTGCGGATGCGGATGCGGATGCGGATGCGGTTGCGGTTGCGGATGCGGATGCGGATGCGGATGCGGATGCGGATGCGGATGCGGCTCCAGTTTCTTTTGAAGAACCGGAAGAAGTGCCAGAATCGTTCGACCAGCAGTTGCCGTCTTCGATGGATGCAGATGCTGCAACAACCGAACAAGCGCTTGTACCAGCGCCCGAATCCGCAACAGCAGCATCATCCGAACTGGCGCCAGCGCCAGGACCCGAATCAACGGCAACGTCAGACACCATGGCAGATGCTTTTCCTGCCGCACCATTGTCTCCTGCATCCATCGCCGCCACCATTTCAACCAAGGCGAATGATTTGAATGACACGCTGAAATCGGCAACAGAATCAGCCACAAGTGCAGTTTCAAACACTGTTAGTGACATCGGCAATAAACTTACTAACTTGTTTTCTTCGGCACCATCGACCGAGACACCAGTGCCAGCTCCAGCGCAAACATCAGCACAAGAGACAACCGCCCCGCTCAATGTTCCACAGGTGCCTTCATTGGTTGGCGGCTTGAAGCGTCGCAAAATAACTCGACGCAAACATCGCAAATCCAAATCGACCCGGAAGTCGAAGAAGTCCAAGAAGTCAAGAAAATGAACGTCCCCAACACGGTGTTGTTTTTACAATTCATTGCAATTGTAAAAACTTGAAACGATGCATTTTAAGTGGCTTGGGTCAATTGTTGTAAGACTCTTGATTTTAAGGCTTCGGCAGCATTTGCGTTTATTTGAGCAGCATTGGCAGGAGAATTTTGGACGGGATTTCGCCACGACTCTGAAAGTTCACCCGTTTCTATATATTTTGTATATAATTTATCGGTTATAGCTTTGTTAATATTCATTTCATCCTCATTTTTGGGATTCTGTCTAAATGCAAACCCCCTAGAATCGTCTTTTCCTTGTTTAGCACATTCAAATGTTTTAACAGGGTCCTGATAAGAATCCGGTTCGCAAATGCAATCTAGTTTTTTTGCACGAGGGTCGCGAACAATGTCTTTGGTCCCATCAATCGCTTTTGTTATTGTCATGTGGAATGGAAGATTCTTTTCCATGGCATCGAAATATTTATTTCCACCACCACCACGCTGTTTCACAACTCTTGTTTTTTTGTTCTTACGCTTGGATGACTTGGTTCGTTTCACCCTTTTTGTTTTTTTGCGTTTATTTCCACCAGCAACCGGACTATTCACCCTTTCTTTCATATGTGCAATTGCTATTTCCAACTGTTTTATCTTTTCATCATTTGCATTCAGTACATCTTGTGTAAGTATAGGTTCGTTATTTGCACCGAGAGCTGCATTGGCTTCACGCAATTTCCGCAGTTCAGCTTCTGCCTGTGTCAATTCTGGCTGTGTCAATTTTGCATTCCACGCCTCCGTTTCTGCCGCGCGTTGTGCTAAGTTTTTAGCGACAATGTTTTTAACTTCATCCTTCTCCGACGTCGTCAATGGTACTGTCCCAAATGCATATTGCACTGGCTTTGATTGTCTTACTGGCATGACAACTTGAACTTGTATGCAGTAATTGTTCGTATGTTTAAAAAAAGCATCATCGCCGCCCATGCCTCTAGCCATCAGTTGGCTTTCATTCAAATGCGCCTTGCAAAATGTTTTCAAAATGTCGCTGTGACACACTACCACGACATTTCTTGTTGAGCTGTTTGTTCTGCCAAGTATATTTTCATTTTTGATATACCATTGCATGAACAGTTCTATTCCAATTTGGTCCACAAAATCACTGCCATAATCTGCAAATGCTTTGTTCATTAATGCATATCCTGGCACTCCATCAATTGTCATGCTTCCGTCCGTGAGTGTCTTAACATATTTTGAAAAGAATCCAAATCGTTGTACGTTTGTTTCATATGGATATGGATGATTTACGTAACCGGACGCATTTTCACGGAGATGTGGAGCAATCTCAAAATCAGATATGTGATTCGGGAACAACATTGCTGCAGTGCACCATGTTCGTATCAATGGACTGCAAAAATAATGGTCCACATCATATTGTTTAAAAAATTCACGATAATCGTTTTGTTTTGCAATTGTTGCAAATATTCCATCATTTGAAATAAATGGGTCGTCTAACTTGAGTTTTTTCAGATGCCCCGATAATCCCATTTGTTCATTTGCACATGACTTTGCGTGCCTCACAAAGAAAAAATTGAACTGGGTTGCAGGCACTTTTTCATTTGGTTTCACATTTTGCAGTTCTTCAAACTTAACTGGTGCAGTAATCTTTGCATCCACCACAAATTTGAATCTATTATCACTTGAAACAAACACACTGGTTGAACCAGTGTATCGTCCTTGCTGTTGTAGTTGTTTTTGGATTTGTTGTTGAACTTGTTGGTGTTGCTGTTGCTGCTCTTGCCGTTCTTGCAAAGCATCAATGTCTTCCGATGATGCAAGAGATTTGTATTTGGATTGGTAAGTTGGCAAACTGGCGATGGGTACTTGTGGTCCCTCCATTGAATTGACCTGTGGTGCCAATTGTGGTTTTGATGATTTATTACCCATTTTTGTGTAAATTATGGCATATAATACAATGATAATATTATTATTATTATTGTCATTGTTATTGCATGATGTTTTAATTATCGCACATCGCATCCCTTATTGTCGCATCGCCATTGGAATGGCGTCATGGCACTCATACCCCTGCACTTCAAAATCACCCACCTCATATTTCCCAATGTCTTCATGCAGCGCGCGAATGGCGATTTGTGGAAACTCGTGCGGCTCTCTTTTGAGCTGTTCTTTCAACGCAGACACGTGGTCATCATAAATGTGCGCATTGCCTAAATAATATATGAATTCATGCGCGTCCAGGTCGCAGTGATGCGCCAACAGGTGTGTCAGCATGCTATACGACGCAATGTTGAACGGCACGCCTAAACCCACATCGCCGCTGCGCTGATATAACGAGCACGACAGCTTGGTGCCGTCGGTCACGTGGAACTGCATGAGCACGTGGCACGGCGGCAGCGCCATTTCATCCAGCTGGCACGGATTCCACGCTGAAATGATTAACCTGCGTGAAGTGCGCCGCTCGGGGTCCTTTAGCGCATCGATGACGGCCTGCAGCTGGTCCACACCCTTTTTACAATTATCATTGGTGTCATTGTCATCATTGTTATGATTGGCGGGATACTCGCCGCCGAAATTCCGCCACTGGAACCCGTAAATGGGGCCCAGGTCGCCCTCCGCTCTATGAACTAACCCGCGGCTGTCCAGGAACTCCCGCGACGCATTGCCGTCCCAGATGTGCACGTTCTGCGCCTGCAGCAACGCATTGTCCGTGTCCCCGCGAATGAACCACAGCAGCTCCTTTAGGCACGTCTTCCACGCCAGGCGCTTGGTTGTCAAAAACGGGACGCGGCGATTGTTTAGCGAGAAGTGCATCGCCGCGCCAATGGCGGCAAAGGTTGTGCCGTTGCGACTCTCTTCCTTTGTCCCGTCCGAGAGAATATCCTCAATTAAATTCAGGTACTGGTTTTCTTCATGCCGACTTGGAAACTCGGGATTCGACGTCGGCACCTCACATCCGGTGATTGGAACGCGTCTATACTTGTTGTATTCTGTTAAACTTTTCAGCATTATGTTGTGTCTTATTGGGTATGATTGGGTTATTTCACTGGTTTGCATTTATGCTGTTTTCGTGCCATTTGATATTTCGGGCCATTTGATATTTCGGGCCATTTGACATTTCGGGCCATTTGATTTGATATTTTTGTTGGTTGTTCTCATTTTAATTTTCTCTCGTAATTGTAAAATAATAAAGCAAAAGGTTATAACAAATCAACAACCCGAAATCCCATGGACGCCATTGAGATCACCGCCAAGGACACCGCCTCAGCCAGCGGTGGCTTCTTTAAGCAAGTGTTCAAGCTGAACGAGGACGCCCAGGGCGAGGTTTTAAACATGATGCAATACGTTGCAATCGGGTTCATTCCCGCCATTTTGGTCATCTACGTGATTCGCTACTACGTTCCCGACCCGGATGATGACAAGGGCAGCCTGACCATTTTGGCCGAGATTTTCGCGCAGACGTTCGCCATGCTGCTCGGCATTTACTTCATCCACCGCATGATTATTTACTTCCCCACTTACAGCGGTATCAAGTACGAGCGCTTCCACATCATCAACATCCTGATGGTGTTCATCATGGTGCTCTTCTCCATTAAGACGAAGCTGGGCGAGAAGGCGCAGATTCTGGTGGAGCGCGCCGTTGACATGTGGTCGGGCAATAAGCCACAGGGTGGCCCTGCACAAGGCCAGGGACATGGCCAAGTTCGCGTTACGCAGCCGATTACGGGGTCCATGGCATCGGGTGTGCCCATGACGGCGCCGCCCCCTCCCCCGCAGCTGACCAGCAACCGGGCCCAAATGGGCATGGGCATGGGCATGGGCAATGCCATGAGCGGCATGGTGAAGGACTTTAACGCCATGTATTCGGGCGGCGGCCCGCAGCAGCAGCAGCAAATGCAACAACCGCAGATGGACTTTGAACCCATGGCTGCGAATGAAGCGGGCTGGGGCAATTCAAGCCTATTTTAGACGGGAACCAAGGTTCCCGTAAACCCTCCTTTTTTCCTTTGGACCTCCTTTTTCCTCCTTTGGACACCCCTTCAGAAAAATGCACACAATTGTATTCATTTTTCAATATTTTTCATAATAGTTTTGGGCAATACAATGAATCAAATGCATTTTGATCCGATGTCATTCACAAAATGCATTGAAAATAAAAAAATTGAAAGTATTCCAAAATTCATTTTATCCGACACGAATTTATCAAGACAATTGAATATGTTGTCCCAGCTCATTCACTACAACACAGACATTCAAAACTGGGGGGAAGTCGGCAATGTTAAACTGAAAGGTGTGAAACGATTCCCAAACACGATGGGACTGGATGAAATCATTGCGATTGCTACAAAACACCGTGCAGCCATCATCATCAAAACGACCTGGCAATCCATCCGAAAACCAGGTGGATGGTACATCAAAGGCATGACGCACATGACCCATGAAAATGAGTGGCTTCAAACAAATGGAACCATCATAACACACGATGAACTCAAAATCGTGTGCGATAGAAATCAAAAAAATCACAAATGGAGTTGCAGAGACTGCTATTTGTTGAAATATTAACCAAACAAAACCCAAACAAAACCCAACATTTTTTATTACACATATTTAAAGTTTAAAATTGATTTGTTTAATATAGTTCATTTGAGACATCATTATCACTATCATTGCATTTATATCATTGCATTTATATCATGCATCTGCAAGACACCGGAAAATTCAGAACCAACTCGATGGACCAATTTTACACATCGCCAACTGTGGCCGCATCGTGCATTGCCCGCATCTTGCAGCACGTCCCGCACGCAACTGAATGCACGTGGGTGGAACCATCGGCCGGAAACGGGGCATTCCTGCACAACGTGCCGCCCTGCATCACGAACAAAATAGGAATTGATTTGGACCCTCAGTCTCAGGACATATTGAAACACGACTATTTACAGTGGTCGCCAGATGCAGATGCAACCATGAAACCCATCCTGGTGTTTGGAAACCCTCCATTCGGGAGACAGTCCTCGCTCGCAAAAGCGTTCATCGCAAAAAGCTGCACCTTTGCCGACGCCATTGCATTCATTCTGCCCAAATCATTCACCAAACCCAGCATGTTCAATGCGTTTGATTTGAAATTCCATTGCGTGCATTCAGGCGAACTGCCAGCCAACTCGTTCGTTCTGAACGGCGCACCATACGACGTGCCGTGCGTGTTTCAGGTGTGGCAAAAGAAAACGGTGAATCGCACCGTTGAAACTGCTGTTCCGCCGGTCGGGTTTCAATACGTAAAATCAAGCGTGGAACAAGCGGATGCAACAACCGAATACGACATTGCATTTCGTCGCGTGGGAGGGCATGCTGGCAAGTGTTTTGTGAATGACGGCACAAAGAAATACAACGCACAGTCGCACCACTTCCTGAAATTCGACGATGCATGCGTGCCATTCATGGGCGACATCATTGAAAAAATAAATGCGCACACATTCCCCAGCAACACGGTTGGCCCGCGCAGCCTTTCCAAGAGTGAAATCAATGTGGTCCTGAATCACATTATTGCGACGACGACGGTGCAGTGATTTGATTAGCCATTATGGGGGTGTGTGTGTGTGTGCGTGTGTGTGTGTGTGTGGTTTTTGTGTTGTCTTTTTTTTTTTGAATGTGCGACGGGCCGATGAGATTTCGGCGCATATTGAACCGCCTCGAAATGATGATGCATCCCCGGTCGCAACGACTCTGTCCGGATTATTGGCGACAAAGGACAACCACTGATTGAATGAACACTGCAGCCGGCTTTGTTGGCTGTTGCATTTTATGTCCAAGTGAATTGCTGCTTCAGGTCCAGCCGACGCATGCAGCGCGTCTCTTAGTTTATACATGGCCGTGTGCTCTTCCGGAGTGGGGGACCGTTTTTGCGGCACCTTTTTAATCAATTGGTCCAATTCCTCAATTTGGGCGCGCGAAAGATGTCCAAACAGCAACGTGCGCGAGTTGGTGATGTCCACTTCCACGATGGACTTTATTTTTTTGGTTTTGGTTTCATCGTTTTGGACGTATGTCATCACCGTTGCATGAATGGGCGCCGCATCGCCACTCACCGCGTCATACACGCGCAAACAATCCCCCATGCACACTGCATTG
>Ga0222713_10003194_pt1 | contig 17132 bp, 17 predicted proteins | sample C33_649DmetaG_FD_165061 | JGI IMG/M metagenome (GOLD analysis project Ga0222713, IMG submission 165061) | Estuarine water microbial communities from San Francisco Bay, California, United States - C33_649D | ecosystem: Environmental > Aquatic > Marine > Unclassified | place: USA: California...
GGGTCAGCCGACATATCGTTTGAGTGGTCATATACCGTTTCTGACACATATAACGCAGCCAACAATATAGATGGCTTTATCGTTTATGTTCGATCTTCAGCTAGCGCAGGTTCATATACGTTTGGAACTACACCAGTTGATGAGACTACGTACTATTTACCAAGAGAAAAAAGGGCGTTTATCTTACCAGCAGGCGCAGCTAATAGGTATTATAACTTTGGTGTTAGAGCATATAGAATGGTTGACACAGATATATCCGCAGCTGGCATCATATACAGTTCTATTATTCAGTCTACCGGAGTTGGAGAAAACCCATATCAACCCTCTTCCTCTGTAGCCTTTGCGGGAGATATTACAGGTACAATAAACTCTGTAGCAGTAACTACGGTTACAACAGCAGTTTCTAATTTTAATTCAAATAATGATCGTAAATCAACAACGCCCGCAACACCAACTTCTGTTGCATTTAGCACAGCTACATCAAATACAAACGCAAGTATAGATTTACCTCTAACCTGGGCATTCACCGGAACAGGCGATGCGTATGACATAGATGGTTTTGTTATCTTTTTAAGAACAACTACAACAACAAACGCAAATAATATTACAACAGCTGATCTTAATACTAATATTCAACAAGTGTATTTAACAGCAGAAAAAAGATCTCATACTTTTTCAGGTATTTCACCAAGTTCGTTTTATAGAGCTGCAATAAGAGCATATAGAGTTGTCGATACAGATATTAATTCAGCAGGGATTATATATGGTTCATTAGCTAATACAACAGAAAGGTCTTCTGCTACTGCTGTTTTAGGTGGATCATCTGGAATTTCAATAGGTAGCGGAAAGATTTATATTGGTGCCGGAAACTATAATAATTCAGATACTGGATTCTATGTTGATTCAACTGGACAGTTTTCCCTAAAAGATAAATTAACTTGGAATGGTACTGCTTTAAGTGTTACCGGAGCAATTAATGCAACTTCAGGAACATTTAGTGGAACAATTACTGCTAGTGGAACTATATCTGGTGGCACAATAACTGGTGCTACTATTACTGGTTCAACTTTAACAACAGCTGCATCTGGTAATAGGGTAAATATTAATTCTAATGATATAACAATATATTATACGGCTGATAACTTAGCGAGCATTAGTATCAGCGGCAGCAATGTTTACACTAATGAAATAAAAGCTTCAGGAACTTTAAAAATTAGAGGACTAGATGGGACAGCAAACAACTATATGCAAGTTGGGCATTATCCAGGTGGATTATATCAGGGCGTTCGATTACAGGGATTTGATGGTGTTACTGTAACAGGAGTAAATGATTCAGATACTGGATTTCTTGGGCACTTAGTTGTTAGAGGAAGTAGTGGCAATGAAGCAAATCTTACTCTTTATTGTACTAATAGTCATATCCAGTTGAGAGCTGCCGACAACAACGCAACATTATATCTTAGAAGAGCTAATGATACAGCGTATGCAGATTTGGAACTAAATGTACTTCGCAATCAAGGAGCCGGTATTGTATTTGCTGGTTCAACGGTTGGAGGCGGTAGCGCAAACCAGATGGGAATGTCGTGGGCAAACCCAAACATTCTTGGCACCGTTGATAACGTTGTTTCCGCAGTTTTAGGCACTGTCTCAGATAGAAGAGTAAAGGCAAATATAGAAACTTTTACTAGTGGACTGTCTGAGCTTCAGAATTTTAGAGTCGTAAAATATAATCCGTACGTTGTAACTGAGTTTACAGAAGACGGTCCTACTGTTTCTGGCGTGTTAGAACAAACAATGGTAGGTCTCATTGCTGACGAAGTCGAACAAGTAGCGCCGTGGCTTGTTCAAGGCACTGCGTCAAAGAGAGAGCTCCAAAGCGTGAATTACGCCTTGATTACTCCGCTTTTGATAAACGCCATAAAAGAAATTAATGAAAGATTGGAAGTCTTAGAAAATAAGTGATATAATGTTTTTCTATTTAAGGAGTAATCATGAACAATGATCTTGATATAAATATATTAGTTCAAACTTTTAATGAACGTATGGCTCAAATGATGACAGAAATTGTCATTAAAGAGGCTACAATTAAACAGTTGACAGCTCAAATAGAGCAATTAACTGCGCAACAAAAAACAGTAAAAACAAAAACAAAATCAGATGAATTTGAGTGAGGTAAAGAAAATGTCAGATGTAACTGAAGCAGTAGAAAATAAAGAATTCTCAATTGAGATTAAAATATCAAACGCTAACCTACAGTATAGAAGTGATTTTAATGAGGCTGAAACAATTTTTTGGATTGAAGCAGTAAAAAACATCATTATGAAGAACGCCTTTGATAAAGCTAATTTGGAAGCTAACTGATTAACTTATAAAAAAAATATAATTTGGCTACTATTTTAATAGCTGAACATACGGAGTAGATAAATGGCCATTTTAGACTTTCTTCCCTTTAGGCGAGTTGATAACTACCAGAATAATGTGGTGGCAAAAGCTTTAAATCCTGAAGAAATTAAATCAATCAATAAAGCTATGAAAATAGCATCTTTAGCTTTGGGATTCCAGGGTTCCACTTATTATTATAATAATAGAGCTACTTTTGAGCCAGCGCCTTATGACTTTGATCGCATTATGCAGGCAGCAGACACAGATTCGTATGTTAAGCAGGGCATTAATAAGTATAAGGAACTGTTCTGGAAGGAAGGATGGAAAATAGTTGGTGAAAATCCAGACGCTATTTCATACTTATATCAAAGAATAGACTATATGGAAATAGCCATGAAAAGGCCATTTCTTGATTTTTTGCTAGAGGTGTCTGATCAGTTATTTAAATTCGCTAATGCTTTTATCGTAAAAGCACGTGGTGATATAAGTGATTATTTCCCAATACCATTAAATCCAATAAACTCTACTCAAACTGTTGTAGGTTATTATTTAATTCCTACTGAGCAGGTCAGAATTTTAAGAGATAAATTTAATAGACCAAAATCCTATCAACAGGCTACTGATCCATTGACATATTCTCCAACGGACAGAGATCCTGTTTGGTCTGCGGACAGAGTTATTCACATGTATGTAGACAAAAAAACTGGTAGGGCTTTTGGCACACCATTTATCAGCTCATGCTTAGACGATATCATTGCACTCCGTCAAATGGAAGAAGACATTCAAAACTTAGTGCATAGAGAATTATTCCCTATGTATAAGTATAGAATTGGCACACCAGAGCAACCAGCTGAGCCAGATGAAATTACAAAGGCCGCAGCAGAAATAGAGAACATGAGATCTGAGGGAGGATTGATTCTTCCTCATAGACATGACATTGATGTTGTTAACTCTGGTAATGCTGGACTTAATGCTAGTCCATATATTGATCATTTTAAAGAAAGAGTAGCAGTTGGCTTAGGTTTGGCTCCACACCATCTTGGAATGATGATGAATGGCGGAAATAGATCTGTAACTGACCGTCTAGACACAGCTTTATATGACAAAATTAAACAGTATCAAAAGATATTTTCAGACATGGTTAGAGTTCATATTTTCAATGAACTATTACTTGAAGGTGGATTTGATCCAATAACTAATCCAACTGAAAGTACTGTATCTGACAGATGCTATTTTAAGTTCAATGAAATAGATGTTGATACTCAGGTTAAAAAAGAAACTCATATAATTCAAAAATATGTTAATGGAATTATTGGACTTAAAGAGTCTAGGTTAGAATTTGGCATTGATCCTGAATATGAAAAGGAAGATATGTTTGGTTCTATACAAGCAGATATCCAAAAAGATATAGCCAAAAATCAAGCAGATTTAGTTGCTAAACCAGAAATTATTGATCCTAAAAAAGATGGAGATAAACAAAACTCAGCTCAACGTGGTCAAGTTAATCTTCCAAATAATAGGAGAGGCGTAGGAAATGCTACGCGCCCCGCTAATCAACAAGGTAGAAATAATTCTCCAAATATTAAAAGATCAGATAGTGAATTATTAAGTGTAGTTGAAAGTTTACTTGAAAAAGAGTATAATGTAGTATATACAGATGAAAGCAATAAGCAAGAAAGTGATGATGAGTAAAATGAAGATTGAATTAACTAATGAAACATTAATTTCATATGTTAGAACAGAAGATGCAATAGAGGCTTTTGAGAATACCGCCGAGGCTGGACAGACTAGATTATCGCTTCAGGTTTTAGTTGAGGTTATTAATGGACTTGTATCCAAGGTCGATGAGTTGGAGGAAAATATAAAGAATTTAACTCCAATTAAAGAAGAGAAGATAGTTGAAGTTGAAACGAAGACAGCACCTAAGGCAAAAGAGCCTTCAATTGAAAAAACCGAAACTGTAGAGGAAGAAAAAGAATCTAAAGTTAAGGTATGAAATTATTAATAGGCTGTCCAATATATAAAAGAGATTGGATTTTAAATCATTGGATAAGATGTCTTATTAGTCAATCAATTGACATTAAAGATATCGGATTTGTTTTTGAAGTTTCGCCAGATGATACTTCAACAATTTCTAGTTTAGAAGCTTGGAAAAAATTTGATAAAAATATTCCATATTTTGATATTAAAATAAGAAACGATATTCCACATTTTCAACATGAAAACAATGGAAGACAGTGGACAATATCAAAATATGAAAACATGGTTTCATTAAGGAATTCATTACTCTCTACAGTTAGAGAAGTTGAGCCAGAATATTATTTTAGTTTAGATTCAGATATACTTCTTGTAAATCCAAATACAATCGAACTGCTGATAGCACATATTAAAGAAGGCGCAGATGCTGTCAGCCCACTTATGTTTATGACCCCAATAGGGGATATGTATCCAAGTGTAATGTCATGGAGAGCAGATGTTAAAGGAAAAGCTTTTCGTTTAAGAAAGTATCCATTAAATACATATTTTCAGTCTGATGTAATAATGGCTGCAAAAATGATGAGTAAAAAAGTATATCAAAATATTGACTATACAATTCATGAACAAGGCGAAGATGTAGGTTGGTCTTGGGAGTGCGCTAAGAATAATTATAAATTATTTTCCGCTGCTTATATCTATGCCCCTCATATTATGTCAATAGATATGTACAAAAATTATCTGAAAAATGGAGATTCTAGACTAGAGCAATATCAATTAGTATAAGCTTTGATAAATTTATATAAATTTGTTCAATGTTATAAAAATAAACTTACTATAATAAAAGAATTATATTTTTGGTTAAAGGATTCAAAATGTCATTTGACTTTGTAGAAAATTTTACAGTTAAACTTCCTGACTTTTCAAAGTCGGATATAAATTTTGCAGAATCATTCAATTCAAAGCATGGATTGATTATCGAAGTAGCTGCAATACATGAAGGTCTTACTTCTAATTATAATAATTATTCAGCAGTTGAATTAGAGAAGGCCTTGCAATCTTGGGTTGAACCATATCCTAAGCCAATTATTCTTAACCACGATCTTAATACAGAACCAATAGGTCGTGTCATAGCAGCAAAAATGGATACCGAAACAGATGGATCATCATTCGTCCGTTTACAGGTTGCAATTACTGACCCCGTTGCCGCACAAAAGGTTCTTGATAAAAGGTATCTAACTGGTTCAGTTGGTGGACGTGCAGGTAAGGCCGTTTGCAGTATTACTGGTGAGGATCTTGCAACAGAAGATGATTCAGGTAGACCAAGACTTCCTAAGTATAAGAGGGGTAAGGTCTATAAGGGTAAATTAGCATACATCGATATGCAGAATATTTCATTCAAAGAGTACTCTTTTGTGAATCAACCAGCCGATCAAAAATCTGGAGTAAGAAGTACCAAATTAGTCGACGGTGACGTAGCTTTGTCTAACTCAGATACCTGGGTAGCCAAGAGCGCAGCCTTTGTTTTGCACATGGACGATGAGGATATTGTATCAATTGAGGAAAATAAATCTATCCTAAAGGATATGAAGAAAAAGGAATCAAAACCAATTTATCTCCATTTAAAGGGTGCATTTTTAACCGCTTTAGCCCTACATGAGAGCGAAAGTGATATTCATAATACGAAATCATTACTATCTAGTGAAGATTCCGAAATAATCAATTCTGAGGAGACCCATAACATGGATGATATTACCAAGGATGAGGATATTCTAGCTGTTGCCACTGGCCTCAGTGAAGACCTATCTAATATCGCAGCCTCTGTTGCTACTGAAGAATCAGTTAATTCTGATGAAAGCACAGAAGATGTTCTAGAAGCCGATGCTCAGGAAGAGGCAGTTGAAACAACTGATTCCGAAGAGAGCACCGTTGCTGATGAAAATAAAGAGACCTCAGCTGACGATTCAGAAGAGGCGGAAGTACAAAGTGTAGATTCCGAAAATGCTGAAAAGCCAGAAGAGTCATTGTCAGAGGAATCTGATGATGAAGTTCAGGAAGCAGTTGAAGAAGACAATGATCTCAGCGATTTGAAAGATAATCTTGAGCAAGATCTAATTCAACTTAATAATAAAGTTAAGCTTCTTGAAGAAGAAAATGCACGCCTTAAGAGCGCACTGCATATGACTCTTGTCGAAAGAGTTGTAGATACTAAGATTGCACTAGGCATTGAACCTACTGAAAGTCGTGAGTCATTGATGGCTGAGCACGCAAAGCGTACAGCCTCTTCATTGGCAGATAGTTTGAGAGATCTTGCTAAGACTCCAGTAAAGGTAGCAAAGCGTATTAGCAATTTCCTATCTATGCCAGATGTAGCTTCAGAAGCCGAAGTAACAAGTACTGAGGACAATGTAGTTACTGTTGACAGTGAAGAGCAGGTAAAGCCAGCTGAATCACCAGTCAATTCTTTTGAGCAAGTATTAGTAGATGCTCTTATGGGCAGACGTAAACTCTGATCAATTAAGGAGAATAAAAAATGAGTTTAGCAAAATTCCGCAAGGTACATAGCAAGACAGGTGCAGGTCGGTTTGTAGTTTCAGAGGGCGTTGCCCCCGCAGCCTACCTACTTCCTCACCCAGGTCTTCCCACATGGTACTCCGACAGCGAAGATGATCGCTTTGAGATCGTCATTACTAAGGGCACCATTCTTTCAGTTGTAGCCGATGCTAATGGCGACGCTCGCGTTGTCCCCGCTAACGGCACAGGTTCAAGCCAGAGCTGGGGTGACGTAATGCCTAGCTGGGATCCCCTAGACGGCGCTACTCCAACCTCAACAACTGGTTCAACTGACACAGTATCTGTTGGAGCTTATTCAGTTCCAATCGGCTGTGCACAGTACGATCTTTACAGACCCTTTGATAAGGGAACCTCACAAGGTGCTGGTTTCATTACTCATGGTTATGTGGAGTATCCAATGGTTACAGGCATTAATGCTGATGTAACAGTTGGTTCATTAATCCGAGCCGATCACATGGGTCGTCCGGTGGCATTTGCAGCAACAACTGGTGCTGCTGGTGCTTATCCATGGTTGCAGGTAGGTAAGGTTGTTGAAGTAGAGACATTTGCCACTAACTTTGATGACGGCCTACTAAGCTACATGCAACTTCCCTCTGATCCAGGCGCACTAAAGACTGTATACGAGCTTACTCGTACAGGCGCCTACAGCGGTAAGTTAGGTATCCGGGCCAACCTGGACGTAGATCATGTCATTGGTGCTTTCCGCGTCAATTTGACACTATAATAAAAAAACAATAGCACAGGAGGAATAATCCTAAGATGAGTAAGACAATCCAAGAGCTCCTCTCAGGTCTCCCAGCTTGGGAGACTGCATTGACTGAGGACGGTTATATAGACGCAGAGAACAGAGTAACAATCAAGGAAGCTTTTGCATCATCCGATGCAGCTGCACTTTTCCCCAAGGTTATCTCACGTACTCTGAAGGAAGCAGCTGAGCCACAATTGTTGGTAACGCCACTTCTTTCCACTGTTCGCCTCGGTAAAGGGCGTTCTTTGGAGTTCCCAGCAGTCAATGCAATCCAAGCTGCCGAGATCCCAGAGGGACAAGAGTATCCAGAGCAAGCACTAGCCTTCGCTAAGCAGGTTGAGGGCAAGGTTTCAAAGAAGGGTGTTAAACTAGCTTTCACTGAGGAAGTTATCGCAGACTCACTTTGGGACATTGTCGGTCTTCATGTCCGCGCTGCTGGCCGTGCCATGGCTCGCCTAAAGGAGCAGATTGCCCTTAGCCGGTTCAAGGACGCAGCTACAATTGTGTTCGACAACGACAGTGGTTCATATGATGACACAACAGGTCGCAACATCGATGGTGCCGCTAACCTAACAGTAACCTGGGATGACATCATCGACATGGCTGCTGTTCTCATGGCTGAGAATCATATTCCAACAGATTTCATTCTTCACCCCCTAATGTGGTCAGTATTCCTTAAGGATTCAATCTTCCACGCTGGCGGTGCAGCTTCATCTGTAGGCACTAGCTGGGGTTATCGTCCTCAGTCAGCTGAGGGCGCCCTTAACGCCACAGCTCCCATGGGTCTCAATGTTCTTGTTTCACCATTCGTTAGCTTCACCGCTAAGAGTGGCGCAACAGCAGCTAAGTCAGACCTATTCTTGATCGACCGTAATGAAGTCGGTACAATGTTGGTTAAGGATGACATGAGCACAGATCAGTTCGATGATCCAAGCCGTGACATTCGCCAGCTCAAGATGAAGGAGCGGTATGACATCGTCATGCTAGGTGACGGCGAAGGCATCACAGTTGCTAAGAACGTCAGACTCAGCCGTAACTACGAAGTTCAGGTTACAAACGACGTAGCTTTAAGCTGATAGCAAAAAACCTTAGGGTTGTTATAGTTACAAATTACCCTAGAGCTGGGGGACGGTATGAGAAATCTGCCGTCCCCTATGCTATTATACCCATAAGTTTATTACTATTTATTTATAGATCTTATGTTGGAGAGTGTTAAGTGGCCCTATATTTAATTGATAACGCTACAGTCACAGTTAATACTGTAAATATTAAGTTTGGTAAAACAATAAAAATTTCTTCATTAGTTAATGCTAACTTTACTGTTTTCACAGATGCAGCTACGCCAGTTCAAGTAGCATCACCATTTAGAACGATTAATACGTTAACTGATTATAACCAGATTAGTAGAACCCTAACTCTCTACTGGAGCAAGGTATTAAGCGCTAATACAGACTATGTTATAAAGGTAACTAATCTTCTTGACTCCTCAGGATTTAATATACCAGAAGAAAAAATATCTTTCACTAGTCAAACTCAATCAGCTACCCCTTCTATTCTTCAAGAATCTCAAGCAACCGTTTTAAATGAGGTATTAGTAGAAGATAAATCAATTAGAGTAGACATTGAAACTGGATATCAAATACTAGCAAAGAATCCTAATTTTTATATTGAATCAGTTGAACCTTCAAATGGTGATTTTTATATTAATAATGATGAAAATAATGGTAGAGTTACAATTATATTTAGTTCTCGCCCAGCATCAAACTTTTTAACAAATAAATATTTTAAAGCGCAAAGAAAAAAGATACAGAGATCTCCATCAAGATGGGAAACTGTAACAGCACAAGTTTCTATGCATTCCTGGAAGCCTAATGTATATGTAGATTTCCCATCTGACGATGCTACACCAGTTTATTATACTGAAGAAAAAACATATTTTGAAACTGGATATAAATATCGTGTAATAGTTTCTGGGGAAATAGGAATATAAAATGGCTAATGCACTTTACACTAAAGCAAAAGAGGCTTTATTAGAAGGTTTATTTGATTTAACAGATAATACAATTAAAGTAGCTTTAGTAAAAAATACTTATTCGGTTAATATTAATACTCATGAATTTCTTTCTGATATTAGCGAATCAGCTGTTGCTGCCACAACAAGTCTTTTAACTGGAAAGACAACAGCCTCAGGCATCTTTGATGCAGACAATATAACAATCGAAAATTATGGAACAAGTGGCTTTGCATATCTCGTGTTATTTAAGGATACTGGAACTAGATCAACTTCTAGGCTTTTAGCTTATATCGATACAGCAACTGGCCTACCAGTAAGTTCAACATTAGAGCCTATTTCAATTACTATTAGCTGGAGTAATGATCAATATAAAATATTTAGCTTGTAAGGAATTAATATGAGCACCGCTTACCCAAATAGTCTTGATAATTTCACTAATCCAACAGCATCAGATCTACTTAGTTCTGTTACCGTTCCGCACCATCAACAACACTCTGATTTAAATGATGCGGTAGAGGCTATAGAAACTGTATTGGGACTTAGTCCAGCTGGAACTCATCTAACTGTTAAAGATAGGATAATTGCAGCAGAAAGTGCGATAACTAATCAATCAGTTTTAAATGGTTTAACTGATGTTACTATAAATCTAGCAAATCCTGGTGATGTTTTGCGTTACAACGGTTCAGCTTGGGTTAATTATAATGAAGAAAATCTTGTTGATGGAGGAAACTTTTAACAATGGCTAATACAATTAGAATTAAAAGAAGGGCATCTGGAGGATCTGGAGCCCCCAGTAGTTTAGAAAACGCAGAACTTGCATTTAACGAGGTTAATGACGTACTCTATTACGGTGAGGGTACTGGTGGAGCAGGAGGAACTGCTACTACAATACTCGCTATTGGTGGATCAGGTGCCTTTGTAACTCTATCAAGTGAGCAGACAATTTCTGGAAATAAAACATTTTCCGGAACAGTAGCCTTAGGTTCTTCTGCTAGTGCCACAACACAAAGTCCAGGAGATAATAGCACTAAAGTAGCAACAACGGGCTATGTTGATGCAGCAGTTGTAGCTGCCACCTATAACTTTACTTTAGCTGGTGATTCTGGAACGTCACAAACAATTGATGACGCAGAAACTGTAACTATATCAGGTGGAACTGGACTTTCGTCTGTGGCATCTTCTACAAATACTATTACTTTAAATCTAGATAATACTACGGTAACAGCTGGATCCTATGGCTCAGCTACTCAGATTCCTACATTTACTGTTGATGGACAAGGTAGGCTAACTGCAGCAAGCTATGCCTCAATCTCTACTTCTCTAACAGTTGGAGCAGATAGTGGAACCGCAGATGCGGTTGCCCTAGCAACAGATACTTTAACTTTTTCTGGCGGAGAAGGAATAGACACTGCTGTAACAAATAATACTATTACAATTTCCGGAGAAGATGCAACCACCTCTAATAAAGGTATTGCATCCTTTAGTTCTGATAGTTTTTCGGTTAGCTCTGGGGCTGTATCCATTAAACCAGCTGGCGTAAGCAATACCCAACTTGCTAATTCTTCAATAACAATAGGAAGTACAAGTACTTCACTTGGCTCTACAAGCCTTACACTAGCTGGACTTCAGCAAGTTGATATTGACAATATACGTATTGACGGAAATACTATTTCTGCGACAGATACTAATGGTGGAATTTCTTTAGATCCAAATGGAACTGGTCATGTTTCGGTTAATAACGCAAGAATCGAAAACTTAGCAAATCCAGAAAATGCACAAGACGCAGCTACTAAGGCATATGTTGATTCTGTAACTCAAGGATTGCATATCCATGCAACAGTGAAAGCTGCGACTGGTGCCACTTTGGCTACAATTACAGGCGGAACTGTTACCTACAGTAATGGTACAGATGGGGTTAATGCAACTCTTACACTTGGTACAGCACTGACTACGTTAGATAACTATAGTCTCCAAAATGGAGATAGAATTTTAGTTAAGAACCAAGCAAACGCAGCCCATAATGGTATCTACACTTGGGCGACTGGTGGTACAGTACTTACCAGAGCTAGCGATTTTGATTCAGCAGCGGAAATTGCAGGCGGAGACTTCGTATTCGTAGACAGTGGAGATAATTATGGCAACACCGGTTGGGTTTGCGCTGATGAAGTTAATACAGTTGGAACTGATGCAGTAAACTGGATCCAGTTCTCAGGCGCAGGAACCTATTTAGCTGGTAATGGTTTAGTGTTAGATGGTTCTACCTTTAATATTAACTTGGCTACAAATAGTGGTTTATTAATTACTTCAGATGAATTGCAAGTTAATAGCACAATAGCTGGTAATGGTCTAACTTTTTCTAATGGTGTTATAGCTGTTGGTGGTACTTCTGACAGAATCTCAGTAACATCAGACGCAATTGATATTGCATCAACTTACGCAGGTCAAAGCTCTATTACAACCCTTGGAACAATCACAACTGGTACTTGGAATGGTACAACTATAGCAATAGCTAATGGTGGAACTGGATCAACTACAGCTTCAGGTGCTCGTACTGCTCTTGGCTTAGCTATTGGAACAGATGTCCAGGCTTATGACGCAGAACTAGCTGCTATAGCAGGTTTAACCTCTGCTTCAGATAAACTCCCATACTTTACTGGTTCTGGTACAGCAGCTTTAGCAACTTTTACTTCGTTTGGTAGATCATTAGTTGATGACGCTGACGCTTCAGCAGCTCGTACAACTCTAGGCTTAGGCACAATTGCCACGCAGAATTCAAATAATGTTTCCATTACTGGTGGTTCAATAGACAATATAACTATAGATGGTGGAACCTTCTAATAGAAGGACTCTAAATGAAATATGATGGAGATATAGCATATAATCAAGCTCATTTTAATTATAATGGAATATATGTAGTATCTCCTCAGTCATTTAATATTCCACAAAATTTTGGTGGTTTAAATTTATTAAATGTTTTAATAATCTCTCCACCATCCATAAATAGCACTTTAGTATTTGTAGATACAGCTAATGTAGTTACACCTAGTGGAATAATTGAAAATAGTGAAACCTCATCTTCAATTAGCATGGTTTCATTTAATGATTTTGCCATTATGGAGATTGAAAAAATATCTGAAGACGCATTTGCACTAGCTTCTTTAAATAATCAAGAATTATCTAGCGCAGGCTATCTAGCTATATCTATTGATAAAAACGAAGCCTATGCAATATCGAATGCTGAAAGGATTATCTTGGATAATAACTCAGCAGGCACAATAGACATTACTATTATATCTAACGTTTAATAAATAAGAAGGTAAAAATGTCAACAGATAGAGTCATAGTTAGTGATACGGTTAGAATAACAGTTAAATTTAAAGATATTGACTCTAATGGAGTAGAGGTAGATTTAGCTCCAATTTCTGTCAATGTTTTAATTAAAGATTCTTCGGCAGCTACCATTGTTTCTAGTTCAGCTACATCTTTAACTAGTTCTATATATTATTATGATTATACCCCAACAATAGCAGATACTTATACAGTAAAATTTACTGGTCTATTGGTTGGTGGAAATAATGTAGTTGTAGAACAAAAACTCTATGTGAGCTCTTCCATCGAGGAGTATCAACCAACAATCGTATTAAAAAGTGATGAAATAATTACTTTTGCACCAGATATTAGCCCATTATATATCGATCCAGAATCACTACTGCCATATTTCCCAGATGCAACACTTCTAGAAATTGGCGAAATAGCTCATAATTATTCTTTAGAGGTTAAAAGCATATATTCTTTAATTGATTCAGATACTAGCGATACCCTTTCATTTACAGCTTTAGAGTACATCAAAGCTGCAACCGCATGTGAGCTTAGTAGAACTTATGGTTTTGGTGGAGATGATGAAATGTCAGTAAGATTGGGAGATTTAAGTATTAGTAATAGTTCCGTTCCAAGAAAAATTGTTACAAGAGACAACGCTACTACATGGTGTCAGATAGCAGCAGCTTTGCGAAAAGAAATGCTCGCCAAAAAAGTTGGACCCAGATCCATGCAGCCTCGTGGCCTTCCAGTTGAAGCAAATGCAACTAATGTTGACCCATTAACTGGTAAGGCTTTTTACCTATCAGATATAGAAAAATATGGTCCTGGAACAACAATTATTGCAAATGATGACCCAATGCCAAAACGAGGTCTAAAGAGTTATGATTGATATTAAAAAAACATTTCGAAAGATATTACGTGAATGGGGTCATGACGTACATATACAAAGAATTCTTCCAAATGGAAATCACAATAATCAATTTGAATTAGTGACTACTCGGCAAGTTGGACAGTCTGGAATCACAAATGCCAATTCAACACAAGAGAACGACGAAGGTATTCTAACTGGCTACGATGCTGTTTATTACTTTGAGGATACAATTTATCCCAAAGAAGGTGATAGAATATATGAAAATTATTCTGGAAAAACAATTAGAAATTATACAATGTTCAGGATCGATGCTGTCACTGCTGCTAGAGGGAGACAGGGAAAAATAAATTATTGGATAGTTGGCGCAACAAGAGAGAAGTAAAATGTTAATAGTTAGCAAGGGTCAATCTGTACAATTTAAATTTATATTTATCTCTGAAGGAGATATTTATGACCCTACCGACAATGCAACTCCTTTAGACATTTATTTTTCTATTGTTCGTGGAGACTATGGAAATGGCCCCATTATTGATGGTCCTTATTCTTATCTTAATCAAGATGAAACTCCAACTGGAACTACATATATAGAAAAAAGTGCTTCAAAAGAATTTACATTTTTTTATCAAGTACCTGCAAATTTATATGAAGGAATTTATTCAGTAATAGCACAAACCTCTAATTCAATAGAAAACCTAAGTATAAGTGCAAAATTTCAGGTTAAAGGTGAATCAACTAATTTAAGTCCAATTGTTATTTCACCAAATAAAAGTTCGATTATAAATTATAAACCAAATTATGAACAGTTAAATGCAAATAATACAAGTACAGTATTATTAATCGGACACGCTGACGGAATTAATCTAAATGATCCAGTTAAAATAAGATCAATACAAAGTGCAATTGATTTATTAGGCGCAGATCTTTCAAGCCCACTCCTTAGAGGGGTCTTTGACGCCTATGCCGCAGGAGCTAGAGATATAATGATATGCGCTGCTGCACCAATGTCTGAATACGTAGAAAGATATTCTAATAGAAATACTTCAATAACACTTTTTGATCTTTCATCGGCAACTCCAAGTAATTATACATTCTATGAAAAGTATTATGAAAGATTAGAAGAAACCTATGATTTAATTAAAGATTTGGATTTTGTTGATATTGTAGTTCCATTGGAAACATCTATTATTCAAACAGGAAGTGTTGATTTTATTACCCAATTAGCTAATTATTGTAGTGATTTCCATAATTCTACTGGTTATGTTCAAATTGGGGTAATTGGATCCAGAAGTGGTGGTCTATCCTCTTCTGATGTGGATCTTCTTGAATCAAATACAATTTTCACTGATAAATTAACTACTTTTAATACTAATGGAACAGTATCTTCTGATAATGGAAGATTTGTCATACCAGTTTATGGAGAAGCTGTTTTTCAACATGATCAGTTAAAAACTTCTTATGTATCATCTTTAGCAGCATCTGTTGCAGGGATGATTGCTTCTAGACCACTGAATATAGGAATGATTAGGACAAGAGTCCCAGGCGCTATGTCAGTTTATGGGGCAGATCTTACTCATTCTGAAAATCAGAGATTAGACACAATTGGTGTTAATACAATTTACAGAGGAAAGAAAACAAGAAGATCAACACCATTTGAGGTGTATTTAACTAATGAATATACATTAGCTAATTCTAATTCCACTTTAACTAAAGCAGCTCAGATGAGATTAATAGCTTTATTAGTGAGTCGAATAAGAAGTTACGGCTATCAGGCTATTGGGCAATTGGGTTATGATAAGGTTATTGATAATGTAAGATCTCTTTTGGAATCATTAAAGAATGATAAAATTATTGTTGATTATTCATTTAATGTAGAGGTAAGTACAACAACATCTGCAAGTTTAATTTTTTACATCGAAGTTCTTTCGGCTTTGGGTCTTAAGAAAATCGATTTCGCACTATCAACAGGTCCAGGAGCTTAATAATGGTATACATGAATAGAGGATTTCCTTCCCACGGAAGGAAGAGTAGATACACTGAACCGATTTGGTCTAGCCAAATAAAGGACACCGTTCTTCAATCCCCTGGATATAGAAGATTGGATGATAATGGTGTAGAAGAAATATATTCAGGAAATCTAAGCTATTTAGAATTTATAGCTTTAGTAAAAAAAATTTGGGAAGAAAGTTATCCTACAATTCCAGTTTTACCTAGCGGTATTAATAGAGAAACTAGTGCAGTGTATTCTGATTCAGGATCAGCAAGTTCAGCAGTTAAAGAAGTTTCTTCAGCTCCTTCTTCTTCAACTTCAGGCCTCTCTGCTTTAGAAGAATTCCCAGCTATTATTGTTTACTCTCTTGAGTTAAGAAAAACTCATACAACTGAACCCAAACCAAGAATGAGACAAAATGTTTTATCTAATACCGTTACAGTTTTTGGGCAAAAATTTCAAAATATAGTATCATTTTCAGTTCTAACAAAAGTCGGTACTTTTCAAAACAATGACACTACAACTACTAGGGACGATCTAGACGCCTCCGTCTTAGCTGATCAAATAATGGAGGCTTTTGAGGATTTTATGATGGAGTATACTCCAATATTTAAAGCGGCTGGAGCTGCTGAATTAATATATTCTAGAAGATTATCTGATTCGGAAATTAATAGAGACGGAAAAGATATACATAAAAGAACTGTTACATATATGTTGACAACAGAAAAGACATTTGCTATTAAGAATGAGAGAATTCAAAAAATTGCAATTGATGCCAGAACCTGGATGGCGTATGAAAAGAGCATCGTAGACGCTCTAGCGACACCTAATTATGAGGATATTTCAATAAATATTGTTGATTTAGAACAAACCGCTACTCCAAATTACTAAGTAGCCTATATATTTATTCTTATATAAAAAAGTACTGTAGTTGTTTTTATAAGTTAACTGTTACTATAAATGAAGATTCTAAAAGATTCCTAATCGGAGGTCTAAAAATAACATGGCTATACCTGGAGTAACAACCTTAATAAGAGATCGCTTTTATAGTGTATCAAGACAAGATGCACCTGTTGGTCCTAGAATTGTAACTATCGCTCGTCGTTCAACAGCTGACGGTACTGGCGGAGTTGCAGATCTTGACGTAGTTAGAGTAACTAATGAAGCAGATGCTATTACTGCATTTGGTAGTGGCTCCGACGCCCACAGAGCATTTGTTGAATTAGTGACAGCTGGTGCCGAAAGAATTTTCGTTGTGCCA
>Ga0222713_10003196_pt1 | contig 17127 bp, 23 predicted proteins | sample C33_649DmetaG_FD_165061 | JGI IMG/M metagenome (GOLD analysis project Ga0222713, IMG submission 165061) | Estuarine water microbial communities from San Francisco Bay, California, United States - C33_649D | ecosystem: Environmental > Aquatic > Marine > Unclassified | place: USA: California...
CGTTGAGCAAGTTGATAGGGGACGAATACTGTTAGACAGTAGCCTGCGCTGCAAGGGATGTCAAGGATCGTCTTGGAAGGACGCGAAAAACTGCGGCCTCTATTATTTCTTATAGAGAAAAAAAGGGTTACTGACTAGCAGACACCCTCACACCCCTACCACTGTCTGCTAAGCAGTAACCCTTTTTTCTTCATTAGGAGTTTTCAGCGGCATCACCTTTTCAAAAGGATAAAAACCCTCCCCCGAAACCGACTGCAGCGCAAGGGACTGTCTAACAGTATTCGTCCCCTATCATCTCACCTATAGAACTGTTGTACTACCGATTTCAGGGCTACCCCTCCAAAACTTTTTGAGCTTCATCATCAAATTCTTTACCATATGCAAGGGCTATGTGAAAAGAATCGCAATAACGACGAGTATCACCTTCCCAGCTACACACTAAGTAAACATCTAACCCTCTAGAATCCTGGGTTTGAATTATCTTGACACCGCTATTGTATTGCTGTGCAACAATTTCTTTCATCAAAGAATTTTTAAGATAGAATTATTGTAAGAAAGCTAAGTGTAGAGATGCCTGGATTTATTCGTAAGTCGGTACCTTCCGGAGGCGCAGTAAAAGGACGCATTCCAGGGACACCAGATTTCGGTTTTACTGAAGCACTTCAAAATTATTTTTCGATAGGTTCTAAAGACGCCGGGTTTGGGCGTGCACTGCAAAACCTTAACACTTGGAATGGCGGCACTCAAAACTTACCTGCCCGTTTACCGGGCATGACCGGCGACCGCCGCCCATTCAGTGTTGCTCCTGCATCTCAGCAACCACCAGGTAGCTCCCCTGGACCCACACCTATTGTCCTTGGAACAAGGGACGGAGTAACGCCTGACTGGTCACAGAGCGATCAATACAAGGCTGAGCTGGCTCAGTACGCAAATACAGTTGCAGGCCCTTCAAAGGAGGCCCTGGGGATGCAGATCTGGGCACAGGCACATCCTGATCTAGCCGCTAAAGTGCAACCAGGCCAAGCCGGTTATGATGTAATACAGAAGCAAGGCATCCGTCAACCTGGACAACCAGAAGGTGTTGTCTCAATGCCTTGGTCAATGCAGAAGCCGGTACTAGGTGCCACCAATGCGTGGAACCCAGAACAGCAACAACCAGCTCAAGTGGCTCAGCCTGAGATGGGAGAAGATCGTACCGACAGCATTAACGAAAGGGTTCAAGCCTTCCTAAACATGCTCACTGGAGTTGGACAAGGACGATGATGCACCAACAGTACAACCCTTCGGGATTTGATTACAGCCAGATGGGGCATGTAGATGGTGTTCAACGTCAAGGCATGCTTCCTGGTGGGTGGTCTAACCAAGGTCAAGCGGTGAGTGCACCGTATCAAATGGCAAACCAAAAGGCTGCCATGAAGACCAACCCACAGAATGCGTCTTCACAAATGCCGGTGGGAGATCGAGTAACCCAATTCCTACATAGCATGGGGCGGTGATGGGAGATAACGATTTTCTTAACAGGTATCCTAACGATTTTCCTGTAGTTGGTTTTCTTCAGCAGTACGTAAGAGGAATGAACGACTTCAGCCAAGAAGGTACTGATATTCCTTCATTACGCCTTCAAGATCAGTATGCACAAGAAAGCGGTGGCCCACTTATAGGTCAGCAACTAATTTCAAGCACACCAAGCTTTGATTTAAATATGCCAAGGTTGCCAGGAAATCAAGATGTCCGTGGTATACCTAATGCAACACCTGAGATGCTAAGGAAGTTGCAAGAACGTAAGTTAAAAAATCCTGGAGGCCAAGAAGATCTACCAGGATTCCTAAAAAGCGTATGAACTTAACACCTGACGAACGTCAACTAATCGAAAGTTTAGCCACACTCCTCAGGAATCTTGACACCTACGATGACTGGGAGTATGGTACGGAAACGATACCAAACGACAGAACCTGGTGTCAGTCTAAACATGAGATGCCCATTGACCCAATAAAACCTAATGAATCAGCAGACAATTGATAACTGGAAAAAAATAAAAGCTGCTCTGGAGACAGCAGGAAAAACTGACTGTGACTACTATCGCAGGGCTTGTGAAGTAGTAATGAAAGGAAAGGATCCAGGCCCTAAGTAATGCTGAATTATTGATTTTTACCTTCGGGAAGAATAGTTGGTAGATCCCTAAAAGATTGTTCAGAAGCACGGATTGCAATACCTTTAAAGAACGTACGTCCTGCTTTGTTGAAAGAATAAACATCGTCTAAGTTAAGCTGATTCTTGCAGCAGTCTTGCAACAAGTTAACAAAACGCTTCTGACCAACGGGCTTAGACCCCGTGGAGTCACAATGTTCACAGTAACTTGGATACAGATGTGAGTGCGTATTGTAGTAACGAGTATTACTATCTTTTGCAGCAGGAACTTTCTTACCTACAGCAGTAACACTGTCCTTATCAAGAACAACTTCCGATTGCAACCACTCAATTAAGTTGTTACTGCTGAGAAGGATGTTATTACGGACACGACGCAGCGCAGGAACCATTTCAACAGTATCAAGTAGATAGCGGCGCATGTCTTTTTCACTCATTTCGAGTACCCAATTAACAAGACCGGGAAGATAATCTTTCCATACGCCACTAATACTGCCCTTATCAATCTTAATCATGTCTTTAGCTTCACTACTCTTATCGTAGAGCTTGCGGTTGAACTCAATGGTGAGTCGGCGCCTGGCTAAGCCACTAGTATTATCCGTTGTCTGAATTGGTTCATTGGCAGCAACCATGACCATCCCTGTGTACACAAAAGGTTCACCAATTGCCTTTAGTTTTTCTTCATAACGGAGGGAATCCCCGCCAGTCAACGCTTTAAAGGTTTGTGCTGAGCCGCCGTACCGTTCTGAGTCATTAATCAAAGTAAGGCGCTTGTCCTTAATAGATGACAGCTCAAACCGACTCTGCTCTAACTGGTTAAGAGAAGTGCTTGCATAGTTTCCAGCTCCAACCATGGCGCAACATAGGTTGGCATAGGTCGATTTACCGCGACCACCAGGTCCAATGACCTCAAGAAACCGCTGCAACTCATTACCCCGACCAACTAAACAGGCTCTCAACCAAGCTCTCAGCACTTGAACTCGGTCATTATCATTATATTGTGTACGTGTAAGCCAGTCAACAATAGGCCCAGAAAGAACCTGTGGGTTGTAATCAAAATCAAGCCCCCACGTAATGTAGTTATTACGGCTGTGCTCTAGGAAGTTACCCGAATCAAGCTCAAGAACACCGTTACGGAAGGCCAGCATAGATGCGTCATCGTTCCAGTCGGAATGAGCAAGGTGACCTTCGAGGAGTCCGCAAACATCGTTAATAAGGTTATTACTATAACCATTAGGCAGTGGCAAGTTACAGAGCGTGAACTGGACTTCGTGCTTAAAGTCCTTACTGTACCCTTGGCGTGACCAGATCCCGCGTTTCTCGTCATAATGCATAAAAACGTCGAACCGTGGATCATACAGCCAACCGTTCTTCCTGCAAAGCGGCATAACAAAATCCGCAATCTCAGACGGGGGAGGGTTTCGGGTGGACTTCTTACCGTTCTTCCCCTTGGCCCCAAGAGAATTTAAGAAATCACCAACGTCGGATACGTACTCATCTTCCTCACCATCAAAAGCTTCACCACCAGAAGCCACATAATCAGCAAAGGCCTCATTACTTTCAGCAGCAATCCTTTTTGCAACCTCTTCAATGCTTGGGGCGGTAAAGCCGTGCATATCAATGAACCCATCTTCCTTTGCCTTAGCTCGTAACGTCTTAAGACCACGGGCTCCCTCAGGGTTTGGTCCCCCTGGCAGACGTTCAAATGATTCCCACTTATTTTCACAACAGCCTTCTTCAAAAGCTTCAGATTGCATTGACCACTCAATCCAATCAATCAATAAACTATCATCAATTTGATGAAGGGACATACCAACGGCAACCCATTCTTCGTAGTCGTCGGCCCGTTCGGGAGACATGGCCTCAAGATACTGCTGAGCTTCACCAATAATTAACTCTAGTTGATATGTACTATCCTCCTCATATTTAAGGTTAATATTTTTTGTCAAATAGTGCCCTGCTCCAGTTGTTCTGCGTCGGTACTTACTGGAGGGGTACGCATTACTAATTACCTTATAGAGCCAGTCGGGCATCTCCGGTAAATTTTTGGCATACTCAAACCCACCATGAGGGGAGGTATGGTAGCCGTTTGTATCGGGGTGGGCACCCATCAAGGCGCCTTGCCTGCTCCTCCAAAGGATCTCCCACGGCCCTTTATCCAGCTTCAAGGTTGCCTTATCCGGCAACATCTCTACTTTATGGTTTGGTACACGGAATAACATCCGTGACTTACCAGGCTTCCCACTGGTGATGGTCAGTGTTGGCGGAAAAATTGAAGCAAGAGGACCTCCACCTAAGGCTTCAATAGCTGGTATTGCTTCTTCTCCGTCTATATCTACCCAAATAAGACCGTACTCATTGCAGTGTTGCCCGCTTAGCAGACCAATGCCGGTAGCACGACCAGCACTTAACTCTTCCTTAATCTGATTAATAGTGTACGGGTTAGAAGTCCAACCACTAACGTAAGCCCGCTTCCCATTAAGAGGAGTTAAAGCCCAGTCCTCTGGGACAAGATCCAAGTTAATCTCCCCAGGTTGGAGCGCCTTCCTAGGGGGCCTGGAATCCATAGTGGCAAGGGACATATTGACTCAGTTTAACGGCGTTTCCTATAAATTTCAAATTACAGCGCATGAATCTGGCTTTAAGCTCCTTCAGCCTTGTCGCCATCTACAACTTCCATGTCGATCTCGTTTTGAGCCGGAAGAATCTCACTGTAATATTTTGTCACAGCCTCCAGCCACTTGTTCTTGTACTTCTCAATCGTGCTTCCCTGCACAGCAAAAACCTGCGTCCGATCCCTGGTAGCAACGAACGTCATGAAGACCTCAGGCACCACTCCAATGGTGTGCTCCAGGCCCAGTGCGTAGGCACCTAGCTGCATCTGGCACTTCTGATACTTCATAAATCCAGAGCGCCTCATGGCGTACTCACTCTTCAACGTCTCAGCCCCTGGCCAACGACTGTAGTAAGGACCATTTGAAGTCTTTAGGTCACCAAGAATAATTTTGCCCTTGTACTCAGCCACAATATCTGGTGCGCCTGCCCATCCCCAGTTCTCACTCTCATTGATTCCTGGATGCCAAACCCGACTCACACCATCACCACCAATGGTCCAAGAAAAGTTGTCACCGACTGGGTTCTCAGCCCATAACACACGTCCAAGCTTGTCCAATTTCTCCGGCAACCCATTCCAGAACGCCTCAATTTCTGGATCATCAATGACCGGATTCTTCTCTACACCAAGGAGGTACTCCTCCATCAAGCTGTGAACCCGAGTACCCCTGGCGGCGGCAGCTTCACGACCACCAGGATTTTTCTTTGCCCATCTTTCTAGGGCAACCTTATTACCACCCGTAGCAGAGAGGATGGTAGTTACAGACGGAAGTGCACCGTACGGGGTCTTGTAGTGCCTACTCCCGTTTATGGTGAGTCGGGTATCTCCTTCGCTGCGGTACTGCAAGAACTGAGTATGAGGCGCAGTTCGAGAGTACAAGGGGTGAATTTTGCGCTCTAGGTAGATGCTTTCAAGCACCTCCACGTCAATATCCAGGCACGCGGTAGGCATGAAAAGAATTCACCTACCGGTACAGTAACCGATTTTTGTACGTTGGCGAGGATTCTGGACCTTAGAATGACAAAAAAATGTGTGTTCTGTAGAAGTGCATGAGGTAGCAACGCTTGGTCGTCACTGTATTCTTGAGGTGTACGACAGCAACTCCGACCACCTAGACAATGAGGACTTCATCAAAGAAGCCATCAAAAAAGCTGTAACCCGTTCCGGTGCAACGCTTCTGCAATTGATAAGCCACAAATTTGAACCGCAGGGGGTTACGGCGCTAGCACTGCTATCAGAGTCCCACATATCCATCCATACCTGGCCTGAACTAAACTACGCAGCAATTGATGTCTTTACATGCGGTCAACACACAAATCCGGATGCGGCTTGTGAAGTACTAAAACAAGAATTAAAAGCAGGTAGAAGTATCGTTAAAATTTTTAACAGAGCGATCCCAGTACCTAATGAGGCTTAAGGGTTAGTCGCCGTCCACCTCTGGATGACGTTCAAAACAACCCTCAATATTATTCGCAAACTGCATATTTTGATACCTTGCAACGTGCCCTTGAATCTTGGTATAAATGTCAAAGCTACTTTTTACTGCATCCTCAGGACTAATCATAAGTTTTGAGTTAGCCAACAGCCCTGCAGTTAGAATGCAGACACCAAGTTCTTGAGGATGATTTACAAAAGAACGCAGAGACCTACCGTTATCTGAAAAGGATGCAAGCAAATATGCAATATCTGCTGCAGGATTACTGCCGTTACTTTTACCCGGTTCTTCAACCATTAGTTTTCCTCTTCCTCTTTTACGTAGTAAAGAGTAGTGTAGTCCTTTTTAATGATAGGAAGTAGCAACCCATGATCTTTGAGTGCAGATAACCGGCGAGCAATTGTTCTGTGGTTACGCCCAAATTTCTTCACGATTGCTGTTACAGGAATAAGGACCAGGTGATCACCTTTATACTCAGTTGCTTCTTCCATTAAGAACTCATGGATCTGGTAAGCCAGATCATCCATAAGTGCTTCATGGTTCATACTAGGTCTTGCCACTGGTCCTATTCCGAAGTTAATGTTACATTTTGATTCTATAGGAGTTTATTCACATTTGTTTGTAACAACAACCTTGCGTTTTTTATTTTTAAGAACGCATTTCTTGGCAGTTTCAAGGTCCATACCCCAGCATGGCTCACCATCCTCGGTCCTCGGATAGCAGTACAAGACGTGGTTTGTGTTCCCGTGGCGCAGAGATTTGATCTCATAACCCTCGAACACAATTGGTTCAAGGATCTCCGAGGCTTGACCACGGTACTTAAACATGGGCTTTTTTGTGTTCCTCATGGTGAGGCAGCAGCTACCACACCAGCATAATGCTCTACACTTAGAACAACCCAAGCAGCAAAGACGTGGCAACCATTATTGATTCAAAAGATTTCAACAGATACGAAGTAGTAAAAATATCTTCTTTAGATTCGGAGCCGCTCAAGGTTAATATTGACCCAGGTACAGGAGAAAAACCTACCTCTTTGGATGCTTTTGGTCGACTTAGGGTGTGTAATCCATTAACCCTGTTCGATTCTAGCCATCGATACAAGGACAACGGTCTTTGGAACACGTTAACGGCAACTGGCGGTGCAGCAGCATTTAGTGCAGACCAAGGTCTAATAGAGCTAAGTGTCACCACTACTTCTGGTTCTAAGGTTTACCGAGAAACAACAAAAGTATTCGCATATTTACCTGGGAAGTCTTTACTGGTGATGACCACATTTGTAATGTCTCCAGCAAAAGCAAACCTTAGGCAACGATTAGGTTACTACGGAGATGAGAATGGAATGTTTCTGGAGCTAGACGGAACAGGTGGGACAGTTTTGTCATTTGTTGAGCGCAGCCATGTGTCTGGAGCCACTGTAGATACAAAAGTAAATCAATCATCTTGGAATTACGACAAGATGGATGGCACAGGCCCATCAAAAATGACCTTAGATATTACTAAGTCACAGATTTTATGGATGGATATTGAGTGGCTTGGTTTAGGTACGGTGCGAATGGGCTTTGTTATTGACGGTAAATTCATACTTTGCCATCAATTCCATCACGCAAATTTAATAACGTCAACCTATATTACGACTGCATCGTTGCCGTTGCGATATGAGATTGAGAACACTGGAACAACAGCAAGCAGCAGCACACTAAAACAGATTTGTTCTACTGTAATATCAGAAGGTGGTTACGAGCTACGCGGATTACAGCAAGCAATATCAATACCTATTACAGCAGCTAGAACCACGACAACAGCCGGTACATATTATCCGCTCATTTCAATTCGTCTTAAAACATCCCCAAATTTTTTAGATGCAATTATAATTTTGACTACTCTGTCTTTACTTGGGACAGGCAATGGGGTTAACTATAACTGGAAAGTTATAGCAACAGGTGCAACAACTGGAGGCACTTGGGTTAGTGCAGGATCGGAATCAGCTGTTGAATACAACATTACAGGAACAAGTTTTACCGGCGGTAGAACGCTGGCAAGTGGCTATTTTTCTTCATCAAATCAGAGCACCACTTCTGTAGACATATTAAAAGAAGCTTTGTTTAAGTTCCAATTAGAAAGAAATACATTTACTTCAACTGCTTTTGAATTAACACTAGTTACTGCAAGTGATGGTGGTGGAAGTGTTTTTGCTTCTGTAGATTGGGAAGAAGTATCAAGATGAGCTTCTGGGCGACAAGAAAAAATAAAAATCCGCCTTTTTTAAATAACAAAAGAGGCGGATTTATTTATACAAGTTAAACGTTACTCAACAGAATTGTTTATGTAAAGTTCAACTTCTTCTAAATAACTTTCCACATTACGAAGGCATTCTTCATACCCACTAATGTAGTCATTACTTTTATTTTGTCCAACAAAGGAAACCATATTAAGCGTCAACCGTTTTTTTAGACGATCCCTGTACTTTTTTTCCATTGGTGTTACTTATAGGTGTAATAAGAACTGAGCCGTCTTCTTGCTGAATACAATCTACTTTATTAACATCATGCCAATCTAGTTCATCTAATATTTCCTTAGAAAAAGAAATGCACCCTTCGTACTCACGATCATGTTCAATAATAGATTCTTTTTCGTCTTCATTTTTAAACAAAAGTTGAGTAGAGTACATCAAGTCCTTCGTCATTTCATATAAGTCTTTGACGGACCATTCAGGCATGTAGGAATCAAGTTTGTATATCTGTTCTTTAACAGGAGCAATTTCTTGTATTACCACTGCCATCAACTCAAAGCTAGCTTTACTTGTGGCTCGGAACCTAGCAGTAAATTCGTCTGGTGTGGGGTCCATTAGATTGTTCATGGCTCAAAGGAAGGGTTGAACTGAAGACATAATAAAGGCCCTTAGGCGGTAATGCTAAGGGCTTTAACATTTCAACATATTGTTATGAGTAGGTTAACCTCTTCCTCCGCTCATAGACCAGGCTGTACCCAGGGACAAGTTGAGCAACGGCAGGAGCTTTCTCTTGGTTGGCAATGATGTCTTGCCTGAGCCTCTCCTTATCAGGAAGCTCTTCTTGTTTAGACTCCAGAACTGTTTCATCCTTGATCCGTACCAAGGTTGTTACCTTTCTTAATCCATACTCAGCTTTATCTGGAGCTGTCCATTGGTCAAAGTTATCAACCAACCTAGGTTTAACAGTTCTAATAGTTGCTTGATACTTAGCGCCAGTTGGCGTGCTACTTATTAAATTTTGTTGATAAGCAAACTTAATAATTTTAATAAGGTTTTCTTTATTGCGTTTCCACGCATCACGATTACTTTTTATTTCTTGCATTTCATTTTCCAATACTTCTATGTAGGCATCACATTTTTTTATCATTCCAATAATGTTTTCAAACTTGTTTTCCTGCCTAGAAGCAAGATCTTTAATGTGTGTTTGTAGTTCAGACTTTTCATCTTCACTTACATCAGGAAGCTCCTTCAAAAAATTGACGTGTTGAATAGATTCAGAAAGTTGCAAGTAGCTTTGTTTGTCGGCCATTGTATTAGTGAGTAGAATTGCGGGAGTTGATTTTACCCATAATGTGGGCAACAGATTGGCTGTATTGAATTAACTGATAAGCAGGATCATGAGATAGCGCCTTGGTAAAAACTTTCCAACAGTTACCAGTTGGAGTGTGCGCTGCGTTATAAACAGCTTGTTCCTTCCAACGATCTTTGGGAAGCCATTCCATTTTATCTTTCAATCCATCATTAGTAACTCGATACAATAAGCGTCCGAGTCGATAATCAAAGTGATAAACACACATATGTAAATTGTATCCACGCTTTCTAGACTGTTCTTGTACAGTAAAACGTAAATAATTTAACTGCAGACTAGAATTATGCCATTGCATGTGCTTGCAAACCGGTACAAATTCAGTACCTGTGAACTGATTAAATTCTGCAGATAACTCTTCTTTGTATTCATTTAATTGTATCCAAGAAGGACAACTACATTGCTGTTCTTTTGTCTTTATAAAATAAATTTTTTGCTCACCATTTTTATCTGTCAAGATTTTAGGCGGCCTACCGATATGAGGAGCAAGAGCAGTATGTGTCTGATCACCAGAGTAATCAAGAGCAGCAATAGGAATACCATCATCAGAATTTTTAATCTTGTACTGGTGCCAAACTTTGTAATCAAAGAAAGAAGGAGTGCGTGTTCTGTGCTCTAAAAAATTTTTAAGCACATGTCGGCGCTCCAACGAGATATGGGAACCATCGACTTCGCATTTAACCTCGTCCCCTTGAAGTGAAATTGAGTTGATATCAATAGGCGTGAGATCATGAAACTTGGTCGGATTTAGTTGATAAAAAGAATCAACAATTCTTTTGCGTCCATAGATTAAACTCTGTGCTTTTGTTAGTTGATTTTCAAGTACAAGCATTACGTTCAGGTGGTGTGCAAAGTATCTAAACTAGTTTGTTAATTAACCTTTACCTTGCCCTCGGCTTGGCTTTTTGCGTTGGACGTTCCAAGAGCCACGCTTGCGTAGACCGTGGCCGATGGAGGTGCGTTTTGCATTGTTCACAATGCAATTAGAACCGGCGCTTGCTTTCTTTGGTGATGCCATGGCGATGAAAAAAGACAGTGGTAGTCTAGGGTCTCAGGAACACAGGTCAAGTTAAATTTTGTTTAAACTTGACTTTTGCGCGTACTGCCTTACAGTACAAAAAATGCTTGACACCTATGTCAAAGTTTGAACTGGTCGAGAGTCAGTCTGATTTTCCAGACTTCCGTGGAACAATAGAAGATAATTTTTTTGCTGTTAAATTAAAACAAACCATAGAAAAAACAGATAACAAGCAGGACCTACGTGAGATTGCAAGTAAGCTTGTTGAGCTAGCTACTCAACGCCAAGGAGTAATCCGTGGGTTATGCATGAAGTTAGCAAAACTGGAAACAGAAGCACTATTTAAAAAATACGCTGAGTAGTTAATAAAAAAGCCGCCCTTTCGGACGGCTATTACTTACTAAAGATTGATTAGGTCAACTCAATTTCACCTGTATCAGCGTCCCTGGCGCCGAACAGAGCCTTCATACCGCCTCTACTGGTAGATTCGTCGATGGCTGGTAAAGTAAAATCAAGTCCTGGCTTGATTGCGTGATGCCCAATTTCTTTCTCGCATTGCTGAAAGAAAGATTTTGCGTACACTTCAGGAGGACAAGTTTCCCAGACATCTTCAATGAAGTCAATATCATCGTCAGTAGTAGGGAAAAACTGCTCAACGGTCTTGGCTGTAGGTACTACCCAAGACTTAGGGAAAGCAATCCAACTCTTTTGTTTTTCGCCGTATTGCTGTGCTCCGAAGGTAGGAGTAAAGATTGCAGCAGCGGCTTGTTTTGGGTCAAACCCTGCGCCACCTTTAGATTCTGCATACTCAGCAAAAGCTGATTCAAGCTGTTCAATAAAGGTGCCATAGGCATCAGTAAACAGGTTAGATGCACCTCCGTGAATTGAAAGAAGTATCGGCTTCTTGTGAACCGGGCTACCTTTTTCATCTACAAGAAAGGTTAAGATCAGACGACGGCGCTTGTAAGGGCTTGGTTTATCTGGATTCTGCTCTTGCCAATCGTCATACAAAATAGAATCTCGTGGGTAGAGGCCCTCAATGCCTCCTTTGTCTGAATTCTCAATAAAAGTTACGTCTTTACGGAACCCGCAATGCAGAATAAGCATGCGCGGTGTCTTAAAGAAAACACCTTTATTGGAATCACCATTGTTGTAGGTGTGATCGTATTCCTCGGCATCGGGGAACATGTCAACAGTACCAGACCAGCCGATACGTGCAAGCACTGTGTCCTTCAAGAAAAGCCCTGGCTTGGACTTGTCATTAAGGATTTGACAGTTGCAGAAATCACGAAGCACTCCTTGGTACTTCGCAGTGTTACTGTAGCGATCAAGAACAGACATTACGTTCAGAAAAATGGCAAGAGGGATTGCACCCAGAGCAGGAGTTACACCCGCACAGGAAAAGACTTACGCCTACCTGGCACTGGCCTGGGGAAGAAAGCCTGCACAAAACAGGCAAGACTCACACCACTGGACTAGACCTTAGAACGGAATAGACTCCTCGTCAACGGCACAGGCTTTTCTAGTTGGTTGAACAGGCGGTGTTGAAACGGAAGCAGGTGAACACAAATTCTCCTCACTTAACTCATTCTTAACCTTCGCCTGCCCCTCCCTGTTCTTATTCTTACCAAAGACGGAATACATTCCAGCCCTAACTCTTACCTGGTAGGTGCCACGCTGCGAGCCGTCCTGGGCCTGCCATAGGTTATAGCGCAACACTCCCTCCACACTCAGCTGGCGGCCCACATGGAGCAAGGAGGTCAGTCTCTTAGCATCGTCACCCCAGGACTCCATGCGGAAGCTGAGGCTGTCTTCCCAGTTGTGACCAAGGATCATCTGCGCTGGGGCTGACGCCATTGTTGTAAATGTAAATAGATCCTCTTTTGTTTGCTCTGGGATGAACCCGACACCACCAGCAAGGTTTACGCGGTTCAGTTGTAATGATTTGTCATTAATTAATTGAAGTGGCTGATTTGGAACCAGATACATTTTGTAATCTTGACGGTTTGGATACAGCCTTCCTCCCAGCAGGAGCCGAACCCCTGGCTGGAATACGTCAAAAGTTTCGCCTGCTGCTTTATTCGGCACCATAAGCAGTGGTACATCTGAACCACTCTTACCTACTTTTGGCAAACTGATTCCCATGAACCGGAGGCCGCTATCGTGATAGCTCTCTCCGGTGTAGGTACCGATTCCAATAAAAGAATTCATGTTTTTAGGTCAGGTGTGCAAATGGATGTGGACAGTGTAGCAGTCTAAAGATCGACTGCAACCAGTGGTATACCAGCTTCTTCAAGCAGCTTAGAAGCTAAAATAAAATTCTCTAGCCAACGTTCAGGAATGTCTTTACAACCCTTCACATAAACATTTTTGATTCCAGCATTGATAAGTGCCGCAGAACACCGGCTGCATGGATGCATAGTGACATAAGCACTACAACCATCGGTACTAACACCATGAATTGCAGCTGTAATGATTGCATTTGTTTCTGCGTGGATCGTAAGCTCATACTTTTTCTCACGATCCATCAACCTATTTATATCATCATTAATGCCTTTTGGGAACCCATTGAAACCGGTTGAAATAATTCGACGATCCTTTATGAGGACACAACCAACTTTCGTTGATGGATCCTTACTCCACTTTGCCACTTGGTCAGCCAGCTTCATAAACCGCTGGTGCCAAACATAATCACGTGCTTCCATCATTTGCACATCAGTTGATTTGACAGGAGTATACTAGGGCTTGGTAGGATTACAAGAGAAAAGAAATATCAAACAGTGTCTTACACTAAGCCTGAACTGCGTGAGCAAATTAAAAAACGCATCATGGCTGGGTCTAAAGGTGGGAAGCCAGGTCAATGGTCAGCGCGTAAAGCTCAGCTTGTTGCACAGGAATATGAAAAAGAAGGAGGCGGTTATAAAGGTGGTAAGAATGAGAAACAAAAATCCTTAGAAAAATGGGGAGAAGAAAAGTGGCAAACAAAAGATCAATATGAAAAAAGATCTAAAGCCAAAGCTAAAGCCAAAGCCCACAAAGAATCAAAACGATGACTGCTGACAAAGCAATTCAATCTGGCTATACAAAAAGGTATCTCCCAGAGAAAGCGTGGGCTTCGTTATCCAAGGAAGAAAGGGAGGAGACTGACCACAAAAAACGTTCAGGCAGTAGAGAAGGAAAACAATTTGTACCTAATACCGAAAGAGCAACTAAGGCAGTACGATTAGCTAAGAAACACAAGGCAAAAAACAAATGAATTTCAAAACAGAAGTTTTACTTAACAAAAAAGTAAGCCAGGTTTCCGATGTCTGTCCTACGCCTACCCATGACATCAAGGAAAACATTAAGAACCGTAACTGGACCATTGATAATTTTGGTTATGGTCCATTGAATCCAGATTATCCAGATCAAGGTTTCTGGGAAAATAAAGCTGACATGTGGCATACAGATGTGAGCACAGCACAGACTGCTAAGTGCTGTAACTGTGCAGCTTTTGACCAGTCTCCTAAGCTAATGGAGTGCATTATTGAAGGGATCAATGAACATGCTGCGGCAGACCCTCATGCTGTTGAAGATTTAGCTGACCTTGGTTATTGCCAGCTGTTTAAATTCAAGTGCGCTGGCGCCAGAACCTGTGATGCATGGTTGTACGGTGGTCCAATTACTGGTTAGTGGTTTTTTATTTAATTTTATTTTCTTGTAGGAATAATTTGTGGAATCAAAGGACGAGTTGTTCCTGGTATGAAGCCAGAGTTTACAGCCTTTGTTTTAGGTTGAGTACCTATAAATTGTCTAATTTTTGAAAGAATGCTTTCTCCAGTTTGGCGTTTTACTATTTCATCTGCTGCTCCTATGGCGCGGTTACCGGTCAAAGCTAACCCAACACCAGCAGCCAATGGAGCAAGTACTGGAGCAGCAGTTACAGCGGCACCGGTAGCAAGCGCGGCTGGTATTCCTCCAATAAAATCACCGGCCATTCGTTTTAAACCTTGAACAGGTTTATTTGCATAGAAATCTTGAACGGTTTCCCTGGAGGGTATTAAGTCAGCAGCACTTATTCCTAAGCCTCCTCGTACACCTTTGCCAAGGTTTCCTCTTCCTTCTAGTATGTTTCGTCCAATTAAATAGTTTCTTGTGCCAACCGTTTTTTGAAACGGTGTGAAATCAGGAGCCGGTTCTTTACCGACAACACTAGGTGCTGAGCCTTCAAAAAATTCTGTGTATGGTTGAATGGGCAGTAACCGTTTTTGTCCAGGAACAAAAGATTGCACGTCATGTTTCATAACATCTCGATCACCTTTTAATTCTTGAGGATACGCAGGACCTGCAAGGCCAGTTTTTTCATATAAATTAGCCCGCCAATTTGGATCCCCTCCAGGCCTTAGCTCATTACCGTACATTGGCACCGGAGTAAGCTGCGAAACGCTACCAAAAGGTCCTTCACGTTGAAGGATTGCTTCTTTAAAAGTATTTAATGTTGCGTCTTTAATATTTGCGGGAGACTCGTATCCTTGCTCTTTCCACCAATTTGGTGTAGCCGGTTGCCCATGTGGCCTTAAATATCCGGGCTCTCTATTTTCTAGTTGACTTATTTTATCTATACTATCTTGACGCATAATACGGTTTTCCCCTCGGGCCCTGGCTTCATATGCTCTGTGTCTATCTTCAAGTGATATACCGCCGGTAATACTTTTGTAAGAAGATGGATTTTCTTTAATATCAGTAATATCGCGTTCATTACGATCCAAAATATTCGGTCCAGTATCAAAACCATAGTCAACAGGACGTATTGGAACTCGAAAATCGTTTAAAAATTGATTAGCGGCAGGGGTAAATTTTGCTTCATAAGGAAACGCAAATTTCCCAAAAGTCATTTGCCATGGGCGTCCTGTTGTTGGACTATTTGCAGGCATGTCAATATTTTCATAAACATGTTCTGGAACTTTCTCCCCATAAGATTCACTATAAGCATCAAAAGTACGAGGAAGTCTTGGACGATTTGTGTTTGTATCCTCATATACTTGATCTATAAGTTCACCACTAGATTCTGGTATTCCTTTCCGCCCAACAATATTTCCTTCTCCGTAGTAATCTAGAATTTCTTGATCAGTTGTTGTATTTCTTAAGTAATTTGTAAAAAAATCGTCAACTCTAGACTGAATACCGCTTACGTTAGGAGCCATTTTGCCGCTTTTCTCCGTTAATTTGTTTTATGTATTGCTGTCATTATAATCTGTACGAACATGCTGTAAATTCGATCTAGTGGCTTTCCATCCAGTTCTGTCCTACCCTGGCCTCACCCGTCAGTGGACACTTTAAGTTAAAGTACTCACCAGCTTTCTTAAAGGAATCGATTGCCACCTTCATATAAGTTTCTACATAAGCTGGAAGAACAAGCGCTTGGAATTCATCGTGGACGTGTGCAACATAACCCCAGTGTTTGCCGAACTCTAATCCGATAGTTTTTAAGTCCTCATACAAAATACATGTAGCTTTCTTAACTGCAATTGCCCCGGTACTCTGGAGTAATTGGTTCAAGGCAGCATGCTTTGATCTAATTTGCAATCGCCTACCATCAATCCCAGTTAAGTATCCTTTCTCATTAACACGTTTCTCAATAAGATCTTTTAGTTGCTTGATAGCAGGAAGGTTATCGTAAAACGTTTCCATTGTTTTTTTACCTTGCTTATATTGTTCATCTTCACTTCCGAAAGGCAGTACGATACTACCAACTTTTTTTGCACCAGCACCATAAGCAAGAGCAAAGATTAGTTTCTTTGATAGATCTCTTTCGGCTTTTGTTATAGGGTTATCACCACTATAAATACCGAACATACGAGCGTTGTAACTATGAATATCGACAGCAGGGTCACTAACAAGTCTTGCATAATCTCCTTCGTCGAAGTAGGCAAGCCATGCTCCGAGTGCACGTAACTCAAGTCCCGATGCATCTGCGCCAACTAATTTCCACCCATCAGGAGCATAAAAAAGAGCACGACATTCAGAGCCATAAGCGTGGCCAACACTGGGTACCTGCGCCATGTTTGGACGTTTGTGACTGCATCTACCACTGATGCAAGCATTGGTGATGACCTCGCCATGAATCCGACCATCGCCATAAACCTGAACGTGCTTAAGCCAGGCTTCTTTTCCTTCTGCGATTTGTCCAAGTCGTTTGTTTAACGTTTGATATTCAGCTAGTAGTTTAGCTTCAGGATACTTTGTGCCAAGCTTCTCCAGCACATCGTCGTCTACCTGAGGGTTCCCTTTCTCCGTGGTGTCAAAAGTAATTTCAGGGTAAAGAGCCTTAAGCCGCTCA
>Ga0222713_10003197_pt1 | contig 17122 bp, 27 predicted proteins | sample C33_649DmetaG_FD_165061 | JGI IMG/M metagenome (GOLD analysis project Ga0222713, IMG submission 165061) | Estuarine water microbial communities from San Francisco Bay, California, United States - C33_649D | ecosystem: Environmental > Aquatic > Marine > Unclassified | place: USA: California...
TTCATCAGTAAAGAGATAGTTCACTACTAGCTCACCCTGCGGAGAGATGAGGAACTTTTCAATGATATCATGACGTTTCATTTCATGACCATGAAGGAAGTTCGAGAGGGTGGTCTTTCCACTCTGCATTCGACCCGAAATTGCCAAGACCTTTGTCATACTTTTTCCTTAATAAATTTGTTTATTTCTTCTACTGACATATCTCCAACATCCTTCCCATGGGGATGGATGAATTTCACATTGAATAGATAACGGAGCTTTTCGTAAAGATCGTCTTTACATTTCTCCCCGGCAGGATCATTATCTGGTATAACCAAAACATTAGATACACCAGTTTTCTGGATAAGAAATTCCTGTGCATCACTTAGTGATGACCCAAACATCCCTACCGCATTTAGAATGCCAGCTTCGTATAATCGAATGACATCTCCCTGTCCCTCAACCAAGATGATCTGATCAAGCCTCTTGATGTGCGGCAGTGCCTTACCATAATTATAGAGAAAGTTCGACTTGCTGAAACCCTTTTGGTTGATCCATTTCTGGGGATTTCCATTTATCGTCCTTCCAGTTGACCCAACTAAGTACTTATCATTCTCGTCATAAACTGGAAACACAACTCTTTGATACATTTGACTATCAGGACGATCACAGACCCCGACATCGAAAAAGTCGAGAGTTTCGGCTTTATAACCACGGTCCAAGTAAAGTTTCGCTGGAAATGTCAGAATCTTACGAACATCCTGTCTCGTGAACCTCTTCTCCTCTGCCGCCTTCTTCTTTTCCTTGAAGAGTTTGTGTAGAGGATCACTCTTAAGTGATAGGACAGTTCCCATCGATATATCAGAGGTGAAGTCTTCGCAAAACTTCAGAACTTCCGGGAAGGTGTATTTTTTACTCGACTTTTCCAATAAAGGCCAGACGAAAGAGAAAATGTCTCCTCCACGATTTCTATGACAGCCCTTTGTATTGCAAAACCATCTACCGTAATACTCATCATCTTCGTTTATGTTGATATTGAACGCCGTTTCGTTGTCACCCTCGTGGATAGGACAGCAACAGATAATCATACCATCTGATTCGAAATAGTCAACCCCAAAATACTCAAATATGTTATGAATCTTCCTCATCATCTTCATTTTCAACGTCTGAGTCCGGGAATCCCTCTCTTGAGTCACGTTCATCTTTCTTTATCTTTCGTATCGTTCCTAGCTCTGTCAGCTTAGCAAATTCGCCCTGCATATTTACGCAGATATATCCATCATCTCCAATCCCAGGTCCATGTCTAGCAACTAGAGGTATTAGCTTCTTATTCCCCGCCCTGATTCCATCAGTAGCCTTTTCCTCATCCGTTTTGTCCTTAAAGATGGTACAGCTAGTCGCTATCCATGCAAGTCTATCAGATTGGCTGATCACATCTGTACTTTCCTTGGTTATTCCGTCACGATTTAACTGCACAAATGATAAGCAGGCACAATCGTTCTCTACCATAAAGTTGTGTAACTTAGTGATCTGAAATCCAAGAGCCTGAAATTCAGCAATATTACCCGTGATGCTTTCCGAGGTCATCAATTTGAGATAATCATAAATAATTAAGCAGTCATTAGTTCTACCGTTTTCATCATATCCAACATTCTTGACTATCCATCTTTTCATAATAGAAAGGATGCTATCAAACTCTTGCCCTGATACATTAATATAGTGATAGGGCATTTCCTTTATTCTACGACCACCCCGCGTGATCAAATCGACCTGATTAGGGTCTTGATAGAACTCTCCTTTAGCAATCCGATTTATCTCGATATCGCAGATGTTGGCTAGTAGTCTATTATGATGATCGAATCTACTCATTTCGGTATCGATCATGAGGACAGGGATTTTATGTTTTAGTGCGACGTGTAGGGCGACATTATCAGCCAAAACGCTCTTGCCTGTTTTCATTCTAGCTGCGATTAGATCAACACATTTACGCCTAAAACCGCCTCCGATACATTCGTCATAATGAGCCATTCCACTAGGAATACCAATTGACTTCCCCTGATTCTCTTTTAGAGAGGCGATATACTCCTCAATATCATCTCCGATTGGCTTGGGAGTTAGATCATCTTCTTTAATGAAAGATAGGCAGGTTTCCTGAATTGGATTTTCTGCAAGCCCGAGAATATGAGTGATACTCTCTTCACCAGTAATCCCATTCAAGGACTTATAGATGTCACGAAGTCCTCCTTGAAGCTTTCTCGCGAACTCTAGACGCTTTAATCTTTTTGCATGATCGGAGATGTTATCAATGTGGACTGGGGTATTAGTAACACCCTGAATGTGCGATAGAAATCCCTTATTCTCAATATACTCTCCCAGTCCTAATGACTGGGCTGAGGCAAGAATCTCAGTGAATCCTATCTTCTCGGATTGCTCGAATGATTTAGCTACACATCTGTATAGTACCTTATTTTGCTCTATGGTGAAGCTATCTTCCCCAATTAGGGAATCCACCTCTAGATAGCAATCTCTTCCGAATGTAATTAGCCCGGCCAATACAGCACGTTCGGAGGCAATATTTTTAAGTACTTCTTCTTTCATTACTTTCCTATACAATCGTCACAGACAAAATTCTCGCGAGCAAGTTTTGGTGAAACCTCATATGTTTGATGACATCTTGAACATTTCACCTTAGCTGGCTTATAGGGAGGGCGTCTCTTGACACGAGTTTTAGATTCCTTAATAGCATCATATCCCGGCTCTTTCTCCACCTCCGACAGAAGGTCAGTCATTTCCTCAAACTTGTTGGGTTTCCCATTATGGATCTTCCCTTTTCTTCCTCTGGAAGAAGGGTTTGTGATTTCTGGAGTTTTTGGAACTCTCGACTTCGACGGTTTGGTCTTCTGGGATGTACCCAGCTCTAGATTATCAAGACGTTTCATTAGCTGTGAAAGTACGTCATTATCATCTGGGATTTCAGGCTCGTCACCATCCAATAACTTAAGTGCGTCAAGTACTAAATACCAATCTTTATTCTCAATTGCCGACCTTAGATGAATACATACATCTTCTATCTGTTGTAAAACAGTCATTTAAACCCCTTTGTCTTTCCTAAGTCCTGTAATAGTGATACTCTCTTTTTTATGTCTTTGATCATCTCAGATGAGCATTGTAGGGCCGCATCAAGCTTAAGTCTAGCCGCCTCTACTATTTTGGCATACTCATTGTCGATGATAACCATTTGTCTTCGAATTTCGAGAGGGACGAACTTGTCGAAGTTATTCCAGTACTTCCCAGTAAGGTAGTTGAGTGCCTCTTTACACCAACTATACTGACTGTACACAAGATCATGCTTTCTTTGTAGAAGTCCGGCATAGTTCATTAGCATAATCGCCTTAGCGAAACACTCATCACTCGATAAGGAGATTATATCCTCGTACTTCATTTCAAGAATTTCGCGATACTCTTCAGAGTCTGGAAAGTCTGGAATACCATTGTCTACGCAGTAGTTTTCAACCCACTCAATGAACTCATCTAGTCCATGTACTTTTCCAACATCTGACGCCATTCTTTTTCCTTGTTATATGGAAGTGTTATCATTTTGATATCATTAAGTTCGCACCATTCTACCTTATCCCTATCTCTTTTCTGGGAAAGTAAGAAGTCCATCCTAGATTTATGAAAGAAGGAACAGAACTCGTAGTGCTGTTTTCCGTGAACCTCAATTATTATTGAGAGGTCTGGAATGAAAAAGTCGGCATAGAGAAGAGATTTTCTGGCGGGCTTTTTTGAGCCGGGAAGCGTAACTTCTTCATATAGAGAATAGAGGGGGAACACTTCCTTGATTAGCTCTCTCGCCAATGAATGATGAGATGACTTTCCCGCCCTCTGTGATCTCGCCCTATACTTTGAGAAATTAAACTTGTGGACTTTTCCGTCAAATCCTGTAACATTAACCATTTACCATCTCATTGACTTTTTCTTTTATCTGATCAAAAATATCCTTACGCTCAACTAGGAAGTCGTAAATCTTACTCTGACCTTGAAACTTAGGAGCTTCTTCGAATTCGCCGTTTCCAGCAAGGAAGGGAATGCTATACCAAGCCCCAGCCTTCTCGATAATAGAGAATGCCTCGGCGAGTTCAATTATCTCCTTCTCCTTATCAATACCTTTGCCGAATCTTATATAGCTTACGCATTCTGTTCCGGAAGCACCCATTGATGAGCAGCTTATCTTCCAATGAACAATCTGTCCAATCTTCTTATCTCCCTCAAGCCAAGGTTCCGTCTTATAGATATCCATACGGGTTGAGGCTTTATATTGAAGCTCAACACCGCCATCTGGGTTCTTTAGCTTGCCGTATCCAGAAGTATTTGTAATATAATGCTGGATTACGAGAACTAGTATCTTGTTTTTGGTTACATCTTGAGATATTTTCTTGACCCAATGTGTCAACATTTTTGGGAGAGATGCTCTTATCGAGCCAGAGACATCTGCATCCATTTCTGATCGAGGTAGTAGATCAGAACAGGAATCTATAACCAATACAGCCCCTTTATATTCTGGCTTCTTGATTAGAGAACATGCTATGTTTAAGAAGTCGTCAGCAGAAAGAGACTCTCCTTCTTCGTGCGAAGAATGGATTACTGTAAATTTTTCTAGATCTAGACCTTGTATTCCATTTAAGTTGTAAGCTTCAAGCCGACCCTCAACGTCTATATAGATAACAGGCTTTCCCATAGCTTGAGCATTTGCACATATCTGCAAACAGGTTGTAGACTTTCCTGATTTTGGATCTCCAGCAATGAGACTCCAGCACCCCTCTAATATACCACCATTCAATGCTAGATCAAGTGCCGGACTTACAGAAATAACCTTACGATCCTTTTTTACATTTAGAAGTTCGGACCCATTAGAGATTACTCTGCCAAATTCCTTCTGTATATCACTGTCGCGTAATTTATTTTCTGTAGTACTAGAACTAACCGCTTTCTTCGCCATTAAAGATCCTTTAGTATGTTTTTACCGGTAGAGAATGGCTTAGCCACTTCTACATCTTTTACTTCTGTTTTTATTAACTCTTTTTCAACTCTAGACTTTTCGAAAGCTCTTATCGAGTCTATCAACTTCTTATTTTCAGAGATAAACTTCTCATCATCCCAAGTTCTGTTGTAAGCTATTTTTAGTACAAACTTGCACTCTGGAGATGTCAACGCCTTTATTATAGAGTCGGCGTGGAAGTCTTTCAAGAGACGATTGGCCCCAAAAAGCTCTTTTCGGTAAATCCCAGCGTACTTCTTCTCATTCCAGAAGCTTTCAGGATTTCTACCTTGATTAAAGTGATTGTTTCGCTTCTCGAAAATCAGCTCTACAATGTAGTTCTGAGCATTTATGAAACCCTCTTTAAACTTTGACTTATAGGGGGTTTTCTCGGATTCACTTGATTTTCGTGATGTACGGCTTTTCTTTTCGGGGTTTTGACTTTGTTTCTTCGGCAAGTTGACTGGCTCCTTGTGTCATTGTTACACATCCACTTTTACGACCAAGCAATGCTGATACGTTTGGTAGATTTACCTTAGCGTTACACTCAAGATGATACTGCTTAATATCATCTGGTTTCTTCCCCATCTCTTTTGACAGAGTTTCGACATCTTTAGATGCGTTACCTTCGATATAAAACTTCTCAACTACCGTCAGTTCTTTCTTCGCCATTTAATACTTCCTCTATTTTCTTAAGTTTGTTTTCTAGTACGGAAAGTCCATCACGATAGGTTTCGCACTGATAGCGAAACTCTAACTTTTTAGCCCCAATTGCACTAAGCTCTTGGCTTGTTAAATTCTTAGCGAACTCATTATTTCCAGAGCCAACTATAATGCAGGGAACAATATATACGATCACATCAGCCATTTTCAATATATCTCTGTCTTTGTGATTCGGACATTTTATTAATTTTACGATTCAGTTCAGTCTTGGCTTCGCGTAAAGCGTCTTTCTTTCCGGCCTTACCTTTCTCTTCTTTTTCCTGAATAAGAGTCTTGCCCATTGACTTTGCATTTTTTTCAGCGAGTTGGCCTAATGTTTTAGGCTCTCCCTTAAAAAAGACAGTTGCTGGAAAGATTACTCTCTCCAGAGTGTGCTTCTTGCATTCAGGGCATCTCTTGAGAGGTTTATCCTTTACTGACTGAACGATATCATGCATTTCATGCTTGCATGTCTTACATGCGTAATCGTATCTCATTAGTCCTCCAGATACTTAAGGATATCACCAATGATACCATTACGCTGAATATCTTCATAACCAAGTTGGCAAATTCCAAGACCGTCCACATGTGCATCATACAACCGATCAATGGTCCAGTCAAGTCCACTTTTGTTTTTTATATCAGTTTGTTTGGAATCGCCGTTGATAACAATCTTGGAATCTTTACCAATTCGTGTCATAAACATCTTGATCTGTTCAGATGTACAGTTCTGTGCTTCATCCAGTAACATAAGCGTACGATTAAATGTCATACCACGCATTGTTTCAAGTGGTTCATATCGAATCTGCTTATTATTTAGGTAGTGCCCATAATATGATTGACCAAGAAAGAATTTAAGATTCTCCTCGATTGGCTTTAGATATGGAGCGATTTTTTCGCCAAGCTCTCCCGGTAACGCCCCAATCTCTTTTCCGGCACAAACCAAAGGTCTTGTTACAACAATTTGTTCGAATTCACCTTCGTGTAGGTAATTAGCGAACATACCCGTTGCTAGAAAAGTTTTCCCGCAGCCCGCAGGCCCGGTGCATATTGTTATCAGATTATTATCAATTGAATCCATATACACTTCGTGATTCGGTGTAATAGCTTCAACTTGACGAATTTTTGGCTTCACTTCTTCTCTGACTCGACGAGTTCTTGTCGGCTTTCTTCTTGGCATATTTACGCTCCGCTTGATCCAAAACCATTTTCGGCACGCTCAGTGCTGTCAAGCTCTTGGACTTCTACTAGGTTAAAGTGAGGAACTTCCTGAAAAAGTATCTGTGCTATTCTATCTCCAGCCTTGATTAGAAATGCATCAGTATCCCATGATTTGCCGGTATTTAGCAAACATACTTTCACCTCTCCTCGGTATGTAGAATCAATTACTCCGGCCAGAACGTCTATTCCCTTTTTTACTGACAGTCCAGACCTAGGCCAGATTAGTCCAACGAAACCATTCGGGATAGACATGCTAATATCAGTACTTACCAAGGCACGTTCACCGGGACCAATGCATAAGTCTTCGCTAGAGTATAAATCCCATCCTGCATCGGAAAGGTGTGCCTTGGTTGGGATTGTTGCGTTTGGTGATAGTTTCTTAATTTTTACGTTCATATGTCCATTTCTTATACAAATTTTTTGAAGTAATCCAGCCATTTGATATCTAACATATGTTAAGTCAAACATTCGTTATACTCTTCTGGCTCTCCAAAGAGTTCCTTTTGATGTAATTTCTCGTATGGATTTAGCCATTCTGGATATGCGTCTAAAACTGGATGAATACTAATCCTGGTTATATTTCGCTTAACCGCACCCGCCCTAGCTATCTTAAGATGAGTATTCTTTAGATCGTTAGGGATTTCCTTTGTTTTTGCTAAAAACTTGCAATATGAATATTCATACACTCCTGCTACTTTGACGAAAACGAAAGTGTGTAGATATCCCCTTTTAATTCCGAGCATTGGTTGTTCTTTTTGCTCATCCGATGTGTATTTAAAAACTTCCCAGTCATTTATTGACTTTGTTGGATTGCCTATTAAATAGGCTGCTTCTTCTTTAGTTATTATGTTCATGCTAATACTTACTGATCCTTGCGTGTAAATCCTTATCAATCTTTGCCACATCTAGATGTTTCACCATCAAACGGGCGTATTCCTTAAATCCTTGTTCATCGTTATAAGCGTCTAGTAGACGATTGAAGTTCCAGACGACAATTTTGGCGAATGCCTCTTTTTCTTCATACGACTCTAAAGAGTCGAGCAAAACCAGAACGTATACTCCTGCCTCTAAGGCATACTTAGGAACTCCGTCCCTTACCTTGATACCCTTCTCCCTACGATACAACATTGCAGTCGTATGTGCGATAAACTCATCCATGAGATAAAGAGGTCGATCTTCCCAGTATTTCACTCCATTAGAGTAGGTCGAGTCATACATAAAGACGCGAAGCTCTTTTGGGACTTTTTTCAGCACTGCTGAAAGTTTAACATCTGGTTCGGAAAATGCAACAAAATTATTTGAAAGTAGATAGAAGGCATTGCCTTCGGGGAGTCTGGAACGCAAAATTCCGTTTATTCCATGTGTACATTCATGCACTGTGGAAATATCTAAGGACTCCTGATCTACATAATTGAGGCCATAATCTCTGGCAGTTACATTATAGTGATGCCCTTCAGGGAGATGACTCTGAACATCTGCCATTATATCAGATCCTGGGTATGGACGAACTCTGTCATATGTTGAGGAAAGTCCAGTAAAAAGGAAGGCAAGTAGGTAGATTATTTTCATCAGCAGTCCCAGTTAGGCGGATTCATTTTGAATGCATATCCTTGCATATTTTTATGGTAGATTTTATCAATTCCGAAAAAGACTTATTTGAATCTCTTGTTGGTTTAATTTTTTGTGGACGATCTTCTTTTCTTGGAAAACCTTTATAGTACCATTCTTCTGGCTCCCATTCTGGATCTGAATAAGTTCCGTACACTTAAGCCTCACAAGAACTACAAGTTAGAATTGAGCGTGCCAACTCCTGGGCCGGATTAGCACTTCTCTGGTAGTAGAACGTCTTAATGCCCATCTTCCATCCATCAATTAGTAGAGTCGAGACCTCTTTGGGAGATACGGACGGGGGAATCATCAAATTAAGTGACTGAGACTGATCGATAAACTGCTGTCTCTGTGCCGCTTGTATCACGATTTCCTTCTGAGAGATTTCGCCGAAAGTCTTGAATACTTCCTTTTCTTCTTTACTGAGAAAATCGAGATGTTGAACTGAGCCGCCCTTTAGTAGGATAGACTTCCATGTATCGTCATCATTCTTATCGTGCTTTTTTAGTGTGTTTTTCAGGTAGGGATTCTTGTAGGTGAAATTTCCCTTAGCCAATTTCTTAACGTAATAATTTGAATTCTCAGGCTCGATGGAAGGACTAACTTGACCAAGAATGAAGCTTGAGCTTGTTGTTGGTGCTACTGCTAATAGTGTAGTATTTCTTCGACCATATCCATTTAGAAGTTCAGGCTCTCCATATATTTTAGCCATTTCCTCGGTTGCCTGAGTGGTTCTTTTATTGATAGTATCCCAGATTTCAGAGTTTAGGAGCTTGGCCTCCATAGACTCAAACGGGATCATTTTCGACTGAAGGAGGGAGTGCCATCCTAGAACTCCAAGTCCCAACGCTCTTTGTCGTTTAGCGAAATTATGAGCTGCTTCCATAAACTTAATATTCGCGGACTTTTGTACGAATTCTTCATTTACTGCGTCCAAGAAATATGTGAGAGTTTCAATAGCATCTGTCTTTACTATCTCGTCCCAATGAACAAGATTTAAGGAGGAAAGAACGCATACAAAAGAATTGTCTGAATCACTAAAGAGACAAATTTCTGAGCAGAGATTAGAACAGCTTACCTTGAGCGATGCATCCCTGTAGACTTGAGGTGCATTTCGATTTACTGTATCAGTGAAGAATATATATGGATATCCAGTCTCACATCTCTTTTTAACTATGGACGCCCACGTCTTACGCTTAGCCTTATCCCCATCAACAACGCCCTGCATGAACTCATCAGTTATCGTGACCCCAAGGCTCAGGTTTTGAATTGGATGTCCCTCAGACCTAATCTGGAGGAATTCTTCGATATCTGGATGGTCTATCGGCAGATACGCGGCGAAGGCTCCACGTCGTTGACTTCCTTGTGATACGACGTTACTAAGAGTCTCAAATATCTCCATGAAGTGGACTGGTCCGCTAGACTCCCCCCCATTACTTATTTTACTGCCACGAGGTCTTAGGTCGCCAAAGTACGCTGATGTCCCACCACCAATTTTGGACATCATTCCTATCTCTGAGGATTTCTCTAGGATACTCTCCATTGTATCCGAAATATAGCTTCCGAAACAACTAACAGGACTTCCTCGACTACAGCCGAAGTTTACCCAACATGGCGTGCTTAGTGAGTAAAACCCGGCTTTCATGTAGGATTCAAACTTATCTGCGAATCCATCTAACTTTAGTATCTTCTCAGCAGTTTCAGCAATCTGTCGAACTCTTTGCTCTGGAGTAACTCCTTCCTCTAGATATCCTCTTTCGAGGAATTGACGGGAGTGGGAATTTAGCCAATAGTAATCTTTACTCATATGTTGTGCCTTCGGCGTTGTTCTAATTAAAAAGGTCGTCCTCATTAAAGCTTTGTGAGTTTTTACTATATTCAACAGGACGAGAGTTGAAAAAGTCCGTCATATTATTTCCTAAAACCTGCTCATCAAACCATACAGTCTTGGATAAAACGGTCTTATCTATCTCGAATATTTCTCTATACCCAATCTCACGAAGTGAGTCATTCATTCTCGACTTAATAAACTGCTCTAGAATTTCTGAGTTAAGATACTCATCGTTATACCCATCAAGTATCCAATTGATTATCTTAAGTTCGTACTTAATAGCATCTTCAGCTTCATGAAGAATTTTCTCTTCGAGTTCTTTATCAAATAGCTCGGGATGTTCAGACCTGATAACATTGACTAGTTTCATACCAATCATCGAATGAAGGCAGTTTCCTGCTATAAAAGTTTTACCGTCAAGTCTTGTTATTATAGCTCCTGAGTCTACCGTAACACAGTGAACACTTCCCTCGTAATGGGAGGTTACTTTTTTGATACCATGAGATATTGGATGATGGTCAGACTCTGTTATACATAACTTATAACATGGGGTATCTTCATACCCAGTCTTTATATTTGCGTAAAATGAAGTTCTTTTACCGGCGAGAATAGCTATTGTTTGCACAATATCAAGACATTTTTTATTTGTGGAGCAATATCCAATACTTGTCTCAGCTTTATATCCATCCCAGTTTATTATCTCCTCAATGAACTCTTGGCACCATTTTTCGGTTTTATCTGACAGATCTATCCAGTCAAACTGCTTATAGTTATAATCATGATTAAATCGAAATCTATATGTTACTTTATTTTCAGGATCTGGATCTGATTTAAAGTATTCAATATTTAGACCATTAAGTATCCATTCAATTCTCTCTTTCTTTCTATTCTTGGTAAAGGACATGGAATGTGTTTGACCTCCATCGGCACCTCTTAATGCTTCCTCTCCAGTAGATTTTGTCCACATAAGGGTTGAACCATCAGCTTGTATTGCTATTTTTAGTCTATCTTCAAGAGATAGTTCATTAATTCCGTTATTAGAGAGCTTTCCATGCTTGGGAATTTTTACATTTTTATGTAATTTTAAGTCTTTCGCCTGCTTTTTTCTATACTGATTGTGCTGATCATAGAATACCATATCATGATTTGGAGTAACGGAACATTTATTGCCACCCCGCTCAAAAGAGATAATATCTCCGGAGTACTCTCTATCAACTTTATGAAGAACCTTAGTAAACTCTATCGATCCGTCTGAATTGTACTGACAAATATCGTCGCCGACTAACATCTCATGAAGCATTCTCCATCCAGACGGAGTAAGAACCTCAGTGCCGTGGATATAGCATTCCTCACGCGAAGTATATTCAACCTGTTTATTAGTGTCTTTCAGTTGGTTCTTGAATCGACCAAACCAAGAGATCACATAAAACTGAGAGAATAGGGCGATGTTCTCGATAAACAGCGTGAACAGTATCAAAGAATAAACGAATTGTTTCTTATTATCTGAGTGGAGCTTGTGTAGATACTTCTTTAGATAGTTGACTCGCCCACTAATAATGTCAAGCTTTAGGATTTCTTCGAATGAGTCCTCAATCCCTAAAACTTCAAGTAGACGCTCATAGGCATCCCCATGTATGACCTCTGTATTGGCCATTACATAGCCCATATCAATTATTGATGGGTGGGGCAGATTATCACCAAGCTTGGCCCAGAACTTCTTAACGGCGATCTCTAGCTGTCCAATCGTAGAGAGTGCCCGTACCACCATCTCTCTTTCTTTTACTGAGAGATTGACTTTAAAGTCCTGAATGTCGCTTTGAAAGTTAAACTCGCGATGAGTCCAAAAACCATCATGCATACTTCGGACATACTCTTGTGTCCAACTGTATAGATCGGGCTTTCTCGCTATTTGTTCATTGAATATAGACATGCTTAGCAGCTCGCTGGCGGATTGGATAGAGGATGGATTGGGGCTACAAGTGGTATATTCCACTTAATTCCATCTGAAATTTCAGGACTCAAGTTTCCAATACCATACCCAATAGACCTATTTGGGGTGATCTTATCAAAGCACAACTTTAGATGATCCCTAACTATCTGCACTTGCTCCTTACTCAGCTTATCTGAATTACTGATCTCAAAGTACCCATTTAGCCAATATACGAAATTTTCTGCTGTCACCACATCCCCCAAACTTATAAGAGTCGACAAAAATGCCAGTACGGTAGTCCGTACTGGCGAAGTCAATCAAATTGTTAAACTTAGTCTTCCGCAGTTACCTTGAGTCCAACCTGACCAGGGGCTGGAGGAGCAATCGTGTCAACTAGAACGAAAGTAAATTCGCTCGGCTCACTACGATTTCCAGCATCGTCAATATCGACTAGCCGACCAGCAACAGCAGCATTATCAAGTCCAGAATAAACCTGAGACTCAACTGAATCGCCATTTAGCGACTCGACGGTCTCTACTCCATCAACTGAAACGGTGAGTTCGCGGGCAACCACATCCTTAGCTGATCTTTCTGGTAGAGTCAAAACGAAACTTAGCATACCTTCTCCTTCAAACATTGTTATGGAAACTTTTCCGGGTTTTTTAAGCCTCAAAACTTTTAGGATAGAGAGGCATGTACTATTTATACTCCTTAGCAGTAGGAGCATGGTTATCAAAATTGCTGACACACCATATTCTATCATGCACATATCCTATAGTCAAGAGAATTCTTTCAACATTTCTGAAATATCATCAAACGAGAATGGGATATCAGGAAAGCGACTTATTTCAAGAACTCCACCGTCTTTTCCGACATTTATCGCAGTGAGTGATAGAGTGAGAGTGATAACTTTCGTAACCTTCAAAGTGGGACACTTATCAGGGAATGAGATTCTTAAGCCGTCCTCGTGAACTGTTGTTACCGTTCTGCAATCTGGTGGCATCTTTATTGTAGCGTATTTGGTGACCAAACCATCACCGAAAAGGCTCATAAGTTTTGGATAGATGGATTCAATTTGCATTCCACATCTCCAGAATTTTACCGTACGGATGGGCACCTGTCAAGCTGGAAACCTCTTTGTCATTCTTGTCCAGCATAATAAACAAAGGTATACTTGACCTTCCGTTTCTGTACTTATTGAACATATCTTCATGCTTATCGATATCAACTATTTCCATCTTAGTTTCTTTATCATCATCAATCAAGCTACTATCCATATTTTTATTGGCGAGTTTCGGAATTTCAGTTCTCTTAAACTGTTGGCATGGGCCGCACCACTCTGCTGTAAAATACAGTATTCGGGTTCTCGATTTATTTGGTTCGGGAGCTGGAGGGACTGGCCCAGAGCCGCACTTACACTCTTTTCCGCATGGACATGGAGTCTTATGGCCGTCTCCGTGGGTTATTACCCCAGTTCCACCACATTCGCACTTTGTTTCTTCTTTATCTTTATCTAGGGGCTTTGCAGGAGCCTCATTGACTACGAAAGCTACATATCCCTCGTTAGCATAGATATTTCCGTAGTCAGTTTTTTCACTTGCCGAGGGTAAGAAAGTTATCGCCAATAGAAGGAATATGATTATATAGCTTTTCATTTTAGATGATCCTAGTGTTTAGTTTTTGAGGTTTGAATCCCTCGTATCCAGATATTGCCCAGCAATCTCCAGTTTTCAATACTCTACGTTCAAGCTCTACAGCATCAACCCAAAACGATCCATCTGGCTGATTATGTCTTTTGGGACCAGAGTTCCAAACTCCCCACGAGTTCATTACTAACGCTCCGGGCCTCTTGTATTCATCATCAACTGCACAGATATACATCTGATGTGCCCATGAGCCTTCAGGTCTAGCAAAACCCTCAGAGTCTCGTCTTGATGAAAAGCCTTGATTACTAGCGATAGTTACTGCGTAACCATTTACGATCAAGTCTCTAACTTCTTCCCAAGAATTAACCTGAGATATTGTAAGCACAGGATGTTGCTTAGCCGCATTTAAGATATCATCTGGAAGTACAAATCCCGGCCTTGCCCAGCTTCTTACTTTACTGACATCGTATTTTGACAGGTCTACACTGCCGTATTTACCACGAGCCAAAGCTCCATACTTATTAATGTATTCAGCGGCCCAAACTCCTAGAGAGCCGCCACCGTTACCCAACCTACCCCTACCAATTATATTTCTACTACCAGAATAGATATCCTCAGTGGATGTTTCCGCGACCCACATCTCAAAGTCTTTGTTTATGTGAATATCTACACATTTGATCACATCGACAGCACCTGCCGCACCCATAGAAACACAGTCAGAATCTTCCTGCTTCCTAACGGGAAAATACCCGGCAACACTCTTCACGATCTCATGAAGAAGCATCTTCTTGCCTTTGCCGCTACCCTTGATAGAGGACCAGATATCAGAAAACACTGGATATGGCAATTTCTCCATAGACGCCGCAACGCCTTTGGGATCATCAACCCATCCACCTAAATGGGAAAGGTCACTCATGGGTAGCCTCTGCTAATCCTTCGAAGATTTTCTGGAATTCTTTGCGGGACTCTTCATTGTCTAGTGTCTTGGGAGTTTCAAAGCCAACAGCCTTTAGGTAGTTAGATACCTCATCTGTAAACTTGGGATATTTCTCTCTTTCCCAGCCGTATGAGTTTTGTACACGACCAAGAATTGGATCAAATTGCCCAGTTTGTGACAAAGACTTGCAGTTCTTTAGATAGTCCGACGCCCCAGAGAATAGTTTGTGAATAAGGATACGATCTTCTTTAGATTCAATCTTCTTGAATTCAGATCTTACTCTCTCCTTTGCGTTGATCTGTAAATCTTCATCAGAAAAAACTGCCGCTACAGGTCTTATTTTTGGTTCGACCTTGGGCGTAAATTGAGCGGAGTATCCAACAAATAGAGCTATTCCAATAAGTAGTAGGTTTTTAGTTTCCATTTTTATCCTTGATTTCCATTCTGAAGAGAATGTCGCTTATCTGTGCGGCCAAGGCTGCACCCTCAGCGGAACCTCCATTTAAGCAGGCATCTCTAATATGACAAAGGGAAATATAGTCCCGAGTTGTAACTGGGTATCTCAAGACGTTCGGAGCCTCTTCAGTCTTATCTTGCACTTCTTCTTTTACCTGACTGGTCTCCCTTAGATCAGGGATGGACGGAATTTTCTTAGCTGAGACGTTCTTGATGAGACTCTTTAGTCTCTCTAGATTCTCAGATACGAGAACATACAGTCCACCAAGTGAGCCAATACCCATCTGGGCGTACTCTCTGATATCAAATGATCCTTTAGAGTAGACCCATCCGGCAAATCCAAGTAGTGCGATTCCTATGAGATTTTGCATGTTATGCCTTTGTATTATCTTTTGTCCATTTGATTACAGCATCGAGAGCAATAGTAATTACGGGAACTATGAATGCGGATGCAGCACCAAGGTCAATATGTGACACATTTTGCCCAATATAAGCTACGGCAGCACCAATCCCAACTAGGAGTGCGTTTTTTCCTAGGTTTGCGACATCTTTTGCGTTTAGAGAGAAAGCTTTTGATTCCATTTTTTCACCTTTAGGTTAGACCAAAAATTACGATTTTGTAAGAGGTTCCTGATCCGGTGTCCTTTAGGAATAAGTATTTTTGAGTACCACTTACCGGGATGGCATCAACTGGTGAATTTATTGAAAATGAAGAAAGTGGTTTCACCATTAAATTCCCACTTCCACCATTGAACACATTTGTAAAAGCGTTTGTTCCAGTAGCACAGACAGTAAAATTATACCCATTAGTTTCAGACTTGTTATAGACTGATAGGTGTTTTATTCCTGTGAATGCTATATTTTGAGTGGAGCCTATCGTTTTCTGTGGTATGGCCGTTAGGTCAATTAAAGAAGAGAGGCCAGACGACAGAATCCCAGTCATCGAAACGCAGTTTGTTACTTGATCAGTTCCACTTCCATATGTATATGAAGATGTTAGAGTATTTGAGTCTGAAATAGAAACAGTTGAATCTTCAACTGAGAACGATGTCTTATTTATGTACGAAGAGACTATATTCATTTTTGCACCTCGTATTTTACATTTGGTGTATTTGGAGGGGCAACAGGCTCTTTATGAAGTCCGAGCATTACCAAACAATAAAAGGTGTACATCATTAATGATGCAAATACTACAAACCCAAAGAATATATACTTAAACTTCGCAGTATCAGTATTTTGAGGAAAGAATTTACCAGAGTTACTGTGACTTAGATCCTCTAGTTTTTGTGATAGATTGTCTATTCTACCCAAAAGGTCTATTCTAGTAGTATGTAGCTCTAATTGAGTTGCTGTTGACACTATGGCCTCGACACGAAATAGGAGAACGTCATCATTTTCTGGATACTTTCTTACAACGATTGTAACTGGAACCGTATGTCCCTTTTTGTGAACATACTCTTTGTCCATTTCGTATTGGGACGACTTGTTATCTACAATACTTTTTATACAAGCGAGGTCTCCTCCGACACTGCTTTGCTCAGTAATATCAATCCATGTTTTAGCTAATAGTTCAGCCTCGCCATATCCAGTTAGCTGTTCATATGCGGAGTTTACCCATAAAAACTTATTACTGGAGGCATCAATTATTACCATTGGATGCCTAGCGTCTTCGCACATAGACTTCCAAATTTGATCCGGAATTTTTCTAGGTGCCATATCAATGCAATCTATACATAAAGCCCCTTAGAATTACTTCCTCGGGGCTGATAGTTCT
>Ga0222713_10003198_pt1 | contig 17116 bp, 27 predicted proteins | sample C33_649DmetaG_FD_165061 | JGI IMG/M metagenome (GOLD analysis project Ga0222713, IMG submission 165061) | Estuarine water microbial communities from San Francisco Bay, California, United States - C33_649D | ecosystem: Environmental > Aquatic > Marine > Unclassified | place: USA: California...
TATTGAGTATATAATTGTGTATCAGCAACATTTGCAGCTGGGGTAAATTTGTAATTATCCCATCCAGTATAGAATGTTTGTGTTGAACTACCTTGTGAGAATACAGTACTACTTGGCACCATCGCTAACGCTTTGTTGTTGAAAGAGTATCTCAACCAAAAATAACGAGGTGTTGTAGTTCCTCTAGTCACAGTATACTTTACAGTCAAAGTATCACCAACCTTCAAGTTTGATGTTGGACTTATAGTTTGATTAACTGAAAGTTGTGCAAATGCTGATATGGATATTAAAAATACCCCAATAAATGTTAGTAGTTTTTTCATATTACTTTTTTCCGAATAATTTTTTTACCAAGCTATCGGATGCTTTCTTAAGTGCGTTACTAAGTGAGGTTTGGTTAAACTTACCCCCTTCATCAACAATTAATGTAGACATTGATATTTCAGATGAACTTTCTTCTACCACCACTTCTTTTACTTTCTTCCCCTCTTTATAAAGGATACCTTGTAATCTAACCACTACTTCTTCTTCTCCTTTATGGAATACTGAAATATTTGTTTTAGTAGTTAATACGTCCAAATAAACGATATTAACCTTTAATTTGTATTGAGCAGATTCGGTTAAATCATATCCTGCTTCTTGAAGATATTCTTCTAAGATATTCTTAACACCAAATCCTAAATTACGATTTCCTGCTAATTTACCGATTTTAACCTGATTTTCTACCGCCTCAACCCAAATATGGTCTTCGGCTTCATACCAAATATTTTCAGGTGAGTTTTTGAAAGTACCATCGATTCTATGAGTAATTTCATTGGCAATTTGACCTGCCCATTGTTCTCTACCACTAATTTGTAAGAACACAAAGAACAATTGGAATACAAGCGCTAATCCTATAAAGGCGCCGGCTCCAATTAAAAATGCTTTGAACAATAACTCCTTAAAGTTCAAAACTGCTAATTTAACGTATTGCATGATTTTTTCCTGCTTATTATGTTATTATAACAAGTTACGGAACACTTAACAAAACTAACTATATAAAACGTTTATCCCTAAAAAATAATTTGGTCGAGAACCGATTGAGCATAAAAAAGGGATTCAATGATAAATATCACAAATCCCTAAAATAATGTTTATTCTAATGTTAAGTTTTATAAATTTCTTAACTTATACAAAGTTGAATATATTAATTTTTCAACATTATCTATTTCATTTTGGATGAAAGAAATACCTTTTAAGTCATCTTTCATTCTTTCGGTATGTACAAATTTTACCAAATCTTCAAAATATGAAATTATATTATCTTTATCTGCATCGTTATCAATACCCTTTACTGCTTTGAATTCAAGCAATCCATTCATTCCCTGGTAACTTTCAGCGATACCATCTATTAATCCAATTATATCTTCGTAGTAGGTTTGAAGTGCTAAATGCGGTGCTAATGCATTAGGAGAAACTCTTAAATGGAAAACATGTGCCTGTGTTCTACTATGCATCAACATTGATAATAAATCCGTCATATTAATTTTATTTTAACCCTTATAAATATTCTTCTTCCCAAAAATCATTATTTGGCGATGTTATCATACCATGGTCTAAATAATCATTTAACATTTTTATCTGATGTTTCTTCATCTCATTTACTACCTTTGTGATATAATGAGTTTTACAATCAGTCATTTCTCTGATTAGCAGATATAAGTGTTTCTTATTAAAGTTTTCTATGAATCTACTCCTACGAAACAATTCTAATACCGCATCTGCTATTTGAATATCTCTTTTTTTAGTAAATACTTTTGTTAGATTCTGGTCCCAATACTTCAACATAAGGTCTTTAAACTCCACCATCTCATCACCTCTTTGTTCTTCTTCAAAATTATCAGGTGGATTCCAACTTTCAGGCATTTCGGAAAGTAATGCTGTTTTTTTGAAACGTTTATAGTTTCCATTATTCTTTAGGATTAAATGGTTCTTTGCTACAATAGAAAAATAAGAAAAGGCTTTACCTTTACCTTCTTTAAACATGTGTATTTTTTCAATTAAAGTAGATACAACTTCCATTTTTATATCTTCTTTACTTACATCAAAGTATGAAAACTTAAATGTATTTAGAATGTTTTCTGCTAACTTTTCGAATGGGTATTTAATACTTTCTTCGTAAATTTTATTTCGTAATTTAAAATCACTGGATTTGTTATATTCTATGATGGATGCTTCCGTATCCATCGTAAAATACATTTTTTCCTTCTTTTTTCTAGGCATGTTTAAATTTCATTTTTGTATGTTTCGATGATGTCTTTAAGTTGAGTGAATACATCACCCACTTCATCATCTGATTCGAATGAGCCTTTTAAATCAATTTCTCTCATTTTCTCTAACATAGATTCCACTTTTATTTGTGTATCTATCTGTCTATTATCATAATCTCTAATAGTATCTAATAATTGTTCATTTTGCTTAACAAGATTAATTCCTCTCATTAAGAGAAGAACATTAAATATTATTGATGCTGGTAATAGTATTATTAATAAAAATCCAATTAGGTATTCCATAAATTTTATTTATTATACAAATATACAACTTTTTTTTGATAATTCCAAATTAGGCTTCTCCCATCTGATTTCCAAAGATTTGATTCTTTAAATAATCCATAGATGCCTCTTTTCGCATTTCACCCATTTGAGTGTGTATCAATTTAACTTTTTCACTTAAACGTATATCTAAATTTTCATCACTAAGAACTCCAGTTTCTACCAATTCATCAACTAATGTTTGAGTTAAAATTTGTAGAGTAAGAATTTGCTCTTGTTGTTTTATAACCAATTGTTTTAATTCTGTAATTTCCATATTATACTAATGAGCCCGAATAGGCGTTTTGAAATATTTGATTTAATTCTTCTTCTATGTTTTTTAAGTATTCTTGTCCGAATGCTTTCTTTACGGATAAAGATGTATATCCCATAGCTCCTGCCATTCGGATGCACATTCTTTTATATTCCCAAACATCCATATCGTTTGGTACTTCAAATTCTATTTTAGAAGCTTCTCTATTTTCTTCTTCATCTATGATAAATATAAACTTTGCCATTTGTTAAAATTAAATTATGTTCCATCCTTTTTGTAGGTAAGAATCAACCTTCTTTGATTTTACAAATTCCATTTCACCAGCAGGACCTTGCAACATTACTCTTTCGTTTCTACCAGGCTCTTTATCCTTTGTAATAGTTTCTGAATATTGACGAGTTGGGTGTGTAATATCGATGCCATTAATAGCATCAATAGCTCTTTGAACTAATACACATTCTACTAAACCAACATCTCCAAAAAATTCATCAGAGTTTTTCCAATCAGATTTTTCTGCTTTAAATTCAACTTGTCCTAAATTATCAGTATCAATAATAAGATATGGAACTCTTATTGTCTTTCTAACTTTATTAGATTTGTATGTATCTTTTTCAAAATACACTAATGGATTCTCCGAATATTTTACTACTTTTGGATTTACTAATGTTAGTTCATCTTCAACATTTCCCAAACGAATTGTTATAATTCTTTTATCCATATCAACATCAGATGCGTTGAATACAAATCCTTCTAATTTAGAAATAGCAGATTTATATAATTCTATATCATCTTTTGTAATAGCCGATTCATTAATTTTTTGTACTTTCATTTTTTTTATTTTTAATATGTTCTTCAATCTTTTCAGTTAAATAATCTATCGAACCTTCAGGTCCTTCATATCCTTCATATTTCATATAGATTCTTAATCTATCAGGATCATTTTCTAATTGTTTTTTTAATTCTTCTAATTTAGGAAGATGTGCAGTTATATATGTCATTATTCTAAATCACTTGGTTGGTTTCTATATATTCGGTAACTATCTTCATCAAAGTGCTGAGTACTTACTTCGAATACAATTGAGTTATCAGTTAGGGCTGTTAGTTGATGAGGTAATCCTTTTTCTATATAAACTACATCACCTTTTTGAAGTTGGGTATAGCATCTTTCAGCAGATTCGGTATCAATCCAATCAAACTGGAATGCTCCTTCTTGTACATACCATGTTTCATTTTTTAACATGTGATAATGCATTGAAAACTTATTTCCCGAATGTGTGAATACTAATAACTTCCCACAATATTGAGAATCATTATGTATCCATAATTCATGTCCCCATTTTTTGTCTACCCTCTTTGGTTGCTGAATCTTTATATCAAAATTTGCCATATTAATTACTTAAAGTTGCTTTAATTGTTGGATGTGATTGATACCCCTCTAATACAAAATCATCAGGCACATTACAACATATTCCATCCATCTTTGCTTGGGTTTTTAATTGAGGTAAATCAAATGAGGTTCTACCAATTTGCTCTTTAGCTTGTTCAATATGATTTGAATACAAATGAGTATCGCCTAAATTACCAATTAATTCATCAGGTACCATATTAACTTCATTTGCTATAATATGAAGTAGTAATCCGTATGAAGCAATGTTAAATGGTAATCCTAAAAATGTATCTACACTTCTTTGATTCCAAATTAGGGATATTGCTCTTTTAGGGATATTATTTTTTACCATTTCATCTTCAGTATAATATGCCGGAAGATTTTCAGTAACTCCTAATTTCTTATCCATCAATACAACTCTTTCCGTTTCATCCAATTCTCTCGTATAAATTTGAAATCCATAATGGCAAGGTGGTAATACCATTTGGTCTAATTCACCAACATTCCAAGCATTAACCATTAATCTTCTACTATCAGGATTTGTTTTAAGTTCATTAATTAGGTTTTGAATTTGGTCTATTTTAGTTTCTTTAAGATGAACACCAAATCCATTTTCCCAAGCTTCTTTATATTCCCAATTTCTCCATTGTTTACCATAGATTGGTCCTAAATCACCATCCGTTCTTCCACTCTTTTCATAATCACCATCCCATATATGATTTTTATGTTTATGTAAAAAAGCAATATTTGTTTGACCTGTTAAAAACCAAAGTAGTTCTGATACAACTTGCTTCCATGCTAATTTCTTTGTTGTAAGAGCTGGAAATCCTTGCTTCATATTATGTCTAATCTGTCTACCAAATACTGATATTGTACCTGTTCCGGTTCTATCTGATTTTTGTACTCCGTTATCAATAATATCTTGCAATAATTCTTGATATTTTTTATCTAATGTATTCATACCTTAATATATTAAATCATCTAATTTAATGTTATGTTCCTCCAAAATTTCGTATATTTTTTCATATACTAATTCTAACGCTTCGTATTTATCAATCTCCTTACCTTCCATACTCCACTCTAAACCTTTTTTAGTATTGTGAGTTATTTCCCATAATGCTAAAGCCATATCAGTTGCTTTGGTTGCTCGTTTATGTGCCATTATATCATCTGGTTCATTTAAATCAAATTCTAATATTCCTTTTGCCATAATTAATAATTCATATAGTTTGATGTCAATACCCATCGTTTTTCACTTGGGTTTGTATTAACTTGTGTTCTATGTCGAATATACCCAGGAAAAAATATTACATCACCAGTGATTGCAGGTATTGTTTTCCACCCATACATTTCATCATCATATTGTTTCATATAAAATCCCTTATGGTATTCCAATGGGTCTCTAAATTCAATATACCCACCACCATCAGGCATATTTAAATACGCAGCAGTAGTTAATGTTGTTGGGCCGTGATGATGCTTTTCAGTAACACCACCCTTTCCATGAAAGTTCACCCAAGAGTTGGATACTTTGTATTCATGTCCTTTGAACATACTCCATTCGTTTAAAATAATATGTTGTGCAATATTATCCAACCATTTATAAAAATCTTTAAACTCATTCATTATATGAGGAGCTTTATTTTTATTAGGGGCAGAACTAGCTGCATCACCCGTTTCCAAATGTGTTTTTATATTTGTTGTTTTTATTAAATCATTGCAGATAGGTTCTAATTGTTTAAAATCAAATCCATCATAATGAGCTTTAATAATTAAAGGTTCAAACGGCGTTACATCAATTAGTTTTGGTACGGACATTTCTTTTAGGTTTTTCGGCTTTACTTCTAAAGAAAATAAATAACTTAGATTCTGGATTATCCATTTGAGTCATTGCAACCCACTTACCCAATACACTACCACCAATATAAAAAGGTAATACTAAATAATCTTTTTCAAATAACAATGGCTGTAATGAAAAATACATACCAGCTAAAGATACTAAATTAATCCAAACTGAATTAAGTAATAAATCTTTTAATCTATTTTCATATGTATATTTAATCTCCATTGTTTTAAATACATTGAAAAGAACTTGAAATACTAATATGGCGGTATATGTTATCATTTAATAAACGGTAATATTGCTAACTCCTTTCCCTTTGCCTCTACCATAACATCCAAATCCAATCCATAGGTATCCGGTAGTGAGTTAATATAAATTGAATGAGCTTGAGGTTTTTCTTTTGGATTATTTTCGTGCAATGCTTTCGATTCTGAATAATGAACTTCTTGTGTTACACCTTTTGGCCAAGTTGTTGCTGCTAATTTAAGTGCTTCTTCTTCACTTAATCCACCGGTACAAAATTGGTGATGATGATAATCAAACACAATAGGTATACCTGTATTCTGATGTATGTACATCAGGTCTTTTACGGAATACATAGAAGCCTTATCATCATTCTCTACCGTCAATCGATTGCGTACCGATGGTGAGAGTCTTTTAAAGTTTTGGATGAATCTATCCATCGCAGATTGTTTATCACCATACACACCATTACAATGGATATTGATGTTGTTGAATCGGGTCTTAGATAGACCCATCATATCAAATATCTTACCATGTAATTCTAAATCAGCAATTGCGTTCTTAACCACTTCTTCTTTTGGAGAAGTTAATACAACGAATGGACCGGGATGTGAATTAACTCGCATATTCCAAAATTTAGCAAAATCACCAGCTTTCTTTAACTCACTCTTAATTTCTTTGTAATCTTTTAATTGAGTTAAATCAATGTGGTCTCCCCACGGAACAATAGTGGATGATAATCTAAATAAAGATATATTGTTTAATCGATTCCACTCTAAAATTTTAATGATATCTTTTGCATTGAGTAATGCAAGTTCAGAAACATAATCTAAACCTTTGGATTGAAAAGTACGTTTAACCATAGCTCGGTTAGTGGTTACTTTTTTACCCATACTCATATTAATACATGCGTATCCTAAATTCATTATTGGTATAATTTGTTGTTATACAAATATACGAAAAAATATTCAGTTTACCAAATATTAATAGGATTTTCCGGAGAAATCAGTTGGATATTGAGAAGGCTTGATGTTTTTTATCCAATAATTAACCGCATTTTGGTCATTTATCCAATTCGTTCTATCATCCCAATTAAATTCAGGCTTAGCGTAGTAGGGTAACATATTTTTAATTGCAGCAGCTCTAGATGGGTGTTCTGCTCTTACAATATTTATTATACCATCACCATCGGTATCATACCCATCAACAGTACCATCACCATCATAATCGATTGGTCTTTTTGAATAATCAGTTTGAAGGTTCATTAGTATTTCATCGGTTATTTCAGGCTCTAATGCTTTCTTTTCTTCATCACTCAACGTAATTTCTTCCACATTTGTTGAATCGGAATTAGTTTCTTTTTTTTTTATGTCCTCATTATATTGAGTAGCTGCATTAACTAATGTTTCGTTTGGTTCTGATGGATTTTCTATTTCATTAAAAAATACTTCTGCGTCTTTTTCTGATAGAGTTATTGGTTCATCATATAATCCAAGCTCCTCATCTCCTCTCATCATTTCAACTAATGCTTCTTTTTGTTTTTCTTTATCACCATATACTGTATATTCCTTATTCGAATTTGGAATATTTTCGGATTTATCTTCTTCTTTACGCTTCATAATTAATCCGTTGAAAGCAATAATAAGTGCTACCGCTAATGGGTCAAATACTAATACAATAATAAGGATAAAGAATTTTACAACATCGTTAAGTGGAACATTAAATGCTTCTGCTACGAAACGAAATCCACCTACTTCTCTTTCTAATTCGATATTGTTATTCTTAATTGAATTGATTGAATCTAATGCTACATTGTTTTGTATGGTTAGTTCATCAATACGTTTGGAAACTGATGCTATTTCTTTATCAGCAGTACGAATCATTTGTGTAACTCTTGATGTAGATTTATCCTTATCAATTTGTTTAGATAGGTTACTCTCTTGTGAGTTACGAATGTTTTGTTGGTTAGTTAATTGAGTTGTGTATCTAGCAATCTCCGCATCATTTTTTGTGATTTGAGTTTGATATACTGAAATATCTCTTTCAACTTTTTGTATTTCTAAGTTTTGTTGTTGGAAAGCATTTGATAGGTAACCAAAGATACCAGCTGATGTAATTAACATAAGCGTTGCTACTGATGTAGCCAAATACCATTTGTTAAATCCTTTTATAGTATCCCATTGTTGTTTCAGATATGTTGCGGCTACTAATTTAGCGAATTCTAATGCACCTGCCATTACCATTACTGATACAGTTGCTCCTGCAAAAAGAACACCCAATCCAGTTACGGAAAAATAGGCTGCACATCCAGCAACAACGATTGCTGACAATCCAACTAAATACTTTAACCAATTCATACTAAGATAAATCTACTATGTTTGTTGTTAATTCTACCAACCTTTCTATTTCTTTAGATAACTTAATTGCTTCCGCTTGATTTGCAGGTCTTTCACCATTTAACATTTCGGAAATAACTTTAGCTCTTTTGGTAATAGCTTCCAAATGTTCCTGAGCTCTCATTTTGTATTCTGGTTTCATAATTTGTTTTTTAAATTGTATATATAAATATACTCAAAATAAAAATGAGGGTGAAATTAACCACCCCCACTTATTGTTAGTTTGTTGTTTAGAATAAATTATCCAATTGAAACCGTTCGTTTCTTTGGTTTTTCAGGTTCTCTCTTTGGTATTTGTAACTCCAATACACCATCTTCAAATGATGCTTTAATTCCATCCAAATCAAAGATTTTAGAATCGGCTGTAAAACTTCTTAAGAATGAAGAACGTTTAACTTCTCTACGAAGATATACGCCACCTTCTTTTTCGGTTGCTTTACTTGATTTTTCTCCTTTTAGCGTAATCACATCACCATCTACATCAATGGTAATTTGTTCTTTAGTTAAACCTGGAACTTCTGCTACAATCTCAATACGGTCATCAAAATTAATGATGTCACATTTTGGATAAGCGTTTTGTTGGAATGGGTTAATACCGATTTCCTTTGTTAATTCAGGAAATGATTCTGAAAATACTTTATCAAATAAAGTATCTAATGGTGAGAAGAACTCGTCCCTAAATGCGGGGTTAGGGAATCCCCTTTGAATTTGATTTTTCATAATTTTACCTTTTTTTAAGCGTTAAGTTTGTATCTCCGTTTGGATGATACGCCGATATGCTGGCCAGCTCTATCGGATAATAAATATAATGAAATTAAAAAATTATGCCGTTTGTCTTTCAATAATTGTACTCATATGGTCTGCCCAATGTAATATGTATTGAATTTTAGAACGAAGATATTTTGAAGTATCATATGTTTTGAAATACTTTTCGTTATCATCATCATATAAACCATCGGTAAGTTTAATACCAAAATATTCATTTTCAGTATATTGAATGCCGTAATGATTTAATGTAAAAAATGTTCTATCGGTAATACTCATAAAAGGAATATTTTCGTTTCTTTTATAAACCTCACCTCTATTATCAATATGCCACTTTGAATCGTTTGGCACATAATGTAATTCATCTTTAATACCTAATTTACCCAAATCATGATGAAGTGCCGCGAACAATAATTGGTCATCGGTAAAATCTATACTACCACCCGCTTCTTCATATAATTTTTTCATACGAAGTGAATTTTTACAAACATTCAAAATGTGGTCTATATACCCACCCTCATATGCGTTATGATAATTTAGATTACCACTAGCAGGTGATATAATTAAATTAGGACCTAATTCGTCCATTGAATACATTTTTAATAATTTCTCCAATCTTTCAGGATTAGAACTACACGCTTTACGAACTAAGTTCAAAAACTTTTCGTAATTTTCTTCCAATTGTTTTTCGTTATAATTTTTCATAATACAAATATACTAATTTATTTTTAATTTTCCAAATTTTCTTCAATATCCTCGCCACACAATGCTGAATATAATACATCAAGCTCCTCCTCGCTACCACACCACCCCAATCCATCCATATCCATTATTTCGATAAAGAATTGTCCTGATTTTAATCCAATCTCTTTAAGAATTAATTGCTCATCCGTTGAGTTAGACACTAGTTGTGGTGAAAATTCATCGTTTCTATATTTTGGAATTGCCAATGTCCAATAATAATGCCCATCTTCACCATCACCATCTTCTCCAATACCATCACCACCTACAATTTTTGTCCAACCTTGTCTTATAAAAGTTGCTTCAGTAATTGGTGTCATTGGTAATTTAACTTCCTTTTTCCTCATCAGTCTAATACTATTTTAGTGTATATATTTTTATTGGATATAGAATGTGATGTTTTTAAAACAAGCGTGTCGCCAATCATTTCCCTAATTGGAGATATTATTGTATTTATCTCACCACCCTTACCACTATATGATGAACTATTTGTTGTAGGTACTAATTCATCTTTATTTGATATTAATGCTGGTAGATTAACTATTGTAAATTGACCTGTAAAATAGTTTATATATGTTTTGGTAATATTTACAATTGTATCACCACGTCTTAACCACCAATAAAGATTACTTTCAAAATTTACATTTTCGTTAGGATATGGTTCTTTACCATTAACTAAAATCCTACCAACAACTCTATGCGATTGTGGCGTACCAATAGATGTAATCTTTAAATGATAAAAGCCATTTTGGTCTTTTGGCAAACTCTTTAAGCCGTTTTGAGTTAACACAGAATCAATTGTAATTGTATATTCTTTTTGAGGAATATATTCATCTTTTTTTGTACAGGCTGATAATAAAAGTAAAAGGGGTATTAATTTTTTCATTATAACAATTTTTCTAATATAGAATTCCAAGTTGGATATTTGTTCCATTCTTCGGTTTCATACGCCCAACCGAATCGTAATAGTTCACCTTCAAATTCTCCTGCTCCATTAGCGGTTCTATCATCGATTAGATAATCACCTCTCAACATATTTTTTAAATGAGTAACTACCATTTTCTTACGAAACAAATCTCCGAAGTGTTCTTCAATCCAATATCTTTTATCCATAGCTGAAGATGGATTTCCCCAAGGTGCGGCGGTTGCTATATACAATTCATATTTACCACTTTCTGCTAGTTTTTTAACTGCTTCAATAGCTCCTTCAATTGGTGGTGGGTTTCTGAATATACCTGGTATGTGGTCATATCTACCTTCGTATTCTACTTTTAATTGTGGACTACGATTGGTAACAATTTCTACTTGCTTTGCGAAGTCCACCAGAACTCCATCCATATCAATCCACACTACTTGCTTTACACTATTCATATCTCTCTTTCTTTATAGAATAAAGATACGAAAAAAATCTCAGATTACCAAATAAAAAAGGGAAAATAACCCGTTGAAAATCAACAAGTTACGTCCCCTTTTATAAGTTATTGATAATCAATTAGTTATAACTTCTTCGTTTTCAACACTTTCTTCTTCGTTTGCAAATGGATTATAACTGAAATCTAGCTCATATTGATTATTTTCTCCTAACAATATTTGTTCTTCTAATTCGTATCGTTCCAATACTCTTTTAACGATACCAGAACGAATACAATCTTCTTTTGTAAATTCAATCTGATAAACTCCTTTTAATTTACCCAATCGTTTCCACACATCAAAGAATCCACTTTTTGTATAAGCGGGTGACCCATTATTTTTGTATTTATCACATTGAGAAAGGTCACCTTCAATAACTAGTTTAGCATCATCTGAAATACGAGTAATTAAAGTTTTTAATTGTTGTGGCGATGCGTTTTGTGCTTCATCTAAAATTATATAACTCTTTTCAAAGTTAATACCTCTTAAAAAGTTTAATACTCTGAATTCAATCTTACCCTGGTCAATCAATTTTTTAGTTTCAACGGGTCCGATTATTTTATGCATTATAAATAAAGATGATTCATTATGTACGGCTATTTTTTCCATTAAATCACCCGGTAAATGTCCTAACTTATCTTCACTACCAACATCAACAGTTGGGTTAATAATAATTAATTTTTCAACGTGTGACAAACGATGTAATAATAACTCTAAACCTTTTTGTATTGATATGTATGTTTTTCCTGCACCTGCTAACGCATGCCCCATTATAATATTATGGTTGGGGTGCTCTATTGCTTTGTAAAATCTTTTTTGATTATATGTTTTAAATTTTATTTTTTTAATTGTTTTTGGATAAGATAATTTATATTCTTTCATTACTTCTACCGAAACTTCTTCATTGCCTTCGTTTACTTTTTTCCTAGCCATAATATTAATTTATATGTTATGTACCACCGTAACTTTTGCTTTAGAGGGTGTTCCTCTAGCTTTTTTAAATTTAATAAGTTTTAATTGAGCATGTATATCTCTGCACATTTCGTATTTTTCTAAACGAATGCATAAGTTTAATAGTAATTCTAATGCAGGAATATAATCTTTTTGATATATTTTAGAAATTATATCAGAGTCTTTAAAACGAAATAAGATTATGTGTGATTTTTTTGATTTAATTGCCAGTACTAATCGTTGAAATGTTTGTTGGAAAAATTCATCTCCAAATGTATGTAAGTACTTGTTAATAATTGGGTTAGAGCTATTAAGGTACTTATGCCATGCAACGTTAGGATTAATCATTGGCAACCAGTTTAATTACTTATAAGTATTACCAAGCTTTGAAATACGAATTACTTTTTTTTTAAATAAATTTTATTTATTTTTTAGCTTTCCTACTTCTTCTTTTGCTGCATTTTCAATATTTGATACCGCTCCTTTTACCGAATTTACGGCTCCATCTGCTGCAGCTTTTGCGGAATCTACTGCTCCTTTTACTGTCGATTTTGCATTTTCTACGGCATTTTGAGCGTTTGCTACTGCCGATTTTGCCGCCGCCGCTGCACCTACCACCGCTGCAGTTGCACCTGCCGCTGCGGCTGTTGCTGCTGCGATTGAACCCTGTACCTTATTTGCTGCATCTTGTAATCCCGCTAATGCTCCTTTTAATCCCTTACCTTTATTCTTTTTAACTTTTTTTGGTTCTTTTGGTTTCTTTAATTTTATTTTTGGAACTTTAGGTAATTTTGGTTTTCCAAACTTAGGTAATGCAGGTAATTTTGGCAATACAGGTAAAGCAGGTAATGGTAATAATGCCAATAAATCAGAAGCAGCTGGTAATTTTGGAATCTTAGGTATAGCTGGTAGTTTAGGTATTTTGGGTATAGTTGGGATTTTTCCATTTAAGGATTTAAGTGCCGCTTCGGCTTTTGCTTTTACATCGTTTATTGCTTTCTTTGCTTCATTTACGTTTGCTGTAAGTTTTGAAACTTCTTGCTTTTTAGTATTCAAATCCCCTTTAAATATATTTACATCTTTTAATATTTCTTGAGTAATTCCTGCTGCTCTTTTCGCGCGGGTTACATTTGTATATAATTTAGTATTATATCTTTTATTGAATGTAATAACATCTCCTTCTTTAGCGTTATCAGTTGTAATCTTAGCATCTAATTGTGCGTATGCCGAATCTAATAATGGGAATCTATAACTTCTTTCAGATTTTATTTCATCCTCTAATAATTTAATTTTTAATTCAATTTGTAGTTGTTCCTTCTGCGCTTTAGCCAATGCAATATTAGCTGCATTAACAGGGTTATTATCCGTTTCTTCTTCGATAACTACAAATTCCTTTCCTATACCATAGGATGCGGATACGGTTGTTAAAACTTTTCCGGTTGCCCAATCTCCATTCAATACATTCCAACCCGCTATTGATTCTGCAGTTAGTACTCCTTGATTAACATCATCCAATTGTGAAGGTTTATCAACTAACCAATCAATATATCTTACTAAATTAGAATAGTTAACCTCAAAACTACCATTTGCGATAAATATATTTGTTCTAAAATCTATCCTCGACTTTAGTTCCAACGGTACTCCGTTTTTTGCAATATTTACGGCTTCTTCATAAACAAAACTTACAATATTAGCACTATCAAAACTAGCTTGTAAAAAATATGGATTACCTTCAATTAAGGCAGCATTTAAATCATTGTAATAAGTTTGTGAAGTATAATATACAGGATTTGTATCATTGTAATCTTTAAAGATAGCCAATATAAACCTAAAATTAGTACCTTCTACATAATTTAGATTTTTTAAAGTTTTTGTGGTAAATGGTAATACATTTTTATCAGCGTATCTTCCAAATAAATTTATTTTAGCTTTTTCTTGAGCCTGATTAGATTCATACTGAAGTAATCCACTAGCACGTGACAATGACAGAAATTGGTCAGATATGTAATTACCTGTCTGTGGGTATGTGTTTTGTAAATTATTTAGTCTTTTATACTCCATAGAGATAAATATACAAACTGAAAATTATTCCAATTCGTTATTTAGCCCATTTACCTCTTTGTACTAATTGAGCAATAATCCCGTAAACTGAAAGGTCTTCATAAGTATCTTGTACCGATTCACCAACTTCATCGGGCTGACCCAATACAACTAATTGCTTTAATCGTTGTACCTTATCATTTATTCTAAACCATAATCCAGTTAATGAAAGTTTAATGTCTTCTTTTGTTTCCAACGAAGTACCAACTGATATATTACCAGGTCCGTAATTCCTTTGTTTTTTACAAAAGGTTTCATACATCTCTATTTGTACTTTCTTAAATTCATTCATCATTTCTGGATAAATTCTTTCACAATATTCAATCGCGGATTCTTCTTTCATATAAAAATATATTTTGGTGTGATACAAATATATGAATATTTCTTGAATTTTCCAAGCAAACCAAACTTTATTTAAAAAAATGAAAAAGTTTTCCACATTTCTTTACGTTTGGGTTTTTTGGACAATAGTTATTGACACTAGACTACTTAACCAGGAAAGCAGAAAGCAGTATAAATAAAGAATTAACTAGGAACTTGGAGCTGCTTACACGTCTGAAAAACTTCCATCCGTATTTTTAAATGAGATTTTGTAAATTCTACCGGTTGGGTCTGAGTTTGTTAACTCACTCTTTTTTTGTTCGGCACTTTCTAAATCTTCAAATTCATCCAAAGTATCATTGGAATTTAATTTCAAAACCCATACTTGTCTTTTCGCCCAATTAGGGTCACCTAAATTTGTATCTATTGGAATTAATTGTTTGTGAATAACGTACATGATTTATATTTACAATAAATATATGGTTATCTAAATACCGATTTCTTTAAGACGTAGTAATTCTTCGTGAATTGATTTGTTGAATGGAGTCCATTTGATATTTTCTAACATCCACTTACGATACCAAATAGGTATTTTTCGTATTTCTTTATCTTTGTATTTTCCAAATGTCATTTTAATTTCAGGTCCATTTGCAGCGATATCATGCGGACTAGGTTGTCCTTGTTTGTGTAATCCTATTTCGTGAAGCGGAATTCCTGTTAATAACTTTTGACCTTCTCCATATAATTTCCACATTGGAACTTCATAATCAAACCATAAATCTTCTACCTTTCCGAACTTTGGTACACTCCCCACGAAATCAATTATAAGCCCATTTTGCTTCTCAGGATGGATACGGGTTACTCTACCCACAAATTGATACCACCAACTTAAAGAAGCCGTAGGTCTACCGGTAATGATACAATCTAATTGAGGATGGTCGAACCCTACTGAAAGGATTGTAACTTGAACTACTATTCGTAATACACCTCTTTTAAACTCATCTATTATTCTATCCCTATCGGAATCCGCCATACCACTATATATCGGTGCACAACTTGGCAAACGTGTAGAAAGTTCTTTTGCTTCTTCAATTGACGGAACTGATATTAAAATTGATTTTCTATCTGTCAATTGTGAAACTTTACGAATTATCTTACCTGCAATATCTTGGTTTTTGTAAGCTTTTCTAATACTTTCTTCGGTATATTCCGCATTTGTAGAATTATATACTAAATCACCAGTTTCAAAATCATAAGATTCATATTGTAGTGGTGACCAGAATTTTAAATCCACCATTTCCTTAATTTGAGCAACGTAGATGATATCTTTGAAAAAATTACCTTTTTTACTTTTTGATGTTAACATTACTAACTTCGAAAACGGCTTTCCAAACTCATCCATATTGGTTTGTAACTTCAATGGGGTTGCAGTTAGGCCTAATATATGTGTTATCCTTGCTGCGGTTAAAAATCTCCTCAACATACCATCTGGTTCACGCGGAAACCTATCACATTCATCAATAATAACCTTCCTGATACCTAATTCGTGGAATTTCCAAGCAATATTCACAATAGAACCAATTGTGGCGTATGTTACATCTCCAATCTCTTTTTCATTCATCGAAGCGGAGTAAATTGATGCTTTTCCACCTAAATTTATGAATTTATTGTAATTTTGTTCTAATAACTCTTTTGACGGTTGAATAACTAAGATTTTTTCACCTAATTGATGAGCAATTTCAGCAATTACAATACTTTTACCGAAAGCGGTGGGGGCAACAATAATTGAAGGGTGCGGCTTCTTTGTTTTAAAGAATTCCACACCCTTTTTTACTGGTTCTATTTGGTTAGGTCTTAATTTCATTAATTTTTATAAATATTCCGGTCCGTACACCCCATAACGGGCAGTACCATCGGTTATATTACCTCTAGCATGCTTTGCCGGAGCTTTCCAACTAGCTGCTTTTAGTAAATCACCTTTTTTGATTGGTGAACCTTTCAAATCACCATCAACTCTACTGATAAATCCCCAACAAGATGTACCATCCCATAGACGAAGGAATTTATTACCAACTTCCAATACTAAATCGGTTCTATCTTTCATAGAAGCCATAT
>Ga0222713_10003202_pt1 | contig 17105 bp, 19 predicted proteins | sample C33_649DmetaG_FD_165061 | JGI IMG/M metagenome (GOLD analysis project Ga0222713, IMG submission 165061) | Estuarine water microbial communities from San Francisco Bay, California, United States - C33_649D | ecosystem: Environmental > Aquatic > Marine > Unclassified | place: USA: California...
GTGCTGCTACCGGTGGCCAGTGAGAGTCAGAACATCGTCGGCGATTACACCGCCACCGGTTTCACCCTGCGGCGGCATCCATTGGCGCTGTTTCGCGAGCATCTGAATCATTTTCAGGTGTCTGCCGCGAGCGATCTCGCTGCGCTTAATAACGAGGCCAGTGCCAAGGTGACCGGTCTCGTTACCTGTCGGCAGCGACCGATGACGGCGGCGGGCGTCACCTTCATCACTCTCGAGGACGAGAGCGGCTTCGTTAACGTGGTGATCTGGCCGAGCCTCGGCGAAAAGCAGCGGCCGATTGTGCGGCAGGCGATGTTGCTGGGTGTGGTGGGGCATGTACAGAAGAGTGATGGGGTGATTCATCTCATCGCTCATCATCTGGTCGATCTCAGTCACTGGCTGGGGTCGATGGAGCTGCGCTCGCGGGATTTCACCTAGCGTCACTGGAAATCGAAGAACAGCATTTCCAGATTCAACAAGAGCCGCGGCTCAGGTCGCCAGTTCTCATCGCGCGAAACGATGATCTGGGGAGCGAGTTCGAGAAACAGCCAGTCCTCGCGAATCGCGCGGCGATAGCGACTCTCGACATAGTAATCACTGACCCGGATGTTGGGTTCGCTGATACCGACGAGGCCGAGAGAATAGCTGAGCGTCCTCAGCTCCGCCAGAGACTGGTGAATCGTAACCGACTGGGCGAATTCCTTTTGCTTGCGACTCTGCTGATATTTGACGTTACTGGAAACATCCAGAACCTTGTCAGCCCCGAGTGGCCGACTGAATTTGACATCGGTGTCGTAGCCCCAGCCGTCGGTGCGGTAATACCAGAGTTTCTGGCTAAATCCAAAAGACCAGACATCGCCGAGGGCATGTTGGAAGCGCGCACGGGTGCGATAGTAGGGATCGACAGGCAGACGACCACGCAAGCCGACATCATGGCTTAGTTCCCAGTTCTCGGTGAGCACCTGCAAATAGCGGAACCCCCCCGTCGTCTCACCCGAGACATTCTCGCCGAGAATATTGTCCTGCAGGGAATTGAGTTCCTGGTTATCGGATTCGAAGATCAGTTTCCAGCGTTCGGAGGTTCGCGGCAGGTCGAGGCTGCCACCGACCTTGAACTTCGAGTGGTAGCCATTCAGTGAACCGAGTTGCTGTTGCAGACGCAGACGCAGAAACGTCTCGTTCGTCTCTTCGCTGATGCTCTCGCCGGCCAGCCAGTCATCGATGTTGCGACCGAGCGCGGTCACGCCCCTCGACATCTGTTCGCGCGTGCCCTCCAGCCACTGCCAGCGACTCGGGGTTACTGTCGTCGCAGCATCCATTTCGGCGGCCTGCAGAAGTCCGCCCGGGTTGCCGCACAACATGGCAATCGCCGTCATCGTCAGGAGTAATTTTATGGCAGATGGCTCTGCTTTCAGCAGTGCGCGCATAGTCAGGGTGTGGTGCATAGCAGGAATCGGTAGCAGGGGAAGTGGGCGTACCAGAGGAGTCTCCGTTGCGTAGTCTACTCTTTTCTCGGCCGGGCTTCACGCCCGGGGTTTTGTCAGTGTCAGTTTTGTTGTGTGGACATCATCTGCTCATGCCTTGGTCAGTCTTCGCACAAGTTGGAACCGGACTGGAGGCCTACCGAGAAATCGCGCCGCGCGCCGCCACTCAGATAATACTGGGTGCCTTTCAGTACCTGACCGTCAATCCGGAATTCGAGACTGATGCCATCAATCCCGACAATCTGTACGCCGGGAGCCAGCTTCGGCCCGCCCACGCTGTTCAGCACCAGCCTGTCTCCTGTCGTCTTGCCTTGCAAGGTCCACACAACCCGTTGCTGTTCCATGGTCCAGGTACCGGCGTAGCCGTTCTCCGTTTGTGCAAGATCCAGATGCACATGCAAGGGGCCGTTGCCAGTGCCGTTGACGACGATGGGCCAGCTACCGGTGAACTCGCCATCGTCAGCGGTGACGGCACAGGTCTGTGCCCAAGACAGAGGGGGCGCGAGTAGAGCCAGCAGGCAGGCCGCGGAGGAGCGAATGGGGTAGCGCATGGTGACCTCCGGTTTGAGTATCTGGAGATTGGACGCAAGCTGCCCCCTGATGGTTTAAGCAATGCGATGAATTATTCGAAAACGTCGGTGAGACGTCTTACGCAAAGAACCCATGCAGGTACCAGTGCTGTGCCCCGGTCTTCTCCCGAAAAATCCAGAGGCGGCTGCCGTTGTCCTCCCGGGCGACGTAGTAATCGCGGCGGATGTCACCGTCGGACCACCACCGCGTCTCGATGCGTTCGGGACCGTTCACGAGGGTGATTGGCTTGCGGTGATACAGCTTGCCGTTACGCACGACCAGTTGTACCGGCTCTGACAGCAGCCACAGTGGCCGCGGGTTGGATGCGACGGGATTGTCCGCTGTGCGTCGGATGCCTCCGCGAGTGCCAGACTCGTTGTAGTCGCGTTGTTCACAGGCATACTCCGGGCAGTGTTCCGCCACAGTAGCGATGCTCTTGACCGGGTTCCCGCCCAGACGTGCCTGCAGTTGCTCAATGAAGGTATCGAGATGCCTGTCGGTATACCCCGGCTTGACCGCTCCATTGTCCAGAAGCAGATGGTCGCTGTGGCTCATGAAAGCATCGAATTTTTTCACCTCGAGCGACACGGCAACGATGGGGGCGGGCACTGACAAATTAGCGATGTGTGTTTCCAGTAGCATCGACAGATGCTCGCGACTGCGACTCGGCTGACGCAGGCCGATGGCGATCTTCGTGCTGCTGCGTTTCTCATGGGACAGGGAGAACACGAGGTGACTGGCGCTGAGATCACGACGTCGTAAAAAGTCGCAGAGCTGTGCCAACATCTCGTCCGCCACCGGCAGTATGCGTTCTACCAGTTCTACTTCATAGGGCAGATCATATGACGTCAAAAATGCTGGCGGTGGAAGGTAGTTGCGCGTTGGCTCTGGTGCCGAGCCCAAAGCCTTGTGCAGCAGGTTGACAAAGTCGCTGCCGAAACGCTTTCGCAATCCGTCGCCTGGCAGGCGCCAGATGTCCCGCAAATAACGTATCCCCATGTTATAAAGGCGCCGGTTTTGTTCCTTGTTCAGTTCCAGCACCGACGTGGGCAATTGTCCCAGTGCCGAGCGCAGGTTCTCGTGCCGATAGACGAGACAGTTCTGACCCGACCGGGCCAGCAGCAAACTGCCACTGACAGTAGGGCTGGCGCTGTAGAGAAAATCCCCGGACAGGCCGCAGGCAATCAGTTGTTCACTCAGGGTTGACTTGATGCGGTCATGAATCACCTCTATGCCCCCGAAGTAATTCAGGCTGCTGCGTACCTCGCACACGAGGGCGTGGGGGTGGAAGCTGATCGTGGCGCTGACCGCCTGCGCCAGGCCAGCGAGTTGTTCCAGGATCTGTTGCTGACGTGATGGGGTCTGTTCGGCAAGCTGGGGGAAGACGAGGGCGTACCACAGCGAGGGGGATGCCTTGAGAGTGGTAACCGGCGCAGCCGACTCCGGAACAACGGCAGCAACCCGGGCCACTGGTCGGGGCAATGCGACGATACGGGCGCTGTGCGCCAACAGGGGAAGCTGTTTGCTGCTGTCCGGATCTTCCACGACGTCACTCCGGTTGGTTTCAGGCGGGCTGTCGGGCGTGTTGATAGAGCTTGAGCCGGGTTGTCAGGGGCCGGAAATTGCCGCGAGCCTTGATGACAGTAATATCCGCCTCGTTAAACCCCTGACTCACGGGTGAGTCCTTTATTTTCAGGCGAATAGGGGAAGGTGAGTGCTCACTATCATGGTGCTTGAACAGCACTCCCAGGGTGTTGCCGGTGTCGGCCGCGAGCTGTAACCGGCGCAGCACCTTGCTGGGCAGCCAGTTTTGCCAGGCCAGCACGAGGCCGCAGTTTTCGGTCTGCAGCGCCTTTTCCATGCTCCACAAGGCGTCCTTGCAGGAGGTGTCCAGTTTCACGACCAGCACCTGCTCGGTGTTAATGCCGGCCTGGACCAGGGCCGGGGCATAGAGCAGATAGGGGGGCGATATCCATAGAATCCACTGGCCCTGTTCCACAACCGAGCGCATCAGTGGCACCAGCAGCTGCAGTTCGCCCATGCCCCAGTGGGGGGTGATGATTTCCATCAGGCCCTTGCTGGGCCAGCCCTGTCCGGGAAGGATGGCGTCCAGTTGCGGGAAGCCGGTGCTGCGACCGTGGTTGCCCTGGCCTGCCAGGTCGCAGCCGCGCCACAGGTTCGGGTTGCGATACAGGAGGCGGTCGATGGGTTCGGCGGTCACATTATCGGTCGGGGCCACGTCGGCACCGGTGTCGTTGCCAATTCGGGCGGCATCGCTGTAGGCCTTGTCAGCCGTGGGTTTCAGGCCTTGGGAGGGAGTTCTGTGCATGTTCATGGGAGCGTACCGTCCAGACGTTTACTGTATGTTTATACAGCATTATAGACAGCAATTTTCTGAAAGCAATCACAAAATCAGCCGCGCCACATAGTCATGTAATCTCGCATGAAAGACCGGTAATCGATTGTTTTTAAGGATAAAACTAAAGCTTTGAGGAATCGAACCGCTAACTCACATGAACGTCAACTCTACACCGGAGACAAAAATGAGCAAGAAGCCGGACATGGTCATGGTAGTCATCACCCTGTTTATAGTGAGTGTATTGGCCAGCGGTGTTGCCCAGAGTGCATGGATGTAGAGCGCCGGAAACGGCAGGAATTTACGATAACGACAAGGGAAGCTTGCCAGGGACAGGTAGTTAAGAGGCTCGTTAGCCCGATATTCCGCCCTACGCAGTATCGGGGCGGTAAATTTTCTCGGCGGTGATCACCGCATCCAGACGCACATCCCAACTTTCAGTCTTGAACGAATCCACCAGTTGTTCCGTATGGGCCAAGCCCACAAGCAGGGGTCGGCTGCTGCGATTGAAGATCTTGAAACTGAAGGTACGATCGTAGAAACCCTTGCCCATGCCAAGACGAAAGCAGTTCTTGTCGAATCCCACCAGCGGAACCAGAACCAGATCGAAGTGAGTCGGCGGAATGAACACATCCGGCTGTGGTGGCTCGAGGATACCCCATTGATTCTTAATCAGTTTGGTATCACTGTCGAATGGAGCGAACGACAGCATGTCTGAATTCTCACCGGAAATGACGGGGAGATAACACTGCTTGCCAGCGGCTAGCGCTACATCCATAAGCGGCTGCGGATCGATCTCGCCATCAACGGCGTGATAGAACGCGATGTGCTGCGCATTGCGATAGAAATCCTGTTGCTGGGCGAGTTCACTCAACGCCTGATTGGTCGCCTGATGAGCCTCGGGAGGTAATGACTGGCGAAACTGTCTGAGCGAATCGCGAAGAGTGTACCGGCTGTCTTCAGTCATAAATTACAAACAAAGTAACCAAGCATGGATTGAAGAAGTCCCCCGGAACACCGCTACCAAATTTGCCCTGAACCCAAAGGTTCAGGTGGTGGCTCCCGCGACGTATAAGGCTTTCCGACTGGCGGACGTGCACAACAACATCTTACGAGTTGCCTCCGGTGATACAGATATCGGCTCAAGAACATTTTTGATTGGCAAATGGTCTAGGGAACTCTGCCGCAAGTATATATCGCGCGGCGATACGAAGAAAGGCAAAGAAACCGGGTGTCGGCGCAGGATTTACAGCTCGAGTTGACGGCTGCTGGCGATAGCCAGATCGATCTTGTCTTCCAGTGATTTCACCTGTTGCGCAGTGGTGTGACGCGTCTCGTTGATGAGACGGTTCTTGCGCAACATATCATGGGTGATGTTGAGAGCAGCCATGACGGCAATTTTCTCAATGCCGTGGATATTGCCGCGACCCTTGATTTTCCGCATGTTTTCATCGAGGTATCGCGCGGATTTAATCAGTGCTTCCTGATCCGCGGGCGGACAGCTTACCTGGTATTCCTTGTCGAGAATCTTGACCTGGACAGAGGTGCTGGGTTCATTCATGAGTAATTACCTGGGCGATTCCTAGGACTGATCCATTGCTTTGAGCCGAACCAGGATCGATTCAAGCTGGGTCTTGGCCGCTTTATTCTTTTCCATCAATTGCTTGCGTTCCGATTGCCAATTATCGGCACTGGCTCGCAGCAACTGATTTTCGCGTTTCATGTCCGCACATAAATCGATGAGCACATCGACTTTTTCACTCAGGGACTGGAATCTGTCATCACTCATTATCAGGGGTACTTTATCAGGTGTACTTTTCCGACTGGCGAAGCGTTGTTATTTCTTAACAAGTGCAACAGGCTATTGGCAATTGTTTAGGAGTTACATTAACAGTCCGGTAACTATAGAGCCGACTGTGAAACGGGTCAATAATGAAATGGCAAAAATTGGTACTTGGTTCCACTTTGAGACCTCTATATGCTTGGGCGCACACGGGTCGGAGCAGTGAAAAACAAGGATCAGGAACAGCATGAACAGTCGTTATCGGGAGATGAAACAACGTCGCAAGGAACTGATGGCTCAGATGGAGCCCAATAGCATTGCCCTGCTTCCCGCGGCGCCGATGCGCATCCGCAACAATGACGCCGAATATGCTTACCGACAGAACAGCGACTTTTATTACCTGACGGGACACGTCGAAGAAGATGCCGTGCTGGCGCTGATTCCAGGTCGCAAACAGGGTGAAGCAATTCTGTTCTGCCAGGAAAAGAACAAGGAAAAAGAGTTATGGACCGGAGTGCTGTTGGGACCAGAAGCGGCCTGCGAACAATTGCTCATGGATGATGCTTACCCGGTATCGGATATCGATGATATTTTGCCAGGTCTGATTGAAGGCAGGGACCGCGTCTATTACGCCCTTGGCAAAGATGACCAGTTTGACTCCAGGGTAATGGAGTGGGTCAAGGTCATTCGCAGCAAATCCAAACTCGGTGCACATCCGCCTGGTGAATTCCTGGTACTCGATCATCTGCTGCATGAATTACGACTGATCAAGAGCAAGGAAGAGATTGCACTGATGGAGAAGGCGGCCAGCATCTCCGCCGAAGGACACCGCCGCGCCATGGCCTATTGCCGACCCGGGGTAAGGGAGTACGAGTTGGAAGCCGAGTTGCATTATGCGTTTACGCGTGGTGGCAGTCGGGCACCGGCCTACACTTCGATCGTCGCCGCTGGGGACAATGCCTGTATCCTGCATTACAACACCAATACCGCCGAGATTCGTGACGGTGACCTGGTCCTGATCGACGCTGGCAGCGAATACGAACATTATGCCTCCGACATCACTCGCACCTTTCCCGCCAATGGCAAGTTCAGCACCGAACAGAAAGCCCTTTATGAGATTGTGCTCAAGGCACAGGCAGCCGCCATTGCCGCTGTGCAACCCGGCAATGCCTGGGATGAACCTCATAATGCCTCGGTGCGAGTGATCACCCAGGGCCTGGTCAAGCTCGGTCTTTTGGAAGGGAGGCTGAGTCAATTAATCAAGGGCGAAGCCTACAAGGAATTCTACATGCACCGCGTCGGTCACTGGATTGGCATGGACGTGCACGATGTAGGCGATTACAAGATCGACGACAAGTGGCGCCTGCTGGAACCGGGCATGGTGATGACGATCGAGCCTGGCATTTACGTCGCACCCGACAACAAGCGGGTTGCCAAAAAATGGCGTGGCATTGGAATTCGGATTGAAGATGATGTGCTGGTAACGAAGACCGGACATCGAGTCCTGACCTTGGGCATCCCGAAGACGATAGAGGAAATCGAATCCTTCATGGCGCAGAGAGCGCACTGAGCCATGCTTGTACAGAAACCGGCAGGTAAGTATGACGTGGTAGTGATCGGCGGCGGCATGGTCGGTGCCAGTTTCGCGTGTGAGCTCGTCCGGACCAACGAAGGGCGGGAATTGCGAATACTCGTTGTCGAAGCGAACAAGCCGCATGCGACCGCTGTTTCCGATCCGGGTTTCGATGCTCGCACCACAGCGTTGTCGTTCGGTTCTCGACAGATTTTCGAGCGTATGGGCCTGTGGTCTGACCTGCAGGAATTTGCCACCCCGATCGCCACCATTCAGATCACCGACAAGGGCCACTTCGGCAGCACACAGATCGATCGTGAGGAACAGGAGGTCGAGGCGCTGGGATACGTTGTAGAGAACCAGGCGCTCGGCACCTGTCTTTCACGCGCACTGGAGATAGCCGCAGGCATCGAATTTCTATGCCCGGCAACAATCGCCAGTATCTCGCCGACGCCGGCAGGTATGGCACTTGATGTACAGCTACAGGAAGAAATACACCCTGTTGCGGCAAGGCTGGTCGTATTGGCCGATGGGGGAAAGTCGCCCATTTGCAGGCAGCTGGGAATTGGCCATACAACGAAGCAATACGAACAATACGCATTGATTGCCAATATCGCTTTCGAGAAGGCTCACCAACATATTGCCTTCGAACGATTCACTGACACGGGTCCACTCGCCGTGCTGCCGCTACCAGATCTGGAGCGTCAGCATCGTGGATCTCTCGTGTGGACCGTAACGGCGCAACAGGCGCAGGACTATCAGTCGATGTCAGAACCGGAACTACTGAAACGCTTGATGGAGCGCTTCGGTAACCGACTCGGACAGATTCAGCATATCGGAGCGCGCTTCTGTTATCCCCTCAGCCTGTCTGTGGCCAACGAGCAGATACGACCCGGGCTGGTGTTGCTGGGCAACGTCGCCCATACCCTGCACCCGGTCGCCGGGCAAGGGCTGAACCTGGCCCTGCGCGATGTTCAGGCACTCGTCCGGATTCTCACGGAAGCACTTGCCAGAGAGCTCTCGCCAGGCGACATGACGGTATTGCAGCGATATCTGGAATCACAACAGGCAGACCAGGAGCGGGTCATCAGCTTCACCGACTGGGCCAGTCGGCTGTTCTCCACGAATCGACAGATGCCGATCATGGCGCGCAAGGCCGGGCTGCTGGCATTCACCCTGCTGCCGCCGCTGCGACGCGAATTCGCGCGTCACGCGATGGGACTCGCGGCGGGTCGCTGAAAAAAGTCCTTCCCTGGACCGCAGGACTGCTTCGGGCGAATGTCAGCGGATAGTGGGATCGATCTGAAACACGATGCGCTGACGGACATCATGAGTGGGAACTGGCTCACCGTTCTCCACAGCCGGGTTGTACTTCCATCTCTGAATCGACTGCAGGGCGGCTCGCTCGAAATAACCTTCCGGTTCGGCATAGAGCACGACGGGGTCCTGTACATTGCCGAGCGCATTCACCGTGAAGGACAACTCCACGAAACCCTCAATGCCGCGTGACAGTGCCCGGGCAGGATAGGCAGCCGTGGTGCGAATCAGCGGAATCATGATATTGCTACTGAGCGGGATGGCACTCATGTTCGCTTGCGGTGACGCCGGTGGAATCCAGGGCAGCGATGGCAACAGTCCCGCGTTCAGATCATTCTGACGCGTGGGCAGTTCGAATTCGGGAGGGATGTACTCTTCCAGCGGCACAGGCGGCTCGATGTTTTCAAGCAGGATATTCTCAAATTCCGGGACTGTGGCATCGATAATGCGAACGACATTCAGCGAAGCGATCGCCTCGCCACGCGTCGTGATCAGATATTGCATGAAGTAGAACAGCAGAAACGTGATGATCAGTGCTGCCAGCACTGAAGTATTGATCTTCAGCGTGCGGTGGGCGATAGCGTGTGCAAGCATAGTCGAGCTCCTTTCACGTTAAGTGGCGCGAATACTGCTTTGAGGTGTCAGGCGTGGCCGATCTCGTACATGTACCGCTGATATTCAGACGATTCTTTCGGGAAATAATTCACCCTGAACATCAGAGTGTCCGCCCGGTGAGTTTCATTGGCATGGAGCGTAATGCCGATGGCGGACCACGGCGCAACGAGAACGGCGGCGAGCAGTAATCCGGGCAGCACCTGACAGCGGTCATCATAGGCGTGATTCTTCTCTTGCAGGATATAGCGGATGCGCTGCACCAGACTCGACGGCCGGGTGAAGAGCGCAGGAGCAGGCAGAGTGATAAATGCGCCCTGACGATTCGCCAGTTCCAGCAGATTTTCCGCATAGCTGATTGAACATCCGGTGTCTGAAAGCACCGCATCGTCACAAGCCTTTTCACTTTCTATCACAAGCTTGTTGTGTGCAAGCCAGATCATTGGATTGATCCAGTAGAGGCAGATGGCGAGTCGGGATGCGATGTAACACAGCCAGTCCAGACGTTTTATGTGGGCGAGTTCATGGCTGAGGGATTGTTCAAGCATGTCATGGTCCCACTGCAAGGCGGTACGCGGCAGAATCAACCAGTGTCTGCCAATGCCCCAGGTCAGGGGGGAATCACTGTGGCAGCCAACCAGCACGGTGATTGATGTAGGGATGCCATTGGTGGCGACAAGTCGACGCAGCACGGATCGAACTCGCCTGTCGCGGCATGGAGTGGCTGCGCGAGTCAACAGCGCGACCCTGACAAGACCAATTCCGAGATACAGTATCAGCAACAGGCTGACCACTACGTAACCAACCGCCAGCGTTTCGAGCAGGGCCGCCAGACCTGCATTGCCATTTTGCAGGTCTGATGTGAGCGCGAGTAATTCGTTCGACAGTAAGCGCGACAGTTCGAGTTGATCTATGGTGAGTGTTATGGAGAAGCCGGGTAGCATAAAATGAAACAGCGGCAGAAATAACAGCGCGCCGATGACGAAGACCCAGAATGTGCTTCGCTCCGACGCCGACTTGCGGCGCCAGCAAAGCTGCAGCATGCCAGCCAGCAGCAGAATCACCGTCGCCTTCAGCGACAGGTCCGCAATCAGAAACATGAGAGGGCTTTGGATTGCGAGGCTGTTCAATGCAGTTACAAGAGTTGGCAAATTCATTATTGTTCTCCGCCAGACAGACGTGCTTATTTTTTGGAACGTTGCTCTTTGCTGCGTTTTGTGGCCTCGATCAGTTGCTTCAGCTCATCCAGTTCCTGTTTTGAGATGCGGTCCCGGGAAATATCCAGCAGGGCACTCATTGCCTGACTGGCAGAACCATCGAAAAAAGTCTTCAAAAGCCGCTGCAGTGCGGTGCTGCGGGCGTCGGCGTGATTGATGGTAGGGTAATAGATATATTTTAGATCCTGCTCCCGATGCGCCAGAAACTGCTTGGTCTCGAGCTTGTTCATCGTGGCCCGAATGGCGGAATAGCTGGGAGCGTTCGGCAGCCGCTCTTCCACCTCTTTGGCAGACGCCTCACCCAGCTCGTAGATGATTTCCATGATCTCGCGTTCGCGACGACTCAGATTATTAGATACCGGCATGATTTCCCCGCTCAGTGCTACTTTTTTAGCACTGTGCTAGAAAAGTAGCACCTTGGCGCGGAAAGTCAAGCAGATTTTGCCGCGGCGGCAGCCGCGACGAGTCCGGCTGTCAGATCAATTGCCGGTGAGGGCGGCGCGAATCGCCTCGATGCGTTTGCGGTTGACTCCCAAATCGCCGTATCCGAGCCGGGAGGCGGAGCGCACATGGGTGAGTCCAGACCGGGGATCGTGCAGGAACTCCACATCGTCCACGAAGCCCATGATGCGACTGGTGAACTCGGCGTAAAGGTAGTTCTCCTGCACTGAGACGATGTTGGCCGCCTCAATACCCGCTACCACGCGTTCGACCTGACGCAGGTCGGCGGTCAGAGGTTCAATCCGGTGCGTGTCGTCGGTGGCGAAGCTGCAGACACAATTGGGTGAATCGGGGCAATCGGTGAGGCGACCATTGCGCACACCGATATTATCCGGCGGCTGGCCGGCGCAGGCGGTCAGCAGAGGGATGAAGGCCAGTAATGCTTTTCTCATAACAGATTTTCCAAAATTAAACGGACATGGCCAGTGCTGTTACGCCGCGGACGCAGCGCTGGTTCAGGCGACGACTGTCATACCGAGCCACTCAGCGATCAGGGCTGGCTTGTCTTCGCCGTCAATCTCGATGGTGACATTGTGTTTCATCAGGTAATGTTTGGGTTTCTTTTCTTCAGCACTGGCCAACTGGAAACGTGCGCGAATCTTCTTGCCGACTTTCACCGGATTGATGAAACGCACCTTATCCAGGCCATAGTTGATTCCCATGACAGTGTTCTCGAGTTTGATGCCGCCATTCTTTGCACTGAGCATGCTCATGAGAGACAGGGTCAGAAATCCATGCGCGATGGTTGTCCCGAATGGGGTCTTTGCGGCGCGCTCGGGGTCAACATGAATATATTGATGATCGCCGGTGGCATCGGCAAATTGGTTGATGCGCTGCTGGTCGATTTCGATCCAGTCTGTTACGCCGACTTCCTTGCCTACAAAGTCGCCCAATTCGGACGCACTGACTACATTACCCATATCCCTCTCCACTTGGTCGGTAGCGATTGTGCGACAACGGTGACCGCCGTCGCCTGTAACAGTGGCAGTCTAGCAGCAATTGACAAGGCGCGGAACACGACGCGGCTAGGGAAAGACGGACATAGCCTCTATAATACTGCCCATGCAAAATGCAGCTCAGTCAATTCATGATGTGGTGATCGTCGGCGGTGGACTGGTCGGCGCGACGATGGCGTGTCTGCTGCGGGCGCTGCCATTGCGCGTGGCGCTGGTGGACCAGAAACCCTTCGACAGCAGCACCATCCCCTTCGTCGCGGCGCAACCCGCCTTCGATCCCCGCGTCAGTGCGCTCACCGCCTCCTCGATCAAGCAGTTCCGTGAACTCGGCGTGTGGGAAGCCATGCAGCAGCGACGGGTATGTGAGTATCATGACATGCATGTGTGGGAAGCCGATGGCACGGGCTCAATCCACTTCTCGGCCGCGGCAATTGGTGAACCTTCGCTCGGCGCCATTGTGGAAAATTCGGTGATGCTTGCGGCGCTGTATGAGTCGATGGCCAATTCACCAGGGCTGGCTCTCATCGCGCCATTCACTATCACCTCGCTGACCCGACGCCAGGTCGACGGCGAAACGTTATTGGACCTCGTCAGCGCTGATGGCAGTACGCTCACCACTCGCTTGCTGATAGCCGCCGATGGCAGCAATTCCCGCATCCGGCAACTGGCCGAATTCCCGACTAAAGACTGGGAGTACAACCATCACGCACTGGTGACTACCGTACGCACCGAACGACCCCACGAAGGTCAGGCCTTGCAGCGCTTCATGGATACAGGTCCCCTGGCGTTCCTGCCGCTCGCGCTCAGCGCTGCTGAAGGCGAGCAGCATTACAGTTCCATCGTCTGGTCTGCCATTCCATCTCGTTCTGGTGAGTTGATGGCGATGGACGAGAATACATTCAACCGGGAACTGACGGCTGCCATTGAAAACAGGCTGGGACCGGTACAATGGAGTGCACATCGCTTCGCCTTTCCCTTGAATCAGCGCCATGCCACCAGTTATGTGCAGGAAAATATCGTGCTCGTTGGCGATGCCGCTCATACCATTCATCCTCTGGCTGGCCAGGGTGTGAATCTGGGCTTACTGGATGTGAAAGTACTGGCCGCGGAACTGATTCATGGGCTCGCGGCAGGCCGTGCACTAACCGATCCGATTCTCCTCAAACGTTATCAGCGCCAGCGCCGTGGTCAGAATCTTGGCATGATGTGGTTGATGGAAGGCTTCAAGCACTTGTTCGCCGATCAGGCGCTGCCGGTGCGCTGGTTGCGTAACGCGGGGCTGAGGAGCGTCGATAATCTCGCCATCGTCAAGAATCTGCTGGCACGGCGTGCAATGGGGCTCGACTAAATCGGTCTCGGTCAGTGCCGACTCTCATTCGGCCGGCTGTTGATAATGCCATTCACCACGACTTCAAGGTGATTGCGAATGGGGAACTGCACTTCTTCATCCTGTTGCAAGGCGCAGCGTGGTGGCCAATTGAGGTAAGAGACTACGGCATTGATTGAGCCGGAATTACGCAGCGCCACGATCCCGTGCAACTGTGACCAGATCAGGAGAGTCGCGTTGACAACGGCAGTCTCACTGCAGGGAATCTGGTATTTCTCGTAGACCTCCCACACCAAACGGCGTGTACGCAAAATGCTGCGGCACGAGACTTCAACCGTTTGTGGAGTAGACCATTCCAGCGGCAAAGTCGAGCCAAACAGAAACTGGAACTGCGCTGGAAACTCATTCGCGAAGTGATAGTACGACATGCACATTTCCAGCAAGGCCAGTTCGGGGTCTGCGGTTTCCGTTCGACGCGCTTCGAAATAGGCATTCATGGCATCGTAGATGCGCGTCTTGATCGCCAGCAGCAAGGCATCCTTGTCGGCGAAATGGTTATAAACTGCCGACGGAGTAACCCCCACTTCCCGCGAGAGTCGACGCAGAGAGATCATGCCTGCTTCGTTCTCCTCGATAAGTTTCATTGCCTCATCCAGCAGTGCCTCTTTCACATTACCATGGTGATAAGGTTGGTCGGGTTTTGGCGGGTCGCTTAGCATGATGGTATTCCCTCTCTGGTTTCAGAGTTGAAAGCTGTATTGCAATTGCACGACATCATTGTTGCGATAGTCGTAATACGGACTTCCCTGGCGACTGGCATAGTCCATCCACAGCAGGCCGAAATTAAAATTGTCTGACCAGTGATACTGGGCTGAGAACCGGCTTACGCTGCCGGCATTGTTGGCGAGTTCATTGTGTACAGCGAGCAGTTGCAGTCGTTCATTCAGGGCGGTCCAGTAGACACGAGCACCTGCACTCATCTGGTTGCGGTCGGCCTGCATCGAGGCATTGTGATCCCGAGTATGGGCGTTGTCGAGTTCGAGGCTCAGCAGCAGATTGCGAAAGCCGTTGAATTCCAGCCCAAGTACGCTCAGGAGCTGGTCCGACTCATCCCAGCCTGCGAACTTTTGCAGCGACGTTGCGGCGGTTGGCGCCATCGCCTTGCCCAGATGCAGACCAAGTTCTCCGAACACTAGCCAGGAGCCCCGTACCCAATTGGCGGCGATGCCCGCGGCACGCATGCGATTCTGGGCGAAGATCAGCTGTGGTGCTGGCCCCGTGAAAGCATCAATGCGACTGACCGAGAGCGCGTTGTCATTGAACTCACCTGCGACCAGCTGGATGTCCCCCGCGGACCAGTGCGTCGAAGCGCGCACGAAAGTCTCGTAGCGTGTGTCAGGCGACTGACGCTCAAGAACCAGTCCGCTATCCCGCAGACGCACGAGCGGGTCGAACTCATCGCGAGCTGGCGCGATGTCATTGCGGCCGGCATCGACGGTAATAACTGTGTCGAGCGCCCAGGCACCCACATTAAACCCAATGAGGAGTGCCGGCACTTGTTGACGCAAGTCTTCCAGATCCTGCTGTCCAAACGTGTACTGATCTTCCGTGTTAATGAGGTCGGTAACCCGACTGTATTCGGCCAGTCCCCAGGCGAAGAGCTGATTACCGAGTTTGAGATAGAGCCCATTGTCAAAGCGTCGCTCTATATACAAGTCCTTTACTTCGAACCGGTTGCGAAACACATTGCGTTCACTGCGCGTGTACGTGATGTCATCATTGAGCGCGTACACGGCGTCGTGATAGGCCTTGCCGCTGAAGCGCAATTGCATCTCTGGCGAAAGTGACGCATCGAACTGGGCGAACAGGCTGGTTTCGACCCGATCGATGTCGCGCTCAGTTCGACTGAATGGCAGGCCAGGGGACTCCAGTCCATAGCCGACCTTCTCGGTTACCCAGCCATACAGCGAATAGGGAGAATCGCGACGGGACGAGTCGTCGAGATCGACAGCAATCGTGCCAAAGAAATCGTCCTGGGCCAAAACGCTGTCGCTCAGAGCTGCGACAATGGCCAGCACCGCGATAGTCGACACGCGGAATTTGCAACCGCGCCCGCTCAGCAAGGCCACAACAGATTCCGCCAATCGTTAGTCAAGACCACGTTGCATGTATTCCGTTGTAAACAGATCGTCGGCGACTTCCACATTGTATTCGATCGCATTGATCTGCAAGACGCTGGCGTGTTCCTGCTGACCATTGCGAGTGGTGACCGCCTGCAGGCGGCCGACGGTCCAGATGTTATCGATTAGCTCGATGTCGGATGCGGTGAAGAATTTGATGCGATTACCGCGCAATTCCCATACTTGCCCGCGAACCTGGATAAAATTGTCCTTGCGAATCCAGCTCTTCATGCGGGCATAGCCGGTAGCCGTTTCAGCCCTTTCCTTGAATTCGGCTTTTGGCGTCGCCTCGATGACCCAGCAGTCATGGCTCTCTACAATTTCCGATTCCTTTACGAAGCGGTAGTCGTACCATTCCAGCTCGAGTCCATTGATGTCGGCATAGGTGAAATCGCTGCCAAGAAAGGAGTCCGAGGTGTCGCTTGTGGCGATCCGCTTGACGCGTTGCAGCGCCGGCAAATACAACCAGGAGTCGTCGTCGCGGGAAGAATCATCCCAGTTGAGATTCAGATAGGCAGTACCGCGAATGTCGGCAGGCGATTCAAACAGGGACAGCAATTTGATATCGCGGCCATAGTCTTTGGAATAGATCTTCAGGTTGCGAATGCGTTGACGGTCGCGCCGGTCGATCAGCACCATGGTGTATTCACCAATCGCAGAATCGCCGTCGTCGCGCTGATCCACCCGTTGCATTACCTCAAACGGAGTGAACTCTGCTGCCTCCAGCGGCGCCCCGAGAGCTGCTGCGTTGAGCATCGAAGCACCTGCCCGCCGCAGGATATAACAAGCAAATCCTGACATAGACCTATCCAATTGGCGATTTGTCGGAGGTGTCGTTCGCGTCAGCCCCGGTTGGTAGCTGTTCGCTGTCGTCGACGAGATATAACAATGCCGGCAAGAGTAGCAGATCACCAAGTAAAGCGAGAGACATGATGATCGAACCGAAAAGCCCGACATAAATGACCGTGGTGATGGAGGCAAAGCAGAGGATGCTGAATCCCAACACCAGCACGAGCGAGCTGAACACTACGGCACGGCCGGACTCGCCCATCGCTCGCTCGATTGCAGCCGGAGCGGATGCGCCGTTGTCGCCAGCCATCAGGTAGCGCGACATCACGTGTATGGAGTCGTCCACCGCAATGCCCATCGTCATGGCACCGACAATCATCGTGCTGAGATCCATGTAGACGCCCAGCATGGCGGTGACACTGGCTGTCAGCACGATCGGC
>Ga0222713_10003204_pt1 | contig 17090 bp, 13 predicted proteins | sample C33_649DmetaG_FD_165061 | JGI IMG/M metagenome (GOLD analysis project Ga0222713, IMG submission 165061) | Estuarine water microbial communities from San Francisco Bay, California, United States - C33_649D | ecosystem: Environmental > Aquatic > Marine > Unclassified | place: USA: California...
TTCCTCATACTCTTCTACGTCATTGATAAATGCGTGGTAGTGCTGTGGAATAGACACGTTGAACTCTGGTAGGTTTAGATACTCGTAAAGATTTTCTTTAATTTCTGCATCATTCCTAGGATTGTCATCGAAAGTTGCAGCACCAACAAGACGAAGAGCTTGCAAGGCACGGCTATTAACACCATTGCCCTTGCCAAAAGTAAAATCCTCAAGTTGTTTGTAGGAGCTAAAAGGGCGAGCAGCAATATACTTAGCAGCAATGTTGTCAGAAATGTATTTGATTGCTGAAAGTCCAAAGCGGATTCCCTTTCCTTCGATTGTAAAGTCAATGTCTGAGTCGTTAATGTGTGGTAGGCGGATAGGAATACCCATACGCTTTGCTTCGATAAGGTACTCTGTACGAGCATCCTTGTCGCTTTCGTTCTTGAGCAATGAATACATAAACTCAATAGGATAGTTATGCTTTAGCCATGCTGTCCAGTATGATAGCGTTGAGTAGGCTACAGCGTGAGACTTATTGAATGAGTACCCTGCGTGAGCCTCAAAGTCGTGCCACAGTTCTTCTGCAATGTTTGGAGACAGGTAGCGTGAAGCACCTGCAACAAATTGGTCTTGGAACTGCTTAAACTCTTTAGCATCCTTCTTCTTACCAATAATCTTACGAACCTTGTCAGCTTCAGCCATGGTCATGCCACCAAGTTCTGTACAAGCAAGCATAACCTGTTCCTGATACAAGATACATCCGTAGGTCTCTTGGGTAAATGCTTTCAGAATCTGGTGCTTGTAGTCTAGGTTCTGCTTACCGTGCTTGCGAGCAATGTAATCTTTACCAATGGTGTTCATAGCACCTGGGCGAACTAGAGCGTTAGAAGCAGCAAGTTCTGCAAAATTCTTGACACCCATCTTGACTAGCAGGTTAGTGTAAGGCGTAGCTTCACATTGGAAGACACCCTTAGTAAATCCGTCAGACAACATGGCGTAGACGTTCTTGTCTTCCATGTCAATCTTGTGCAAGTCAATCTTAGTTCCAGTGCGTTCTTCAATAATCTTGGTAGTGTCTTGAATAACAGATAAGGTCTTTAGACCAAGGGCATCAATCTTAATCAGACCAATACGCTCTGCTTCTTCCATGTCTACCGCCACCACAGGGATACGCTCTTTATTGCCAGGACTAGTGCGTGTCTCTAGTGGGGCAAACTTGAAGATAGGCTCCTTAGACGTTACAACACCTGCAGCGTGGATGCCAGTGCCACGGATACGACCACGAAGTTGCTCTCCATACTCTTCAATCTCTGGGTATTTGTCACGGAATTCTGCGGTTGACTTAGATGTTAGGTATTCGTCCCAGTCATCTACAAGCTTAAGAACCTTGTTAACGTCTGGTAGTGGAATGTTTAGGACACGAGCAACGTCACGAACGATACCTTTGCCTTTAAATTCAAGGAATGTAGCGATAGATGCAACGTGACGATACTGGCGAACCAAGTAATCCTTTACTTCTTCACGACGTGAGTCCTGGATATCTGTATCAATATCTGGAAAGTCATTACGCTCTGGGTTAATAAATCGGAAGAATAGAAGACCGTGCTGGATTGGGTCTACGTCTGTAATGCCTAGAGCATAGCAGAGTAGCGAACCAGCAGCCGAACCACGCCCTGGTCCAACCATTATGTCTTCTTTCTTAGCCCAGTTAATCATGTTACGAACAACCAGAAAGTATGGAGCAAACTTCTTGTCTTTGATGACCCCAAGTTCTTCTTCTAGTCGGTCTACGTACTCTTGCTTAGATTCTAGTCCACGCTTGGCTAGACCCTCCATAGCAAGCTCACGAAGCTCTTGGTCTGGGTTTACATACTGTGCTGGAAGCAAGTCTAGGTGGTCTTGAATATCGTAGTCTTCAATCTGGTCTGCAATATCCTTACTGTTCTGGTACATATCTTCACGGTCAATGCCTTGCTTGAGCATAGCGTTACGCATCTCTTCGTCAGAAAGTAAGTGAATCTCAAAGTCTTTGAATGACATCTGACGGTCTGCACCATATAGGTAGTCTAGCTTGTCCATAAGGTTGTCATACTTTTGAGTACCTGCAAAGTTAGCTTCGCCAACAGTCTTGTTAGAATATGAGTTTAGGATTAGTTTTAGTTCTTGAATGTCTCGTTGTCCAGTGTGTGCGTGGTGGCAGTCTGGAGTAATGACAGGCTTGATTCCAAACTCATCAGCCAGGTCTAGAAGCATCTTGTTGACTTCTGCTGGGTTATGTGGCATTACTTCAATGTAGTAGTTGTCACCAAACTCTTCTTTAGCCCACTTGATGTGCTCTTTAGCAGCAGCAAGATTGTCTGCCTCAATTGCCTTACATAGATATCCAGAAAGACATCCAGAAGTAATGACTAGACCCTCTTTGTACTTAGCAAGAATCTCCCAGTCCATACGAGGCTTTTTGAAGAAACCCTCAGTCCAAGCAAGTTCATTAAGCTTGTTAAGGTTTTCTAGTCCCTGTGCATTCTTAGCTAGGATGATAAGGTGATTGTAGTTTAGGTTAAGAAGGTCTTCCTTATCTTTTTCTTCGTGGTCAAAGCGGTCTTTACAGATATACCCTTCGACACCCAGAATAGGCTTAATTCCTGCAGCCTTGGCAGCACGATACATTTCACGGTGTCCAGATAGAGAGCCGTGGTCAGTAATTGCAATAGAAGTCATGCCAACTTCAAGAGCACGGTCAACGTACTCCTGTGGTGTGGCGATGCCGTCAAATAGCGAGTAGTGTGTGTGAACGTGTAGTGGAGCGTAGCTCATTATATCCTCTGATTGTTGAATAAAGTTTAGTGGGGCAGTTTATAGTGATACCCAGCACATTGTTTTACCAGTCGGTGTTGCTAGAGGTGACCGATGCAGCCTGACCAAAGCCGAAGTAAAAGTTCTCCTGCTCTGCATATGGAACTTCACGAACAACCTTCTCAAGGTCGAACGCTTCGACTTCGCCCCAGGTGTAAGGCTCTGAGTCTGGCTTGGTTGGAAGCAAGGTGTAGCTGGTTTCAGTTCCCTGACCATTACGCTTAATCTTCCACTCAAGGTTTGAGATAGAGCCAGTCTCTAGAGCATACTCACGAATAGTGTTAAATGCTGACTGCTTTGAAATACCCTGTGACCAAACTGCCACGTAGGGAGCCTCTGTGCCATCGTCAATGATGACGTTGCAGTAGAAGCGTAGGCGTGAACGCCAACCAGACTTAGGCTCTTTACGAGCCATCTCACAGCCGTAGCAACGACCTTCTGAGTCAATGGTACAAGCAGCCTTAAGCTTGTAGTCCTTTGGGTTAGTGTGTTCTGCGATAACCACGGATAGTCCACGGTCTTCGCTGTAGTTTGCTGAGTCGCTGTCTAGCTCCTCAACGAAACGGATTTTGGCAGCCTGACCGTCCACTAGTTTTACCCAGCGAACCTTCTGTCCACCATTTGCACTGCTATCATACTTTGGCTTGTCAACTAGTGCGTTGATATCTTTAAGCCCTCTAATTACGCTCATAATATTCTCCTTATGTTTTTAGCGGATTACTAGTTTAGCATACCAGCAATAGTCTTGTCAAATGACTCTTCAATGTTTTTTATTGCGTCATCGGACATATCGCCAATATCCTTATATTGTTTATCCAGTTTGATTACGATTACACGAGAGCCAAGACGTTCAATAATCTTGTCTTTCATGTTACCGCCAGCTTCATCATTGTCAGCAATGACATATATCTCATTGAAGTATTTTTGAAGTAGGTCTGTTTGTATCTTGGATACGTTTGCACCCAAGGTTGCTACAGCAGGAAAGCCACACTGGTCAAGGCGGATAGCGTCAAACGAGGACTCTACCACATATACCCTGCTTGATGCTTTTACTCTGTGTAGGTTAAATAGTACTTTGCTTTTAGGTAGTCCTGGAGTGTTCTTGAAGTCTTTACCCTCCACAGAACGCCCTACAAAGCCTACAGTGACACCATCTGGTGATGCTACAGGAATTGTAACCATGTCTTGCTTCTCGCTGTAGCCAAGGTCAAATTTCTTTATAGATGCTTCTGTAATTAGTCTGCCATTGTAGTAACGAAGAGCACGAGGTGAGTCTAGTGCTTGCTGGTTAAGACGTTTAATTTGTAGTTCGTCATACGGAAGATAGTCTGGCTTTACTACCAATGCCTGATTAATCTGATAAGAAAGGTCAGTCTCTGTCTCTTTAGACTTTACAAAGCGAACAGCTTCAAAGTATGTACGACCAGAAGTGTGCATAACAAAAGCAGTTAGGTCACAAACGTGCTGACAGGAAAAGCAAAAGAAAAAGCCAGAACGCTTGTCGATTTCACCAGCAGGTGAGCGAAAGTTATTGTGGAAAGGGCAGAAAATAATGTAATCAGAATCTACTTCTGATTCGATGTTGATGCCTGACCCTGCAAGGACTCGTTTAATTTGTTCTGGCGTGTATACGCTACTGTTCCGTCTATTCCTGTAATCCATTCGCTCTTTCTTCTTCCTACATATGTTCCGTACATTGATAATTGAAATGTAAAATATTCTGTTGTATCGTTAAATTCTATCGTAAAATCTGGGTCAATGTCAAGCCTTGGCACATATCCAGATAGACGCATTTCTGCGGTGACTAACCTAATGTATTCAGTTTTAAGTCTACCGATAGCTGCTTCATCGTGGATTTGACCATCCAAGAAAAAATGTTTAATTGGTTTATGGTGTACATTGACCATACTCCATTATAACTAGTTTTCTTCAAAGTCCTTGTAACGATAGTAGCCCTTGTCAAAGTCAGCCTGAACCATAAACTCACCCATAAAGCCATTACGGTTCTTACGGAATACACACTCAATGATATCAGAGTTAGTGGCACGACCTAGAGCAAGCACCCAGTCAGCATCGTAAGCAATCTGGCGTGACCAAGCGGTCTGTCCAAGTGTAGGAACAGTATCTAGTTTATTAACGTCATCGGGTGTTGCAGACGAGATAGCAATAATAGGCATCTCTTCGCTAATAGCCATAAGTTTTAGTTCACGAGATAGGTTCTTCATGCGTACCGTCTCGTTATCTGACTTCTGATTAGGCGACATAAGTTGCAGGTAGTCTACGATAACTAGGTCTGGCTTGTACTGGTCAATTTTACCACGGATAACTGATGGAGTTACTTCTCCACCGCCATCGTTAGAGATGATGTGGAACTCTGGCTTGCCAGCAAGCTCTTTCTTGTGCCAACGCTTTAGGTCTTCAATCTCTACTTGACCATTGCTCATCTTGCGGTGTGACCAAAGACCTTCACCCATGATTGTAAATACACGGTTGCGAACTTCAGTCTCGCTCATTTCAAGAGAGATGATTAGTGGTGACTTGCCTTGTTTCCAAGCCTCTACTGCAAAGTACAAAGCCATCCACGACTTACCAATTCCTGGGTAAGCCAGGAATACGCCTAGCTGACCTGGCATGATGCCAGCAGGTAGATAGTTGTCAAAGCCAGCAAGACCAGTCTTGATGCCAATAGCACCCAGCTCCTGTTGTCTGGCTAGGTTCTCAAAGTAAGACACAGCAGAGTCTAGGTCTGTTGCGTCAATGTCACGAATAACTGCTGTGTTCTTGCGTAATTCTGATGTCTTGGCAATTAGGTCTTCTAGAGCCTTTGTGCCTTGCCCAGACTGTACATCTGCAGCGGTTGAGCGTAGAACATCTTTGAGGCTATCATTAAGGAATTCAGCTTGTAGTTCTTCTAGGTGATACTTGGTGGCTCCTACGCCATCTACAGGAATAAAGTCACGGTACTTTTCAACCACAAGAGAGATAGGCGGAACTGTGCCATTGGCTTCTGAGTAGTTACGGATAAATGTCCAGATATCATTGTGTGTTCTAAGAATGTTGTCTACGTTTGCTTGTAGCAATACGTGGACCTGTTTGTCTTGCAATACCGCCGATATTAACTTTGATTCTGTATTAGTCATTCAACCACTCCCTGGCTTTCGCCCTGCGTTCTGCTCGTTCCGCTTCATCTTGTTTTCTTGCTTCGATAGCGTCAAGGATGCGGTCGGCATAATTAGTAAACCATTTCCAGCTTGGATTTTGGCTTGTTTCAAAATAATAGTCCAACAGATTGTAGCATTCTGGCAAACCATAGGATTCGATAAGGGCATCTGCAGCCCACTGCTCAACATTTAGGTTGAGCGTTACTCTTTCTTCGTAATGCTTTGTGTGCAACTTAGCGTAGCGACTGAGCAAAGCCATACGGTCTTTGCGTTCAGCCATTACTTACCGTCAGCCTCTGAGTGTGCTTCTGCTACTTTTTCAGTTAGCTTGTTCTCTACAAACCCATAGACACGCTCAAACGCTTCGCTGGTAGTCTCGCCATCACGCTTGTTGTCTGAGATGCTAATATCAATTCTTAGTGACTGAAAGTTGCCTAGGTTCAATGTGTAGCCTAGACCAACTGTTACTTTAGTGCTTTCGTTTTCCATACCCAATACTCTCTTCTATTAGATTTCTTCATTCCATACAGGAATAAAACGACCGTCCTCGGTCCTTGTATAAGTAAGTATACCATCACCCATACGCCTTGTCAACTCCTGTTTTGTAGGAGTTATATCATTTGTAATCAGCTTATCTTTACGAGGCTGACCAATGTGATAGGTGGCTAGTATATCACGAATTTCGTGAACCTGCAACTCAGAGTAATAACTTCTTACTTGCCATCCAGTTGCCCCACCTTTTTGACCACCTGTTGGATGCGGAATTACTCCACGTTTCATCAGGTTTGGTAAATATTTTTTATGGCGATTAACCAAGGTTGCTGTCTCTCCAACCGTGTATGCCTTTTTTCTATTGCGTTTAAAGTCAGTAACAAGACAGCTTTCAATCTGGTCTTTTACTATGTTGTATACGGACATAATTCCATTAGAGCGATTCATGTGGTGTACTCTTACAAGGTCTCCGTTTAAAAACCAAACTTTTTTGCTTCCTGGAATGACTGGAGCATTATTATATGCTTCTCTGTCCATTATTATACAGCTCCTGGGACTCCAATTGCAATAATATTTACGCTAGTATTTGCAATGCTACCGCTTGCCTGAAACTTTACATAGCCTGAAACATTTTGAGTGGTGGTGTTTGTAATTACAACTGCGTGGTCTTGAACAACACTTGAATTAGCAGTGTGAAAAAGTGTTGCTGTTACAACTGGTGGTTTCTGATAGGCTATAGCAAATGAGTGACTAAAAGTAACTATGTCAGCCGTTGCCTCTACTTTGTCTAAAGATACATTGGCGGCTTGAATAGAAAGGCTTGTCGTAGAGTATGTGTTTGTAACTTTGTCTTGACCAGTAACAGATGAGTCAGTTGCCTCTTTTCCTTGTCTACTTACCAAACCATTAACGGTGTTAACGGTGTCAATAATTGTCTGTATGTCTAATGGTTGTCCTGCAATAATTGTCATAGTTTATTATACCACACCTCCGTCTATTGGGCTAGTTTCTGTTGAAACTCCTGTAGAGGATAAAAATATTTGTGCAGGAGTATTTAAAATTTGTGGAGAAGTTGGCAACTGAATTGCAAATTTTGCCATTTTTGTACCATCTTCTGATTGATACGCTACAGGAATGTCAATAACAAATGAGTTACCTGTTGACCTACCAGAATAGGAATAGGCTGTATAGGTGGAACCTGAGTTGCTAGACCAAGCAACATAAAGGTCATACTGCGTCATATATACGTCAGGCGATGTCCAGGATAGCATAAACTTTTCACCATCTGAAACCACATTCAAGTTTACGCTTACTGACGTAAAGTCCCTAGCGTTTATTACCTGAACAGGTGTCCAAGCAGAGCGTTTTGAGCCGTTTTCAGAAACAATTTTATATCTAAAGTAGTATTGCCCTAGCAAATGTGCTTCTCCAACCGCATCTGTAACAGTTGCTGTAGTTGAATTAGTAACAACAAATGCAGACTGTGTAGCAGAAACAACTGTAAAATTTCCGTTATATCCGCTAGGAGACAATCCCTGTATGTCAATCGTGTCTCCGACCTTTAGCCTGTTTGTTGCTGTGTATGTTACACTACCAGCCGAAGGGCTGCTTGGAGAAACGCCAGAAATAGATATGGGTGGTTTAACAATTATGGCTGGTAGATTTTCTGGTTTAATATTTACTTTTTTGATGTTAGTTTGAAATGCGTCTACCATTAGACCACATCCATAGAAAACCTAAACTCAACAAGTGCTTGCGTGTTGTTTTCTTTAACAAATGTTTCTGAAGACGTATTTTCGATAACAGTATAGCCAGTCAATCCGTATAGTGGATTTGGAGAAGATACGTTTTCCATTCTAATTGCATCTACAGATACATAGTGATTTGTTGACAGTGAGCCACCATCAAATACCGCAACATAAATCTTTACAGTATCCATATCTCTCCACTTAAACCCAGAGTCAATTGTCATTTCTGAAAGCGTTTGGGATAGCACAACATACCTGTTTGAAGAAGAGTAGCTGCTCATGTTTTCTGTTTTACCAAATCTTGCTTTTGTGTTGTTAGAAGCGTCAATAAAGTCAACAATTACATTAACCCTGTCTGGGTGGTTAGATGTTCCTGCACCATCTTTATTTATAACAGATAGGGCTACTTTAATTTTATCTGTTGGTGAGTTTCTTGTTAAGTCTGCTTGAGTATTTTCTAAAAGAATAAAGTTATCGTTTGCGTCTACGCTATAGGCTAGTACTTCTGCATCTGTATCTACGGTACTTGCCATAGCAACACCATTACCAAGAATAAAAATTGAGCTGTCAAAGAATCTTGGTGTTTCGTATCTTGCAATTCTTTCGCTATTTGAAAATAGAATATTTGTGGCAGATGCTCTGAAGGCTGCAGAGGTTTGGTCAAATACTCCGTCGGTAAAATTAATTGCGTTTGTTCCGCTTGAGCCTCCGTCTAGTGCTGATGTAACTGGGGTAAGTTCTACTGCTGTAGCAGAGCTACTTGTTTTTGAGTACCACTTTTCTGCAGTAGAAAATGTAAACAAGTTTCTGCTATCTGCAACGCCAGCCGATGGGTTTTGTACTGCAGGATAAATTCCAATCTCAGAAATCTCATATCTCTCGGTTGTTGGCAATTCTGCTGTAAGAACTAGCATACCGTCTGCATATCCACGAGAAATAATAGGAACCCTGAGCATCTCAAAGTCCATTTCTGTTTTTGCTTTAAACGCTGTTTTATATCCACTAGAGTCTGTGGTCCAGTTATATGAACTTGAGATAGGTTTTGCACCACAACCTAGAGCGATGTATGATGCATAACTTGGTGTCTGACCAAGCATATATTTTGCTAAAATAGATTTTCCAGTAGTTGTAATCATTATGTATACATTGTATCATTAAAAGCCGTGTCCATGACTAAAAATTCTACTTCTACCCTTTCATTTCCAACAACATTTGCAAAAGAAATAGACACTTCGTATTCGGCACTTGTTTCTGTAGCAGTATATTCTTCTGTTGGTTCTTCTGCTACTGGAATATACTTATCAAGATTAATTTCAAATGCGTCAAAGTACGACTGCAGTGTTGACTGCAGTGCAATTAGATTTTTGGGATTGTAAGCAATGCTAATGTTGGACAGGTTTGTTATTGGAGAATATTTAATGTTTTGACCATTTACCACATCTTCCCTAAGAATTGTTGACAATGCCCTGGCATTAAAATATTCAAACTCTTTAAAGAATACAGAGGCACTAGTATTAATTGGTGTTTGGTTTTGAGTTGTAAGATTTGTTATTGGCGGAGCTGATTTAATTGCTCTGTTTTGTTCAGCCTGTCTAAGAAAATAAAGTATGGTTGATGCCGACTGTGGCAAGTCTGGATATGCTGAAATAGATGTAGTTTTTGCTTGTGGAGTTACAGAACCTCCACCATCTATGGAGCTGTATGGTTTTGCCATTATACTACCTCACTTAAATAAACATTCATTTTTGGACCATCTGGTTCAACATTGTTTTCAATAGAGTATACTACAAACCTTGTGTTTCCTGCAGATATTTGATTAATGTTATCTACATCATATTCAAGTTCAACAATATCGCCTAATTGAATAATTGGCATTCCAAACACTTCGACACCAACAGAGCGTCTTGGTCTCATAATTTTCTTAACTATCCATCCCATAATATTGTTTGCAACATCCTGTGTTTGAATGTAAATAGAATCTAGGCTAAAGTCTTTTTTGCCATAGGTCATTCTGCTGTTTTGAATATCAATATATGCTTCTCTAGCCAAAGAAGGATTATTAAATAGCGAGTCTGAAACAAACTCTGTGTCTGAAAAATCGCTACGTTTTGCAAAGTAGTCGTCTACAGTTAGTTCGTTTTGCGTATCATTTGTTAGGGTAAGCCCAATAATTGACAGTGGATTACCTGTTCCAGAGCCAATAGAAAGCGGTCTGTCTGTATTGTTAAAAATTAAAAACTCTGCTCCATAAGGTGTTGAGCTAAATCCAGAAATTGTATAACCTTTTGTTTTATCGTCAACGGAAACTACCTTGGACGAAAGAGATGGATACGCTTTGTCAAACTTAATATTTAAATATGCACACTCTCTCATAATGGTTCCAAATTCTTCGTAGTAAATGTTGTAGTCAGAGCCGTTTGTTCCGACATTGCTAAAGAATGTTGTCTTTAAGATATCGTTAATTCCATATGTTTCTGGGGCTTCACTTGTTATTCTTTTTATTCCAAGTGTGTCCGAGGCTAAATTGTTTTTGCCTTTAACCAAAGATACCGACCTATTTTTTGAATAGTTAGCAGACAAAGCATAAACATTTTCAAACATTGCTCTTGACGTTCCACGAACAAACAGGGCAATATTTTGAGTGTCTGTACCCTCTAGGAAGTCGGTCTCCTCCACCTGAGCAATTAGTTTTCCATTAATATAAATATAAAAGTTATATGTTTTAGAATCAATCTTTTCATATTCAACAGCCACGTCATACACCCTTGGCTCTTGCTCATCATTTGGCAAAATTCCTGCACCAAAAAAGTCACCGCTATCGGTCAAAACAGAATACAAACCTCTAAACAAAACTGTTGGAATAGATGGCTCTGTTGCAGAAAAGGTTGGATTTCTGTTTAGTTTATAAAAATAAACTGTTGCAATTTCGTTGCCATTGTAGTCAGCGATGTTGTCTTGTGACAGAGCAACAAGCTCTAGGTAGTATCCTGTATTGGTTGTAGGATTTACCATAATTCCAAGACCAGCACTACCGCCAGAAATTGTTGGAAGTTCGGATGCCTGTCCAGTTAAGGTAAAGTATGGCATAGCTCCATACGCTAGTTGAGAACCATTTTCTTTACTCTTAATTGTTCCAATAATTCTCATTCTTGTTCCAACGTGATTATACTTTGTTCCAAGATTTTTGTAAGAGTATGTAATAAAGTCTTTTGGTGAGCCATCGGCAGACACAAAGTTAGGTCCATTCATAACTAGTGCGGATGCAGAAACTGTTTTTGGAGCCAAGTCCTGTACGTCTTTCTGCAGTTCATTTCTACTTTCTGTGGTAAAAGTATTTTTAATTACGGTAGAGATATTTGCTGTCCTGGCTTTTGTTTGACTTGAGCTGCCAGAAGAAATTTCTATACCAGATTCTTGGGTAGTAATTGCAGAGAATGGCGTTGCTCCTTCAAAAATATATGAGGTATCCATTTTGCATCCAGATATATATGCCACATCTGTCCAGTCGTTTAAAAGCACATTTGGATTTTCAATGGAAGGAGTTTTCTTAGATGTTTTTGATGGGTGGTATGTGATAGTTGTTCCAAACTGACCACGCCCATGCTTGACTACAACGCTATCTTTTACTTCCGAATAAATTCTAACTAGCCCAGTAGCGTACATTTTACCCAAGAATGGTAGATTGTTTTTATAGTCTTCGTACTCTAGTTGACTGGTAATCCATACTTTGCCCTCTCCAGTAATATCGTACTGGATTGCATCGTATTTAATAATTTCACCATTTGCATAAAAGTATCCAGCATATCTGTTTATTGCTTGCCAGAAAATACTTTCTCCAAAGTCCATGGTATTGTCAATAACGTTTCCTCCAGAATAACTTGGAACAACATCGGTTAGGTCTGAGTTTAGAGGCATTGCGTTAAGAACATATTCAGACTGGCTTCCTCTATCTTTTGTAAGCGTGTCTGAAGAAATTTCCCACAGCATTGTTGGCTGATACCCCCAAGAAATTTCTCTGTCAGATAGGTTCTTTGCCAGTGGCGTAAGTGGTGCTCTAAGAACATTTCTTGTGGTATAGCTAATCTTTCCATCATTGTATACATCATTTGTTTGCGATGCAATGTCGGCAATGTTTGTTAGATTATTTACGTTTGTAGACTCATTGTTAATGATGCCGTCACTAGCAGCATCCGCAAGGCTCTTTCTAAAATCTTTTGTTCCATACAAAGTAACGTTGGTTGCTCTACCGCCATTAGCAACAGTGTCTGGCATGAGATACTCTTTTGACATCACAACAAGATTATTGTATTCGTCAAAGAACATTGCTGTTTGACTTGCTCTAGCTAGGTCTTGTAGCACTTGTGCAACTGTGGTTTTTGGAGCAACAAAAAAGTATGGAACAACAAAATCTACTTCTCCTGTTGCTCTATAAAAACTAAAGTTTGAAAAACCAATTGAGTCTAACAGCGAGCCCACAATGTAGGGCAATGTACGATTAATAATTAAAACATTGCTTATTTCTTGTGACTCTAGATAAAAGAAAAAATCTCTTAGCGTAATGCTCATGTCTCTTGTTTTTGAATTATACTGTGGAAATGTTTCAGAGTACAGCGTCTTTTGAGGAATATAAAAATCTACTCCGTCAACGTCTTTTACAATTTGATAAAATCTAAACTGAACATTCTTTGTATTTAGGTCTGCAACAATGCTTCCTGTTCCAGTGCTATAGTTATAAGTATTGTTAGGATTAAATGACTGGTCATAGTCAAAGATATTTATTTGTCCACTGCCAGCAATAAGTTGTCCCACAGGCAATCCGCTAAGACCAAGGTCTGAAGCAGTCTTTTTAATGTTAAAGCTTTCTGTTATGTCTGTAATGTTTGCAGCAAGTCTAGGAGAAAGTTCAATTAGGTCAAACGATGAGTCGTTAGTATTCATTGTTCTAACAACTATTCTTAGTCCATTTAGTCTTTGTAGCTCTCTGTATACCCTGCTAGAACCAGCAACATAGTAGTCTGGGTCTGTAAAGTCTGTAACATAGTTGCTACTTGCTGAAACATCTTCTGTCGAAAGTAAGCTCCAGCCATAGTTTGGAGTTAGTTGTGTATAGTTGTCTAGCTTTGTTTCGCTAGTTCCACCATTCCAAATATAGAATATTCCCTTGTCTGTTGAGTTTGCTTTTACCAAGTATGCATATCCTGTTATAGATAGTTCTGGTAGTGCATCAGTAGACGACAATGTTTGAACATAGGTAAAGCTTGCTGGCTTATTGGTTATTCCATAAGATAGCTCTACATAGCCATTGCTTCCAATTAGGCTTGTTCCGTCAAATGAGTATGCGTCTGTCCAAGTGTTGTTATCTGCGTCAAGGTACTGAATCCTCCATTCTTTGGGAACTCTTTTGTTCTCGCCAGATGCTCCTTCATAAAAAGGGTCTGAAAAAGTAGCGTTGCCAGATTTAAAAGTTCCCTTATTAATGCTGCCTACATGGGTTTGCATTTTAACAACAATTCTGTTTGCAAAAATTGGGTCTGTATATTTAATAAATGGGGCAGCATCATCAATGTAGTATGTGCCAGAAGAGTTTACAGATACCCCTCTTTTCTTGGGAGTTGCAAAACCATTTACGCTTTCCTCTCTTGTAGATGTCCAGTATTTAAAATTATCATCTTTACTTGGGAAATAGTAGCGTGGTCGTTGAAACATATCCGACTCTATACCTTGAATATATCTATTTGAATGATTAATAACTTTATTAATGCCTGAACGTGGTCTAAACTTATAAAAACATTGCTCTAAAGAAAACAATGATTTCATTTTGATGTCTGTGTTTACAATATACTCTTTGTCTCCATCATCGTTATACCCTCCGTCAACAACAATGTCTGCATTGGTTGCGTTTGTATAGGCATTAATGGCATCTGTTGATTCATAGACTGAGCGAACCACCCCAAAATTTGCCTCTGTCGGAGAAGCCACAGTTGGTCTATAGCGATAGTTACCAATCTTCTCAATGTTTTCGGCATTGTTTAAGTTCCACTCAACAAGTACTAGTGACTCTGTTTTAATTGTTGAGCTTTGTTCCAGGTGTTCTTTAAGAGTTGAGTTTCCAAACATTTTATACCTCTTCTAGTGTAACAGAAACGTTCCAAAAATCATAATTAGTTCCACCACGTTTTTGAACACTATAAGTAAAGCTAGAAATATACATTTCAATTATTTGACTATACTGAGACAAATGTCCATATTTTGCGTCACCCTTTGGAAAGTTAGTATATTTATCATACGATAGGAATACCCAGAAAGGTCCTTTGTGGTTTTCATACCAGTCAAGTAGTTCTACTCCACCTGCACCGCCATCGCTTGTATGTGTTTGTGACCTTGTTAAAGATGTAGCACCAGCAGTATTAAAATCTGGGTCAGCATAGAACGAGCGAGATGGCAGCATTTGCCACGAAACGCTAATTTGTAGTTTATCTGCAACGTGGTATGAACGCATACGACCATTTACCATACGCTTACGTTGCTCAATTCTTTGTGGGGTAAACTGAATTTCACCTCTGTTATCGTCAGATAGAATGATAAAGTCTCCTGCTGGCAATGCATCTCCAATACCGTCGGTGACTGCTGTTGTTGTCGAATTAGACACTACAAATGCTGTGGTAGTAGCTGAAACAACGCTGTAGCTGCCGTTATAGGCTTCTGGAGATAGACCCTGAATGAATACAATGTCTCCTGCTTGAAGAGTGTTGCTTGCCGTATAAGTAACATATCCAGCACTTGGTGTGCTTGGGGTAACTGCTGAAATAGCAATCAAAGCTCCTCTTTCGTACCCAGATGGCACATAAACACCATTGCTAATTTCGCCAGAATTATCCGACCACAACATTGCTTGTGGGCGAGAGTACTGTTTGCGACCTGTCATATAAGTTGAAGTTGCCATTAGAAATTATTACCTCTTATTCTTCTTGCGTCAATTTCGTTAATCTTATTCATAACTGCTCTAGCGATATCGTCAGCACTTGCATTAGAGCCAGCATTAACATTGACACTATAATTATACACTGAATTGCCTCCGTAGGTTCCACTATTAATTGCTTTAAGGTTCCCTAGTCCAAACTCTTCAACTGCTGGTTGGCTAACAATAAATTCTCCTGGTGTTAGCATTGCTGGTACTGTGTCTGTTCCCATTGCAAAGCCTCCAAGTGACATATACTTTGGCATAACCATACCACCAGAAGCATATCCAGCAAAGTATTTTCTAAACGCTCCATAGCCTTTTGCAGCAACTGCTTTTTCAATTTCTCTTGCTCCAGACTTTTTGTCATACTGTGCAAGTTTGTAAACAGCACTATTTTTGTTTTTTGGGTCAAGTATTTTTTTGTAGGCTGTTGCATTTTCTGCATCGTCAGTGCTGTAATTTGATATGGGTTTGTTTTTATTTCTTGTTTCAATTTCCTTAAGAGCTTTTTCTGCATCGTTAATCTGTTTTGAAAGCCGTGTTCGTTCTGGGTCTTCTCTAATTGTTTTTAGTAGTGTAAATGCGTCTAGGATTTCTTTTGGTATAAAACTGGTCAAATCTTTGACTGTTTGTTTTTCATAAGCCTCTGGGTCAAAGTTTTCGTATTTTGCTCTTGCGTCTTTTTCAGCTTTTACAAGTTTGTTATATTCATCCTTTTTTTGGCGAGGCAATTCTGCGTAATCAAACTTTCCGTTAGTCATGTTTTCCTTGCGGAGTTCAAAAACTTCCACAGCGGAAACTGCTGGAGCAATTAGGTTTCCAAGCCTTCTTTCTTCTTCTGCTGCTGCTGTTTTTGAAGTTGCCTTTGAAAGCAATCCAGAACCATAGTCTTGCAGAGTTCTGTTACCTGCAATACCTCCAACACCTTTAAGATTAGCGGTTACTCCCTTTGTTGTAAGTGGCTTACTACTTTTTTCTTCTTCTTCTTCAGGTATTACAGTCGGCTTGCCGTCAAAACCGCCACCTCCTCCAGTTACTTTTTTATTGGCAGGGTTGTCTTTGCTTGCAGCCCAATTTATAACTGCTAGTCTATTTTTCTCTGCTTCTTTTCCAATCTTAATTTCGTTTTCAAGTTGGGCTGCTTTTGATAGTGCTGTTGCATCATTTAAAGTTTTAATTTGGTCTTCAATGTCTTTTCTTGTCATTAGAACGCCATTGATATCTACCTCAATTTTTTCTAGCTCGTTTTTTCTAGCTTCTTCCATTGATGCACGTCTTGCTTCAACAGCTTGCGAAGCAGCAAGTGCTTCCATTTCTTTGGCAGCACGAACTGCACCAGACAAATCACCCTTAGAGAATGCTTCAGCCAATGTAAGTTGTAGTTGATTTTGTTTAGCAATAGCATCATTAGCCTGTTGAATTTTATCAAGTGCTTCGTTTCTTTCGTCATACTTTTTATTAATCTCTTCTTCTTTGCTTGAAATAATGTCAAGATTTGCGTTGTACATTTCTACATACTTTTGTCTCTTTTCGTCTGCATCCATCATTAGCCATTGTGCCTTCTTTGCCATGAGGTATGATTTGACTAATGCTTTTCTAGACTTACCCTCTTTGTCTGCTGCAAATGCAGATGCAACGGTTGCGTCTGAAAGAATCTCGTATGCGTCTGCTGCTGTAAGAACACCCTTCTTAACAAAGTCTGCCATTCCATTTTTAGCACCAGAGAATGCCTTAGACATATTTTGTGCTTGAAGAACAATCTTGTCATTTTCTACAATAGCGTCTCCAAAAGCCAACTGATTAGTAACCTTAATAAGTGTTCTGGCAAAGTCTGTAAGTTCTCCCTTTGCATTCATCAAACGTGACTTGTACTTGTCGTAGTCTTCTTTGCTT
>Ga0222713_10003208_pt1 | contig 17083 bp, 23 predicted proteins | sample C33_649DmetaG_FD_165061 | JGI IMG/M metagenome (GOLD analysis project Ga0222713, IMG submission 165061) | Estuarine water microbial communities from San Francisco Bay, California, United States - C33_649D | ecosystem: Environmental > Aquatic > Marine > Unclassified | place: USA: California...
AGCATTGGGATAATCTTTGGCGTTGCCAAGATGGCGGTAAGCTGGATGGAGTAATAAATTACCAGCAAAATAATTACGTGTCTGTACACCGTTTGTTTCCAGATGCTGTTGAAGCGCCTGTTTAACCTTCGGGTTGTCACAGACAATCGGTACGCCAAACCACGATGTTTCTGCTGGTAATTTTTCTCCAATAATTCGGACTTCATTTGGATAATCTTGGAAGTAGTTAACAATTGTTTTGTAGTTTAATCGACGAATCGTGTGAATCTCGTCAAACTTATCTAGCTGTATAAGACCTACTGCCCCTTGTAAATCCAGGGGCTTAAGGTTGTATCCAATTTGACTGAATACATATTTGTGATCAACAACTACATCGTAATCAGGTAGCCATGTATCAAAACGTTTCCCGCATGAACCATTGGCCAACATGTTACATTCACCAACGCAATAACAATCGCGTCCCCACCAGGCAAACTGACGTGCCAATGTCGTCAAACCAGGAAGATTAGATGACACCATTCCACCTTCAAAGGTGGTGATGTGGTGCGCTGGATAAAAAGAACAAGATGCTGCAACAGCATGCTTGGTCAAATACTCACCATCCCACTTGGAGCCAAGGGAATCACAGTTGTCTGCAATGTACTTCAGTGAGTGCTGCTCACAGATGTCGAGTAAACGATCCAGATCGTAACAATTACCCAAAACAGGGCTACTAAAAACTGCAACTGTTTTATCCGTGATGGCATCTTCTACCTGCGAGAGATCCCAATTTAGATCATCCCAAGTGATGTCTACAAACTTTGGGGTAAGACCATTCTGAATAATTGGGTTGACCGTGGTTGGAAAACCAACAACACTAACAATAATCTCAGCACCATCAGGCCATTCAAAATATTTTTTCAACGCAGCAATCATCACTAGGTTGGCAGAGCTGCCACTGTTCACCATTAGTGACGACTCAAAACCAAATCGTTTGGAAAACGCACGCTCAAATTTATCAACCTGCCTGCCAGAAGGAAACCACCTACCTTCTTCTAAGGTTTGGATCGCTGCTTTAATTTCTTCTCCATCAAAGTACGGTCCGGAGTACAGAACTTTTGATGCAGGCATAGATCTTCTAACCCTTGATAGATATCAAATATAGGTTCAAAACCAAGATTGTTCAAGAATCCACAATCAAGGCTGAAACGTATGGCTTGATTATAAACATTAGGAGGATCAAACCGATAGATATCTGCTGGATTACCAAGTAATTCATTGGCATATTCCACGGCTTTAAATAATTCTGTAGCTTTGCCAGTGCCAATGTTGTAAATAGTATTCAGTTCGCCAAGGCTGCAAACAAGAGCGATGGCCCTACAGGTATCTAAAACGTGAATGAAGTCACGTGTAACATAATTCATTACTCTGATGGACTCTTTCTTTTTGAGTTGGTTAATCAAAAAGTGAAGTGCGTTGCGTTTATGTGTGCCAGGGTCTGAACCTCCATACACATTGCCCAACCTCAAGATACGATAGTCAATCCCAAATTCTGTACAGTATTCCTTTACAAGTTGCTCTGCTGTGTACTTTGTAATGGAATAAAATCCACGCGGCTTGCAATCAACAAACTCATGGGGCCGACGATGAATTGGTCCATACACAAACCAACTGCTAACAAAATTAAATTCTTTGACCCCTGCTTCACGGCAAGCATCAAGCCGCCTCATCAATTCCACTAGATTGGTATTGATATCAATCAAGGGATCTTCCTTGAATGTGGCATTGTCTGTTGTACTGATCAAGTACAACACACGTTTACTGCCAGGGGTAAGGAGATCCCTTGGTACCGAAAGCGATGGAAACAACCCTTGGAAGTATGAGCCAATAATGCCCGTGCTTCCGTACAGACTTAAATCCATCGTTGCCGTTCGCTACGTACAGGATCATAGAGCCAATAGTCGATGGGCAGCTCCATATTAAAGGGTGTCTCGTACTTCTCTTGAGTTGGGGTGCCGCCCCATTTCTCAATGTAATATCTGCAGTTTTCAGCAAACGTTTTTTGGTTTTTCTTTTGAAACTCTTCACTACTTTTCAGAGTTGAACTAACGCGATGCGTGTATTGAAGAGGTAAATACTCCCATTCAAGCCCCGCAAGTTTCATGCGATAACGATGGTCGTTGTCTTCGTAATAAGCAGGGAAAAAGTTTTCATCTAGGTAGCCAACTTCATAAAGAAGTTCTGGTGTAAATACCATCGACGAATAACCGTTTTGGCTTTCGTCACACAAGATTCCAACAAACGGATTTTCTAAACGTTTGGCAAGTTTTTTAAGCTGGCCCGGCCACGGAAGCCAATCATTTGAAAAAATACACCAATAAGGGCAGTCTGTGTTCTGCCTAATAATTTGGTTAATTGAACCAGAGAATCCTACATTCTTAATATTGTGTACAACTTTTACTTCTTGAACATATTTGTTGTGTGATTTAGGGTAGCCAATTTCATCAATAGCATCTAAAACCTCAAGGTTTCCTTGAGAGTTATCGAGAATAAAGTAACGTTTAACAGGGTAATCAATATTAAAAAATTGAGTCATTAAATCCTCTGCACCATTGAGAACCATGGTGCCAATCATCTCAATAGGCTTAGTCATCAAAGATCAACGCGAATATATTCAATATCCTGCAACTTTAGCTTGTCTTCAAACGCATCGGCTTCTATCGTTTCAACATCGTCAAAGACCTTGCCGTTAAAGCAACCAGTACGGCAGTCTTCATCAACGTCATAATAAAACCGAGTTAGATTAGTGGACATGATGAGCAGCATAAATTAAATTAATGTATTTCCAGCTTAGGATTCCTGTCAGGACAAGCATTGCCAGGCGTCCATTAACGCGTTCGGCGTACCAAAGGAAATCATTCGGGTGGGTTGGTGGCTTCCAAAACTTAAGGTCAGGGCATTCTTCCAGGATCCAATTCCAGATGGCACCCAAGATCCAACCAAAACAACTGATGTAGCCCCGGATGGTCAGTACAATCTTGTTCATCTTGAAGTGTGAATGAACAGGTATAAGTCTAAGGATGCTACTGCCAGCATAGCCCCAAGAATCGAAATGATTGCGTATTTAAAATCGTCCATTAATTTTGTAACTTTTCTAACTCTTCAACATTAATCATATAACTTGAATCAAATTCTGCATGTGCAATCAAAGCGTTACAAACATATGCACAATTCAAGTAATGGCCAATGGGGTCATCACTGTAAAATAACTCAGACATTTTTTTGATGTTGCAAAGCACTGGCCGATTGTCGTAGACGGAACACTTACCGTCCACTAACATCTCGCAATTTCCTTCGGCGTTTGGTTTATAGGGGAATTCTTTGATCAGTGCCCCAATGGGAGTGTTGACATCCACGTTACTATTGAGAACTTCCCCGATAAAACGGCAGCATTGACCACATCCACTGCAGGGAAAATCGGGTAATTCCATATTTTCATTTACTGAATTTAACTGCTACACTATACGCAATATACAAAACCTGCAATGGTTGCTAAACTGAATACATCAGATCCTTGGATTAAAGCCAAGGATGAGCAACCAGAAGTTATGCGGTCGATCAACAGGACCGCAGCCAGAATTACGCTTAACGGTAGAAGGCATTACACAACTCCGTTACCCACTGGACCTGCGCCGTCCGTAACTACTATCATTAGCGAGACAGCTTCCGAAGCAAACAAACGGAAGCTCGAAATGTGGTCCAAAGCAAATCCCGGTGTTAAGGAAGCTGCTGCTGAAAGGGGTACCGCCATCCACTACGGCATGGAGTGCTACCTCAAGGGGAACAAGAATCCAGACATACCAACGGATTACGCGGATTTTTGGGCTGGTATGCCGCCGATACTTGATCAGTTCTCTGAAGTTCTGTGGGCTGAGTCTCCTGTACTCGATAAGTTTAATTTCACTATTGGTGCTGATGATGTCGCTCGTGTATGGGGTTGTGATGACGAGGGCAGGGCTTGGGCTGGTGCTCCTGACATTATTGCTGTTGTTAATAACAAGCTCACTCTCGCGGACCTAAAAACTAGCGTTAAACCATACAGCAGGAAGTGGCCGAAAGATCTGGAGAAGGGGTCCCAGGAGTGGAGGGATCTGCTTGGTGGTCATATGAAATTCAAAAAAACCTGCAAGCAGCTTGCGGCCTATGACATTGCCATCGAACAAACCCTTGGCATGACCGTGCAACAAGCGGCAATCTTGGTGTCAACTCCTGTACGCACCCAGATATTTAAAATCTCCCGAAGGTTTTTAGATTCCCTTCGGGAAGACTGGTACAAAATTGTTGAAGAGTATTACACCCAGGTGGAAAATTGTAATGTTTATGATCCTGATTTAATTTAAAATCAGGACATATATCGACCAGCAATTGAACCTGGACGTGGCATAAACTGACCGGGAGTCTGGGAACTCCATGCGGGAGGCAAGGGTGCAGACTGTGAATTATCTGAGCCTACTGTATAAATAGTCCTTCCTTGTCCGTAGTTGGGATCGTAAATTCCACCGCGAGGATCCCTTGGGCTAGCGGTAATTTTAGGCCCTTCTTGAGGGGGTGCGGGTTTTTTTGGCTTAGGTTGAGAAGGTTTTGCAGTTGTTTTACCTTCCCCACTTGTAGACTTTGGTTTGTTTTTGTCTGAACCGGTTACTTTTTTAACCATCTGAATGCAAATAACTCTACTTTAATTTTAAAGTAAAACATATAAAATAAAAACCTGAATATAATCCAGGTTTTTATTAATTAATTAATAAGGACGACCTGGGGTGTATCCTAATGTACCTGGGGTGTATCCTAATTGTTGAAGAGTATTACACCCAGGTAGAGAACTGTAACGTTTACGACCCGGATTTAATTTAAAATCAAAATATCCATTTACCGGCAATTGGAGTTCCAACAAAATATTGTGTAGAAGTTGCAGGTTTTGTATTAGTTACGGGAGCAGGAAAACCACCTGTTGAAATAGGTTTTGTAGTTACAGGTTTTGTAGTTACAGGTTTTGTGGGAGTTACGGGAGCAGGAAAACCACCTGTTGAAATCGGTTTTGTAGTTACAGGTTTTGTAGGAGTTACTGGTTTTGTAGGAGTTACTGGTGCAGTGCTCCCAGGTGGTTTTTGTCCTGGAGCAACACCACCGCCAATTCCAGGCATCGTTCCACCAATAGCGCCTGGACCTAAACCAATAGGGATTCCAGGGGGGTTAATGCTGATACCAGGAACGGGATTAGGGATAGGGGCTTTTACAGGTGGATTACCAATCGGACTAGATCCAATGACTGGTTTTGTAGTTACAGGTGGATTACCGATTGGACTAGAACCTACAATTGGCTTTGTAGTTACAGGTGGATTACCGATTGGACTAGAACCTACATTACTAACTAAAGGGCCAAGGGGGCTTGGAATTGCCGGTCGTCCAAGTAAATCGTACGGGCCAGGATTACTTCCTGTAGGAAAAGAAGGAAGCGGGCCTGGAATTGTTCCGCGATTTTCTGGAGTATATTTTGGCAATCCTGCATTGTAATCTGGTAAATTACTTCCGTAGCTAGTATTGCTGCTACTGCTGGAGGAAGAAGAACTACCAAAAATATCAGAGAAAGAAGGTGCTTTAGTTGAGCTAGAAGAAGAGCTACTAGAAGAAGGTGTTTTGCTCGAACTAACACTTGACCCAAAACTAGAGCTAGTATTACTACCTGAACTTGAAGTACTTGGTTTTTGTTCTGCTTTACTTTTTTCTAAATCTTTAAGTAAAGTGTCATAGCTTGACAGACTAAAACCTGAATTAGAAGTATTTCCTGTAGAAGAAGAGCTTTTATAAAGGTCAGAAAAAGAAGGCGCTTTGGTGGGGCTTGCGCTTGCACCTATTGATCCAAAACCACTATTAGCCGTTCCAAAGCTAAACATAGCAAATCAAACCGTATCTTTACTTTAATTTTAAAGTAAAGACATATAAAATAAGCCTGAATAAAATCTAGGCTTTTATTAATTAATAAGGCCTACCTGGAGTGTAGCCTGGTTTACCCGGTGTTACTCCGCCAATTGGACGTGATGGCGGGAATGATGGTGTCGGTGAACCAATTGGACGTGATGGTGGGAACGCAGGAGTGGGTGAACCAATTGGTTTAGTTGGTGGGAACGCAGGAGTGGGGAAAGCGATTGGATTAGTTGGTGGGAACGCAGGAGTTGGTGAACCGATTGGTTTAGTTGGTGTAGGTGCAGGAGTTGGTGTAGGTTTAGGAGCGGGCGCAGGTGCTGCCTTCGATGCGGCCTTGCTAGCTTGAAGATTATTTAAAACAGATTTATACGTATCTAAAGCAAAATTAGAAGTGTTTGCTTTTGGTGCAGGCGCAGCTGGCATAATTAACACATTGCTTTTATTAATTATAAGCCCATGATTAAAACTTTTTTCTCGCAAATACTGCAAAAAATTGTTAGGTGGTGGAAACGTGTTTGGTTTGAAGCCAAGCTAAAAGCCAGGCTTGATATGATCGAATTTGATAACCGGATCCAAGCTGAGTTAGAACGGGAACAACAAAACAAACCGATCTACCGCGAATATCCGATTGATCCTGTGCTCCAAACCGGTGAATCACAAAAGCTAGGTGGGGCAATGGAACTGCGTGCACCTTGGTACACTGATGGCTTACAACCCGAACGACAAGATGGAATGCCGCAAACGCCTGGCATGGACCATAGCCTGTGAGCAAGCCGTTGTAACAAAAGAAGATGCTGTTGATATTTACAACAGATTGATGAACGAATTTAATTCAATGGATAAGCGCAGTAAATACAAACAAGCTGAGTCTAATAAGTCTCAGTGATTTAATAAAATCTTGTGAGTTGTCTTGGATTGGTCGCCGTAGGATAAAGAGACACTCAGATCACCCTCCATGGACATCCACGTTTCTGTGGGTGAGTGGATGCAGACTCTCCAAGGCCTCATGTCAAATGCGGCTGATGGGGATTGTTTTTGCCTGCCCACCAACATGCATCTTCATGCTTTTCTAATTTTGAAGGAGGACTTCTTTCCCCAACGAGACTTTAAAGTAACAGTAAAACAGGAAGGGATTTATGACCAGTAAGAACCAGCAAGCTGTTAAACCCGGCGAAATTCGGCTCGATTACATCCCCATTGATTGGCCGCTCACACCCCTGGGTAGCAACAAAGATCCCTATACAGCTGGCTGGCAAAACAAACCTTTTACTGTCACCGACATTGAAGAAGAAATTATCACCGGCAAATGTAAGGCAGTTGGATTGCTGTCTGGGCCTGTCTTTAATCATCCCTTTGGTTTTGTTTGGGTTGATATCGATGGTCCAACCGTCTACAACCTCGTCAAAGACCTTGCTGATACCACCGAATTCAATGCGGCACTGCCTCCAACACTGACGATTTGCAGTGGTAAACCTGGGCGTGAGCGCAAATTATACAAGATCGCACGGGAGAAGCAAAAGCATTTTGTCCGTAACAAGTACGTCTGGCAGGCGGAGGGCAACCTAGAAAAACTAGAGATCCTCTGGTGTAAGCATCAAGGCGTGTTAATGGGTCTGCACCCAGAAACTGCTGGTTACTACACCGCAGACGGCATGGGATTCGAGTGGATTCCAGAGATTCCTGAGTTTCCAGACTGGCTTCTCACCCTGATCATCAATAAAAACGTCAAGCAGGGTTCACCTGCAAAAGAAGTTAGCCGTCGTGTTGGCCCAGGGTTTGCCATCAATACCGTCATCGATCTTGAGCGGGATATGAAACTCGCAATCGATGGCATGTGGGGCATGGGTCCTGATGCTGCCGATGACTACGACACTTGGATCACCATTGGTCAGGTGTTGCACCAACTGGATGATTCACTGCTTGATCAATGGGATCAATGGTCCCGGCAATCAGATAAATACAAAGAAGGTGAGTGCCACAAACGTTGGCTTTCTTTCAGTAAAGGTGGCGGGCGTGGTCTTGGTACCCTCCTGCACATTGCCCAAGAACATGGTTGGAAACCTCCTCTTGAGCAACAAGATTACAAAGCACTCAATGTCCCAGACGATACCCTTGATCACGTGTCCAAACTCTTAGAAGAATTAGAAGACGAACTCGGCATCAAGCCAGAAAAGCCAGCTGCTGCACCAAAGGTTGAATGGACGGCAACCGAAATAAAAGTCCAGAACGGCAAGAAAAAAAAGCAAGAGGGAAATGGCAATCCCTCTTACGACAAGATTGCAGATGTAATGTTGCAACTTTATAAAGACAATCTGCACTTCAGCCAGGCACACAACACCTTCTTTATCTACGAATACAAAAGCAAGGGTCTGTGGTCTCCTCTCTCGGATAACGAAATCAAAGGCGATTTGAAGGACAAGCTTGAGAAGGTGAAAGAAAGGCTGTTGCCCAATGGCTACAGCATGAAGATGATCAATGATGTGCTAGAGCAACTCAAGATCAGCACCATCTTTGATGACTGGTACGAAGGTAATGACCTCCTTCTGTTTACCAATGGTGTGCTTCACCTCAACACTCGGGAACTGACTGGTTTTCGCAAAGAGCTTTACATCACACAACAACTGCCGTACGACTACAACCCAGCGGCAGGATGTGAACCAATCATTAAGTGGCTGAAATCAACGCAAGATCAACACTGGGGTCGGACCCAGGTACTGCGAGCTTGGTTGCGTGCCGTACTACTTGGGCACTCGGAAATTCAGAAGTTTGTTGAGATTGTCGGCCCAGGTAAATCGGGTAAGTCCACCTACTCCAACCTCGCTCACGCACTGGTCGGTGATGACAACGCCATGATCTCCTCCCTGGAGCATCTGGAAAAAAATCGTTTTGAAACCGCCAACCTTTATAAGAAGAAGCTCTTGCTCTTCAATGATGTGGAGCGTTATGGCGGATCTGTTTCGGTACTGAAAGCAATCACCGGTCGTGACTTGATTCGTAATGAACGCAAGTTCCAAGCTGGTAGCCAAAAGCCATTCAAGTTCAATGGCTTGGTCATGATCACCGCTAACGAACCCATCCAAACCACAGATCCAACCTCTGGTCTGGCACGTCGTCGCTTAACAATTCCTTTTGACCGTCCATTCACTGGTTCGTCCGCTGAGCAAAAAACGCTCATTGATATGGATGACAAAGGCAAACCCTTTGGTGAATTTGCTTCCATGCTCCCAGGTCTTGTGAACTGGGTGTTGGATATGTCGGAGGCTGAAATGCGGGAATACCTGATGGAAACCAACAAGAAAGTTGAGTTCTTTGCACGTCACCACCAGGAGCAAATCCTCAAGTCCAATCAGATCATGGATTGGATGAGTCACTGTGTTGTCTTCGACCCAGGTGCATCCAGTGCTATCGGTCTGGCAAAGACCAGTGCAGGTACTACCTACATCTATTCCCATTGGGATGAGTGGTTGTACGCCAGTTACTGTGAGTTTTCGCGTGGCAGTAACAGCAACATCCTTGGTCGCAGCCGTTTTGAATCTCTGGTTATGGATGTATGTGTTCACCAGCTTGGCCTGAACGTCTACAAGATGAAGCAAGCGCGTGGCGTGCGTGTCAACAACATCGCTGTCCGTGATTCCAACAAGACCAAATACCATGACTACCCATCGATTGTGGAAGTGGGTATGGATAAAGAAAAATGGAAAGAGTTTTATGGCGATACATTGTTTAAGAAAACAAATGCAAGAATAGAAGAACCTGAATTGATCAGTTGAGCAAAGGTCGCCACCTCATCCTTGATCTCTACGACTGCGACAAGCAGTTACTAGATGATTACGACGCTCTTCAAGAGCTGATACAGGTGGCACTGCAGATGTCCAACGCACGCATCTTGCGGATCATTGGCGAAAAGTTCAAGCCGCAAGGTGTGACACTACTGGCGTTGCTGGCTGAATCCCACTGCTCAATCCATACCTGGCCTGAGATCGGCTATGCGGCAGTTGATCTCTACACCTGTGGCGATACAACCAATTCACATAAAGCAGCAGAGTTTTTAAAGTACAAACTCAAAGCACAAACAACAGAAGAAAAAGAGTTAGTACGTTCAACAACTCCGACAAAATCTGTATAGTATTGTCAGTCAAATAATTGAGATGACTGACAACAAACCTAAACTTTTGTGGATTGGCGATATTGTAGCCACCACTGGTTTTGCTCGTGTAACTGAAAACGTACTGAGCAAGTTGAAAGATAAATATGAAATCCATGTGCTGGGCTGTAACTGGCATGGTGATTTCACTTCGCTCCAGGAGGAATACTTTATGTATCCAGCCTCCAATCGGTTCCAGCAGGCACCCTTTGGGGAAGATCGTATTCGTGAAATCGTTGAACGTATCCATCCCGATGTGATCTTTACGATCAACGACAGTTGGATCATTAATGAGCAATGGCGACGCATCGCTGATCTTCGTGACCAACTCAAGTTCAAGTTTGTGGGCTATTACCCCATGGATTCCTATGAGTGGTATGGGGGACTTGTTGACACCCTTAACGATTGGGATGCAGCAATCTGTTACACAAAATTTGGTGCGCACGAAACTATCAAGGCTGGTGCCAAGGTGCCCATCACCATCATCCCCCATGGCATGACACCAAATCAGTTCTATCCCATCGATAAGAACAAAGCACGTCAACAGCTAGGCCTGAGCCCAGATGACTTCATTGTCTTCAATGGCAACCGAAACCAATTCCGCAAACGTATCGACATCACGATCAGTGCATTCGCCAAGTTTGCAGTTGGACGCCCAGATGCAAAGCTGTATCTCCACATGGGGATGAAGGACCAGGGCTGGGATGTCATGCCGTTATTTGGTCGGGAAATGATGCGTCAGGGTCTGGATCCCAACAACCGCATCATCATGACCACTCCCCATGACTTCCCGCCATCGGTACCGGTGGAGATGCTCAACACCATCTACAACGTCGCTGATGTGGGCGTCAATACCTGCAAAGGAGAAGGCTGGGGTCTCGTCAACTTCGAGCATGCAGCCTGCCGTGTGGCCCAGGTGGTGCCCGATCACACCTCCTGCAAGGAGATCTTTGATGGCACGGGTGAGCTGATCCGATCCCTCCACGCGGATGTCGATACCAACTTCGGTCGCATCATGCCCTGCCCTGACGACAATCACCTCGCCCAGATCCTTGGTGACCTCTACGACAACCGTGACAAGCTCGATCAGGTGGCCCAGGCCTGCTACGACCGCGTGACCGATACCTGCTTCGATTGGGAGACGGTGGCAGGTCAGTTTGATGAGACCTTCCAGGAGGTGCTGTCCAGGAAGGAGGAAGAAGAGCCACGCATCGTAAAACCTAAAGCAAAAGGTAAGAAGAAAAAGAGCTGATCGGTAGACGATTGAAAGATTGGACCCCTGCTTCGGCGGGGGTTTTTGTTTGGGGTGATACCAAACGTCAGGAGGATGTGCAGAGATTCCGGGAATAAGATGCAGAAAAACAGAGAATAAGTGCCGTACATACCCTAGAGCTAGCAGATGACACTTTGGTAAAAGGGTGTAATGTTGAAAAGTTGAGCGAGGAAAGTAAAGAGAAATAAAACACGTACACTGTGTGACAACGGCGTCATGTACTAGAGATATAAGAAAAAACATAGCTATTCTCTGTTTTTATGCCACATTCTCTGTTTTGCTGCTACTCTGATCCTCATTCACGCTTGTCCCATGGGATCTCGTCACATGCCACTACCTCCTCTCTGGAGGCTGGAGGAGTTACTTGCGTTATCGGACCAGTACCCAAGTGGGCTGGAGCACAAGACTGCCCGTGGTCAGCGCAGGCGGGGGGACCAGGCAGGTCGCCTGAACAAAAGCAACTCCTTCTATCTAGTGAGCGTGGACAACCAGCGGTACCTGGCGCATCGCATCGTGTATCTCATGCGACACAAGAAACCAATTGAGGGGTACGACATCGTCCATGCAGACAACAACAAAACAAAAGACAATCGCCTGGAACTGATTGCCGTCCCTGTCAGCAACCGTTTTTCTTGAGATGGCAAACTTCTACCGCAACCTCAAGCAATCCCTAGAGGACACAGGCTTTCGGTACGTTCCAAACATTGAGACGTTTAGTGACGAAATTCTCGAAACTCATGGCTATTACAGGGGTTTTGTCTGCCCACACAACCATTACATCCGTGACTCAAAGATGCACTGGTGTTATTTCTGCGTCAAGAAAATCCTCTCTAACGTCTGTGGATTTGATGTTAATTACCTGAATTTGGAATACAAAATTAAATATGAAAAACTTTGGTCCAAGATTGAGATTAAAGATATGGATGATTGTTGGCCCTTAAGGAATGGTACTCGGTACAGTCCCAAGCGTGTTTGCTTTCCTTCCTACCGTTCGTCTTATAGCCATCAAAAAGCTGAAAACGTGACGCCTCATAAGGCAATCTATCAATGCGCCTGGGGTGACATCGGTTCCATGGTGGTTACCAGGCTGTGTGGCAATCCCTTGTGCTGCAATCCATTACATCTGATCTCCAGTTGGAATCGTTTGTTCCCGCCCAGTACTATCTCGCCATTTGAAACACGGTTTGTGGCGGAGAAACTAATGGTGTACGGAGCAAACAAAGACAACACAATTATTACTGAACGCGACTTTAAACACACCATCTCTCATCCATTGGAGCACAAAGAAACGACGGAGTAAAATATTAAATAAAAGTCAGGATAATGCGCGTATCTCAATCTCAACGACAAAGGACACAAGATGATCCACTCGTTGTTGGTACGTTTTCTCAACTGTCAATTCGTAATTTAAGAGGTACGCTTGGCCCCAAGAATCAACTTGTGGGTCGAGCAGATACGCGTTCAACATCCAACGGTGGTTTTGGTGGCGGTACTTATAACCACTGGTTTCAATTCAACATCACTTCCCCTGCCTGGATTATTGTCGCTAAAGGCGGTCCCAGGCCTCAATACATACAGGTATCTGCATATGATTTAAACCTTATGCCAATGGAAGCAAGAGCAATCTTTGATCAAGATAGTATCTCCACTACGATCAATGGTGAACAGCGTCATCCATACACAGGGCACGTGATGGGCGCAACATCTGACTTATATAACAACTTTGATCCAAATTGTTTTGACAAGGGAAACAATCTGTATTTCACACTAGAAGCTGGATCGTATCTTTTATGCGTATCAACAACACGCAATGAACCTTTAGATTATGAAGTCGCGGTTGTTATTGAATTTCCAACAACTGAGTTTGATTTTGTTTTGGAAGACTATAGTTATTTATTGTATGAAGATACAGAAGAAAGTCATGTTGTTGCAGATGTTACAGAGAATTTTGCATCCAATGACCTTCACGCTCATTCGTTATCTGAATGGGATGAGGCTTGGAGGCGGGAACACCCTTCCGACAAACCTTTCCCTGTCGTATTAGTCCCATTAGCAACACAACCATGAACTTTTTAAATTTTTTAAAAACATTTTTAAAAAGCAAATCAAAAGTATCTAGCCCTAAGTATTCGTTTGCGCTATATTGCAAAAATAACCCAAGCGCAAGTGCTTGCAAAATCTATGACGTATAGATTAAAACGTCGTATTAAACGCTTTATTTTAAAAACTGAACAAAAACAATGGGTTGCGGTTACTGCTAAACCATGGGTGTATGTTGATAAAACATGTGTTTGGCTTGTTGTATTAGGTGTTAGTAAATCAAGGCGTCAATTAAGTGATTGGTTACATAGCCGTCCGACAAAACGTGCACGTAAATTAAAACATTCAATGTCTGGTTCTTCTGGGACCAAACCTTTAACTTGGGCCTTTTCAAAACTTAAAGATTTTCAAGAGCATATTCCTTGGTACGACGGGCTTTGGTTTTGGTTTGATGCTGTTGAAAAAGATAAACAACGTCGTGTCTATATGAAATGGTTCCAGCGAAAAGGCGCAGTTGACTGGCAGTACATGGAAAATTCTGACTCTTTTTATTACTTTAAAGATCCAGCAGTAGAATACAGAAAACTCCTGGAGATTTATGGCCCACCTGAATCAGTATTTTGAGGTAGCCCTGGCTATTCATGCAGCTTGTTCTGCTGTCTGTGCGTTAACTCCTACGCCAAAAGACGATGCATTTGCTCGTAAATTGTATCGTTTTATTGAAATTGGTGGTCTTGTTATTGGTCGTGCTAAACAACGCTGATTAATCAGGCAGTGCCTGAAACCAAAAGCAGACACCACCTTCTTTTTCAACCCAATCTCTTGTTGCGTAAGCTTCTGCTTTCGGAAGTGTTACGCACTTTTTTTCATTGCGAACTTCCCAGCAGATATTGACGCGTATCTGTGGATCTTTGTATTTTTTCACTTCAGTAATCCCAACGTACTCGCGGTTTGCCTTCCCTGATGCCGACATGAATAAAGCCCTTTGGCGCACCATACCCTAAGCTATAGGGCCAGTTTTTGTCACACCAATCTTGTACTGTTTTAATATTTACGCCTTGGATGTAGAAATCTACCGCTCCTCTTGAAGGTGCGTTATAGGTGTGTTCGCTGTTCTTTGCGCCACCCACTTGTGTGTTAATCGGCTCTGGCCTCGAAGCACTGGTGATAATGATCGGTTTGTTGCCAAATTGCTTTCGAGCTTTTTCAAGGAACAAACAAATTTCTTTTGCCGTATCGCATTGATATTGTTTCGTGAAGCGACGTTTTTCTTGGTTTAAACAAAGTTCGCCGTATGTAATGTTAGGCGTGACTTTATATGTAAATGGGCTCCAAGGATTGAAGTTATTGTTGTGTGGATTTGGATCTTCTTTTTCTCCAATATTCTGGAGTTGTCGATCCATAATCTGGATTAATTTTGTCGCATAGTCAGGATCAGTAGCATATTTTTCAACAACCAATAAACGTGCGCATTCATTCCTGCTTTCTGCACGGTTTACTCCCTTAAATTTTCCAAAGTCTTTGTACCAACGGTCAACTAAATAGTAAACACACGTTGCCAAATCTGGAAAGTCAATAAACCCAGCTTTAATTGTTATCCATTTTCCATTAATAAATTCTTGAGTATCAACGTTTGATCCGGCTCCTTTTAATCCAAAAAAATTATTTTTACCTGATGTGTGTTTTCCCCAGCCCGACTCTAGAGCCCACTGAGCACAGACACATTCAGCAAATTTAGCTCCTGCTTGTTTGGCAATTTTGTATACACCTTCCCAATTATTAAGATCCTCATTAGGTTCTTGGGTGCGATAACGAACCGTAAATTCTTCAATTATTGTAGGAGAAACGTTTTTTTGAAGCCATTCCCAAGCTTCTATTTGATGTTTTTCTTTTTTAAAAAACTCTGCCGCATCTGTAAATTTTATCGACATTTTATTAATATAAATAACTTTTCTTTACTGTAAATCAGTCTTACCTACACGATTACCCAGGCTTGTTGGGATTCATCCCAGTCATATTGATTACCATCAATCGGTGCTGGAATGGGAGGATTCCACAAGCATGTTTCTTCGTCTAAAATCCAGGATGGATAAGGCTTGGGAGGAATAAAAGCATCCCTATTTGAGTCGTAACTATAACCAATCCCTGCATAATTTTTACGAAAAGGGGTACCTCCTAATTCATGTTGCCCTCCTCTTGTGTTGTAACTTGTTCTTTTGCAAACTTGGCCAACAAAATCTGCATAAATTTGCTCTAAATCTTTTCCCTCTTCTTCATCGGTTCCAACAATAACGCTAGTTACGATATTGTTTTCATCAAGAAATGCGTAGTGCGCCATAATTAGAACGTAAATTTAATAGTACCTGTTCCTGCGGTAAAAGAAGTAACTTTAAAATCACCGTCCACTGAAGTGCTCAATGTTAAGCTACCAGATACGACAGAGATACTGTAGCCGGCTGGATAACGCAAAATAACAATTCCTGAACCGCCGCTACCGCCTGTTCTTGCGCTAGCAACACCGTTATTTCCGGATCCACCGCCACCGCCACCTGTATTAGCAGTTCCATTATTGCCATCACTATTCGCACTGCCATTTCCGCCACCTCCAGTGCCGCCAAGACCTCTTACGGTATCGCCACCGCCGCCACCGCCGCCAGCACGAGTGACGCTAGTACCTGTAATCGAACTGGAACTACCGTTGCCACCGTTGCCACTGGTATCACCGTCAACACCTGCTGCACCAGCTCCACCGCCGCCACCGCCTCGGATAATAGATGCTGTTCCACCAGATGCACCGGCATTACCTTGCCCAGATGTGCCAGCACCTCCGGTACCTGTGTTTACAGGACCAGCGTTGCCCCCGGCACCAGAACCACCACTGGAACCGTTTTCACCTGAAGCAAGACCAGAAAAACCTCCTCCAGTACTGGTAACAGTATCAAATACCGAGTTGTTTCCTTGAGAACCAGCTGCACTAGTACCGCCTGGGCCACCCGCTCCAACCGTTACGGTGTAATTTGTTTCAATTGATAATGTAGAATTACTTGTTTGGTATCCACCTGCACCGCCACCACCAGTTCCACGGTTAACACTTGCAGGAACACCACCTGCACCGCCGCCGCCTGCAATAACTAAATAATCTGTTGAAAAAATAGGAGGAAGGCCAACAGCTAGCAATAGTTGAAGAATACTCATTTAACTAATGCCTGCTCCTGCAATTACAAACTCGGTTCCATTGATACCCGAAACACACAACACAGTTGCAATGCCTCTTTGCGCAAGTGTTCTATTTCCTGTTCCAGTGCTTGCTGCTTGTCTTAATGTGACATTCGTCCCTTGTGTAATTGTAATATTGCCAGTTGTGTTGTTGTAGATACTAACTGCATCACCAACTACAAAAACACCAGAAGGTACCGTCACATTTGCAGTTGTGAATACATGTTTACCTATATCCCCAGCGACAAGAACATAACTAATTGTTTGAGAATTTTGAGGAATTGCACGTACGTTTCCTCCTGGGTCCCTAACAACTGCTCCTGTAACTGTCGTGCCAGATACGGTTACAAAATTAGCCGTTGTACCCGTAACCGTAGTACCTGTAACTGTAGTAAAACCTGCGGTAGCTCCAGTTATTGTTATACCCGAAATGTTGCCAGCAATATTGG
>Ga0222713_10003209_pt1 | contig 17082 bp, 5 predicted proteins | sample C33_649DmetaG_FD_165061 | JGI IMG/M metagenome (GOLD analysis project Ga0222713, IMG submission 165061) | Estuarine water microbial communities from San Francisco Bay, California, United States - C33_649D | ecosystem: Environmental > Aquatic > Marine > Unclassified | place: USA: California...
GGTAGGCGACAACGGCAACGTCGTCGTCGCGACATCAGGAACCACCGCCGCCAATGCCGGCGCAACCACGACAACATGGACTCCCATCACACACGGCACCGCGCTCACCCGCGTCTCGGATATCGCGTATACCGGGCGCAGATTAGTCGCAACAGGAACAGGCACAGGCGCGGCGTCAGGCATCATCTACTCCAGCGACGGAACGGGTGATAACGGAACGTGGTTGTCCACCCCAGCTGGGGCGTTTACCGACGCTTCGGGGGGCGGAACAAGTGTAACATTTGAGGCGTCGTATGAAGGCACTGGTCGTCTCGTGGCGACGGGGAGGTCTGCGACAAATGCGTTGAGTATAAGCACGGATGGCGGTGTCTCGTGGACAGCACCCAGCGTCCAATACAGCTCAACAAATACATTTGATACTACGACGACACCGCTCTTCACAACCGGAGGAAATAGTGTAGCATATGTCGGAAACGATACATTATTCGCAGGAGGTGGCAATGACGTCCATTGGACCGGAAAGAGGTGGGTGGCGGTCGGGAAAAACTCGGCGGCGGCGGCGTCCGCGGTGTCGAGTGCGTCTGCGGCATCCGCACCCGACGTCGTGAATAACAATACCATTCCCATCGCAACGAGCGACGACGGAATCACGTGGCAGTGTGTGCGCACATCGCAAGCACCGAATCTCACAGAAGGCGCATTCATTGGGACAAACTCGCGCATCGGTGCGACCCCCCTCATCAATAGCCAGATTGTTATTACAGACGGCGGAGATACAGAGGGGAACTCGGATTACGGCGGAATGGGAGGCGGGGGTGGCGGAAGCGGCACGGGTGTCGCGCAAATCGACATCATCGCGGAACTCACACCTGTCTCGAATGCGGCGGCGAGTGTGGTCGGAACAGTGGGTGTCATAGGCGCGGCCGGAAATGGAGTGATAGGTCACGTGACCACACCTAGTTTTGACAATACGGCATTTACGATAACGACGAGACCGATGTAGCGGAGCCGCGAAGCGAGCGCAGTGGAGCGGAGCCGAGAAGCCACAAGAACGAAAAAAAGCACAGTCGCGGAGTCGCGGAGTCGGCGAAGCGAGTGGAACGAGTGGAACGAACGAATATCTTATCATAATACAGTAGAAGGAATGGCGTTCGCGCGAAAAACTGTCACAAATTATGTTTTTACAAGAGGCACGAATACCACCGCGATTGGGGGCAGCAGTGGCTCCGGAGGAGGCGCGGGTGGCGGCGGCAGCGCCGGAGGTGGCAGCACCAGTGGAAACGGGTGCGAGGAAATAGACGCATTAATGAATAGCGCCATCGTAAAAGACATCGGCATAATCAGCCAGAATTACTCTTCAGGCGCATTCGAAACCATCAAAACGCAACTAACGCAGATGATATATAACAATTATTCGGTGGGATTGTATACAGCCCGCAAACCATTGAACGCCACCTATGAAAAAATAAGGAAAGTCATCCTGACAAATTTAGAGGGTTTGCTTCAATCCGTCAACTTATACAATGTAAATACAGATGTCACGCATCAGAGAGACGCATACAGGATAACCGCCGAGAAATTCAATGACGCCAACGAATTAATCGCACAGCTGAATATGATGCGCGGGTCCATCTCGCTCTTCCCAGAACAACACATTACTGTTATTCCTGTTCAAATCAAAATAGAATACCTGACATATATTCAGACGTATGGCTACCCGGAGAACGGTATTTGGGACCCCGATTTGTTAGGCGCTATTCTTATGAGTATCGGTCCTACGACCGTGTAACGGCCGCTCGTGTACTCCGTGTACTCCGCGTACTCCGCATACTCCGTGTACTCCGCGTAATAATCATATAAACATATATATCATTATTTTAACACATAAGTATTTCAAACAATGTCAACGCAGGATTCCGGAACCAAGCGCGGCAAATACGGGTTTGACCTCGATATCAACAGTTACTCGATTGAAGACCTGCTGGAAATCTATAAAATCCCCAAACATCAGAAGGGAAATGTAACAGAAGATTATATCAAAAATATGACGAAGGAAATCATCCAGCAGTATAAAAACTACAATGCGAGCAGTATCGGCGGGGATATGCCATTCTCCGAGAATTACAGCGAGGATGACGAGTATGTCGTCTTTTTCAATGAGGCCCAGAAACGCATTCTTCAATATATCCATTCCGGTGTTTCATTCATCAACGACTCCAATCTCTCGTCGGCGTCCGGGAAAACCGCAGAGAACCGCCTCATCCAGAAATTCTCGCCGTCATCCATTATCAGCGACGGCGACAAACTCGTCATGATGCCGAAGGAGGATGTCCGTGTCCAGAATATCAACCCCAATCTCATCGCCACGCCGTCTATTATCCACGAATACGCAAAGGGCGTGATTAACCCACTAGAACGACGCACGATTAAGCGCATAGTGAGTATAGATACGCTCTTTCGCACCGACCACGGCATCACATCATCCGCCGACTATATCTGGAATCTGCCGACCCCCATCAACAATGTGCTTTCTATGAAAATCGTGTCGATGGAGTTTCCGAATATCATTAAAATGTTCTCTAGTCAACGGAAAAACAGTATTTTTACGGTCCATCTCTATAATGTCCCGCAGCGGTATACGGAAGGCGGTTCGGCCAAGACGGTATTCATCAATCATACCGAAACAATTCTCATACCCGATGGATTTTATGTATCATCCGACTTTGAGGTGATTATGAGTAATTATTTTATAAACTCTCTTGCGCCGACCAGCGGAACCATCGTCGCGGATTTGAGTTCGGACAATATCACGTATATGCCGCGCGCGGCGACGATTCAAACTGCGGCACCTGGCCAACTTATTTATGAGGACGCAAGCACAAATCAGATGAATTTCAACGGACTGAAATATCTGATTCTAGAAGTAAGCGACCTTTCGTCAAAGACAATCATTCGCTCGAGAGAATCCACCGACGCGATTCCGCCGACACCAACATCGTTAACCGAACCAAATTATCGCGCATTCTCCGGTTCTTATGCGACAAATTATAATTATTCGCCGAATTTCTGGTTCAAACTGGATTTCAATGTCCAAGAAGACAAATCATTTACGGAATATTATAGAGAAGGAGGTATATTTGTGCGAAATGTGACATATGAAACCCAGACCATTAACGGCCAACCCGTCCAGGTGATGGTAGACCCCGCGCCAAATGGGAACGAATGCGCGACTGCGTCGGTCGCGCGCACCCATATGACGTCGAAGACGCTTCAATGCTTCCGCCCCAAACTCGACCCGTATACAGGTAAAATAATGCGGACCAATACGAAGATGCGCCCCCTCTATAAAAACGCGGGTTGGGCGATGGGATTTTACAAGGACATCTATGAGGTCAAAACAGGTGTAGCATTTCAGACACGGTTGGACTCGAATGCGACGTATTCACCCGTGACATACAATCTATATGTTGAAAGCGAATCGTCTTACGGTAGTTCCGTATCGCAATATTTTTTCCTGGAATTAGATGATTACAATCGGAATTTTACGACGAATACGATTATTGCGGAAACGGGTGGTGGGACGCATTTAGGCAACAATATTATTGCGCGAATTCCGATAACTGCGCCGGCGCTGAATATCAACCATTCAAGCCCGAGTGACCTGATATTTAAGCAACGCGATTATTTTGGGCCGGTCAAAATAGAGAAATTACACCTGCGTTTGGTGGACCGATATGGGGAAACTTTAGATATCCAAAACAACGATTATTCGGTGGCGATTGAAATAATAACGACGTACTAATGGAATGGAATGGAATCGAATCGCGGAATCGAACAATATCCCCAAAATAGTATATTTAGGTATATTATAACAAGCAATTATGGTTAGTTTTACCCTCGAAGGCCTTAACCAGGCATTTTCTCTCGATATCTCCGGTGCTCTCGCCGGTGAGGCCCCCGCCACTATCGACGCAAGCTGTGTCGCTGTCTTCAACGTGAAGACTACTGATATGAAGGCTGTCTTCAAGTTTGAAGCTGACTCTTTTGATGTCAACGACACTGATGCTTCCGATATCAAGTACTACGTGTACATGAACGCATGGCCCGCAACCCTCAAGTTGAACCCCGTCCACGCTCACACTTTGACCACAACTCCCATGTTGGAAACTGCCGGCGAAGTCGTCGCCGAGAGGAACCTCGTCAAGCACGACTTTGTTCGCTACCTCGCCAAGTCTCTCTTTAACACCCCTCACGGTGTTGATCTGTTTAGCAATGAAGACGCTCTGCTCACCGACCTCGTTCAGAAGGGTGCCGCTGCTCGTATAGCAATTGAAGATTCTCTCAACGCTGTCAACCAGGCCGCTGCTGCTCTTTCCGGCCCCGCCGACCACAAGTACAGCACCAACGCAACTGCTACCGCTGCCAACTTCTCCCGCGTGTTGTTGCGCCAGGTCGCGCAAGCCGCCGCATCTCGTTTCCACGACATCAGCGGTGCCTCTGGCATCAGAAGCGTCCCTTTTGTTGACGGCGACAGCATCAACTTCAAGGTGGCTATCGCCCCTGCTGCCCTCCAGCACAACCTCACGACCCAGGCCGGCCCCTTCGACACTCGTGTATACAGGATTCAGTTGAATTTGGTTGCTGACGCTGCGTCTCCCGTCGGAAACATCGTTCCAGGCGAAGCCGACTCCGGCGCCACTTATGTCTCTGCGACCGAGTACCCCTACCACGCCGCTTAAATAACTAGCGGGTTTCCCAATACATAATTAATTTATTTTGTAAATATTATAAAATAAATCGGCATCTATAATATCAATATCATTAATAATAATAATAATAATAATAATATGCTGTGTAGGTTATTATCGTTGTTTGGATTGTTGGTAGTTGGCGTCTCGACGACGACGGCCGGGTTTCTCTCAGTCGGAGATTGGGGGTCAGCCTCACTTGGCGGATACCATCAACGTGATGCGGTCGGGACGGCTGCCGCGATGAAGGCGTATATTGCCGCGCATGCCGCGTCCACATCCGCGTTCGTCCTGAATACCGGCGACAACTTCTATTACTGCGGTATTCAGAATACGAGCGACCCCCAAATCACCGAAGACTATAGCGCGGTATTTGGCGGAATGGGGGTGCCTTGGTATAATTCTCTCGGCAACCATGATTATGGGTTCGCACCCGAGGCGCAACTCGCGCTGAACGAGACGATACCTGAATGGATTATGGACGCGCGATATTATCACCGCCGGGAGGTCATTCCCGACAGCGGCGGCAGCGGCGGCATCACCGCCAATATTATTGTCCTTGATACAAACCCGTGCGTGAGAGATTATCGCGGGGAGGACCGCCGGCGTTGGGACCCCTGCGGAACACAATACCCCGATTGTTCGCCCATCGCAGAACCCTGCCGGTTCCACGAGAATATTCTATCGCAGGATTGTGATGCGCAATTGGAGTGGGTGAAGGGAGTGCTTTCCGGCATCCCCGCCAACCGAACCGAATGGGTGTTCGTCGTCGGGCATCACAAAGCCGAAGAAATCAATGTCGCGGATTTTCAAACCACGTTTCTGGATGACCCCCGTGTTCATCTATATTTGAATGGGCATAAACATAACCTGGAGCATTATTCAGTAAATGGTCAGGCGAAATATATGACGACGGGTGCGGGGGGGATGGTATTGATTGGGGGAGATGAGCGCGACGACGCGATGAACCGTGCCGGTATCCCCGCTGTAAAGAGCCTATGGAGCAAGGTCGTCTCTGGATTTTCATCCCATACATTTACAGATAACGGGAAAACGCTCACAACCGAATTTTGGGATGTAAAAAAAAACGAGACCATATACTCATTTGATACACGGTTATAATTTAGACAACATAATATACAGTAATTAAACAAATGAGTTATACATATATATATTCATACATATATATATATATATATATATCTATACCTAGTGTGTTATCATAATGACACTATCTAGTATCCTTCTTGTAGACAAACGAATACACGACCACGAAACCATCGTTCCCGCAGTTAAGGCAGACGGAGTTCATGCTATTGTATTTGATGTCGCAGATATTGATGCGCAAGGGTCGGCGTCCGCGTCGTCGTCCTTTCAGTATATGCTCAATAAAATCGCCGACCTCGGCGCGACGTCGTTTTCAAACATCGGCATCGTCCAGCATAATACTGGTGCGCCATTTCACCGGTTTTTCGCGGAATCGCAGGGGGAAGAAAGCACTGTCGCGGGGGTTGAAATCGCCGACCCCACACTCCAAACATGGGCGGGGTTCGCCGCGTTTATCACCACGCTCAAAACGACCTACGGCGTCCAGAATGTGGATTTGATGGCGTGCGCGCTTTATTCGAACCCAGACTGGAAGTATGTCATCGATACGCTGGCCGCACAAACGGGGGTCACAGTGCGCGCATCGACGGATGACACGGGCGCGGGGGCATTGGGTGGCGACTGGTTCTTGGAATCGCATACGGGCGTCAATCTGAAAGACGTATATTTCACGGAGACGATTGAGAATTTCCAGGGGGTGCTGTATGTGGGGTCGAATTATTGGACTATTTCCGGTTCATATCGACGACCTGTGAAATCATTTGCGGTGGGCAGAGTAGAATTATGGGGTGATTCAACTACCGGAGGTTCAAACAATACGAGTGTCGATTTATCAAATACGGTAGGTATCTACTCGAATAGATACGGAGCCGCAGCATTAAAAACAGATGGAAGTCTCGTGGTTTGGGGCGCTGCAGATAATGGTGCATCATATGCTGTATTAACAAATAACGTGTCAGTTCCAAGTAATAATTTGACGTCTGATGTGGTTGATATTGTTGGAAATGAACTTGCGTACGCAGCCATTAAAAGTAATGGTAGTGTCGTGATTTGGGGGCGAATCGGATATGGTGGAAACAATAATACGGGTGTAGATTTAACCAATGTTGTTGATGTATACCCAGCAACATCTGTTTATTCTTTTGCCGCATTAAAAAGTAACGGTAGTGTAGTATATTGGGGTAACACAACGGGCGGTGGTACGATTACATCTATACCAACCGGGTTGAGTGGTGTAGTATTAATATACAGTAACGGAGGTTCATTTGCGGCATTAAAAACAAATGGTAGTATTGTAACATGGGGTGCTAACACGTATGGTGGAGATAGTTCAAGTATTTCCAGTAGTTTAATATCAGGAGTTGTTGCTGTATATTCAATGAACAGCGCATATGCGGCATTAAAAAATAACGGGAGCCTTGTCATCTGGGGGAGTGCCACCTATGGTGGAACAAGTCCCGGCACATCTGTAAACACCGATGTCATTCATGTGTTTCCAACCGCGTATTCAGCAGTCGCATTAAAAACCGATAGTTCCATCGTCCATTGGGGCAATTCAAGTTATACAGGAACAGCACCCAGTTTGACAAATGTCGTGACATTATGTGCAAATGTATATGCCTTTGCTGCCTTAAAATCAGATGGTACTGTCGTTGTCTGGGGAAATAACACATCGTATGGAAGCAGCGCGAGCACACCAGTCAATTCTGCTGCGTTATTGACATCTGGAGCCAGTATTATTGCGTTGTATTCAAATTTGTGGGCGTTTGCCGCATTAAAATCAGATGGGACTGTCGTATGTTGGGGTAATGCGACTAATGGAGGAACTGTTCCAGCAGGACTCACCGGTGTTGTATCGATTCGCGCTGTAGATATGGCATTTGCCGCATTAAAAAACGACGGTAGTGTGGTTGTCTGGGGTGTCTCTGGCGTGGGCGGTTCAAATAATACATCCGCAAGCATTTCAAGTGGCATCGTCGATGTTTTTAATAATCAATATTCGTTTGCCGCCTTAAAGACTACCAGTACTCCTTCCTATGATCTCTCGATGTCATATTACAACGAACTCGACCGATTGTCAATTCTATGTTCGAGAGATTATCGCAGAACAGCCAACCTCACCGCGAATAGCAATAAGTTTACTGTATCTTTGACGCGGTCTTTACAGAAATTCAACTACACTATGCCGACCAATCAGGCGTTAACTTTGGTTGTTCCAGATTATCAGTCCGGTTCATATTCTCTCACATCTACAATCACCCTACCCGCAACTGCTGGAGGTACCAACAGCAAATCATTCCTTATCACAAGTGAAGTCGGCGAACGCGTAGATATATCAGGTGCGGGAACATACGTGAACTACGGAACCTATGTATATAAAGTGGAAACAAATGGAACCTATACCAAAACAACGTCGCTTATCGTGAATAATACTTCTTATAATCTGTATGGTGGTGATGGCTTTTATTACAGCGGTATTGTGTTGTATTATAGATTTGGGACATTTACAGTGCCAGCGAAAACAATCGGCGACGCATCGTTTAACATTACTGCGCCCGTTACTGACAGTAGCGGTGCGTTTACATATACAAGTAGTGATACAACGGTTGCGACGGTGACGACGGGCGGAACGGTCACTATCATAAAGGCGGGTACCACGACTATAACGGCAACCCAGGCGGCGAGTGGTGGTTTCACAAGTGATAGTATCACTGCGTCGTTGGTGGTGAAGGTCGACAGCACACTTGGCGCGCTGACCGTTCCAGCGAAAATTCCCGGCGACGCACCCTTCACACTTACTGCGCCAACATCCACGGTCTCATCCATCATATCTCCGGTGAATACAATTACATCCACGGCGAGTGTGATTGTGACACCGCCCGATAGCCGAGATATCAGTTACGCAGCGACATGGACGCGACGTGGCGGGGATATTGACGGAGAGGCGACTAGTGACCAAAGCGGTGAGAGCGTAAGTATGTCTGCGGATGGAACCGTTATCGCGATCGGAGCAAGATTTAATGATGGAACATCTGGAAGTGACCGTGGCCATGTTCGTATGTATGCGTGGAACGGCAGTTCATGGGTTCAACGTGGTCAGGATATTGATGGAGAAGCGGCTAGTAACCAGAGTGGCTACAGCGTGAGTATTTCTGCAAATGGAACAGTCGTCGCAATAGGAGCACCTTTTAATTCTGGAAATGGAACTAATGCCGGCCATATTCGTGTATATACATGGAACGGCACTTTGTGGGTCCAACGAGGACAAGATATAGACGGTGAAGCGGCACAGGACAGGAGTGGATACAGCGTGAGTATCTCATCGGATGGAACGGTTGTTGCGATCGGGGCAATTTATAACAACGGTATAAATGGAATATATTCTGGTCATGTGCGCATTTATGCGTGGAATGGAATATCGTGGGATAAACGCGGACAAGATATCGATGGAGAAGCAACTGATGACCAAAGCGGATGGAGCGTAAGTATGTCTGCGGATGGAACAATCGTCGCAATTGGTGCAGTTAGTAACGACGGAACATCTGGAAGCACAAGTGACATTCGTGGACACGTGCGCATTTATGCGTGGAATGGAATATCGTGGGATAAACGCGGACAAGACATCGACGGTGAAGCGGCTGGCAACCAAAGCGGATACACCGTAAGTATGTCTGCGGATGGAACGGTGGTTGCGATTGGGGCATTTTATAATGACGGAACAACTGGAAACGTCAATGACAATCGTGGCCATGTGCGTATTTATGAGTGGAATGGGAGTTTGTGGGTTCAACGAGGACAAGATATAGATGGCGAGGCAACTAACGACCGGAGTGGACACCACGTCAGTATCTCGGCCGATGGAACGATTGTTGCGATTGGAGCATATTTAAATGACGGAACCGTCGCAAATAGTGATATCGGACACGTCCGCATTTATGCGTGGAACGGAACATCGTGGGTCCAGCGTGGTCAAGACATCGATGGTGAAGCAAATGGTGACTATAGTGGATTCAGCGTGAGTTTGTCTGCGAATGGAACGGTGGTTGCGATTGGGGCGCTTTACAACGACGGAGCGATTGCGAACAGCAACCGTGGTCATGTCCGCGTATATCAAATCGCCACCACCAACGCATTCACCTACTCCAGCAGCAGCTCCAGCATAGCGGATGTCTGCGGTAACCTGCTTCTCATCAAGGGTGTCAACGGCACAAGCACCATCACCGCCAGCCAGACCGGGAATACTGTGACAGGTCGGTTGGATGTCAGCGGGACCACATACACCCTTCAGTATAACCCTATTACATATACCATCGATAGTTCCAGCGTTGCGTCTGTATCGACTTATGGCACAGTTACGCTTACTGGGACCGCGGGGACCAGCACCATCACCGCAACCCAGCCAGAGACGTTGAGTTATTCGAGTCGAAGTGTCACTGGGTCGTTGGTGGTTTCACTGATAACGCCCACTATCGGTGCGCTGACAGCCCCCGCCAAGAACTTCGGGGATGCGTCATTCAACCTCACCGCACCCACGAGCAACAGCGATGGCGCATTCACCTATACCAGCAGTGCGCCTGGGGTGGCGACTGTAACCACCGAGGGCACAGTCACGGTCGTTGGGGCGGGTAGCACCACCATCACGGCGACACAGGCGGCAACCACGAATTATCTTGGTGGAAGCGTGACCGCGTCGCTCGTAGTGTCGGCCATCGCGCCCACCATCGGCGCTTTGAGCGCACCCGCCAAGAACTTCGGCGATGCGTCATTCAACCTCACAGCGCCCACGAGTAACAGTGGTGGCGCATTCACGTATACCAGCAGTGAGGAAGGGGTGGCGACTGTAACCTCCGGAGGCACGGTCACTGTCGTTGGGGCGGGTAGCACCACCATCACGGCGACACAGGCTGCGAGTGCGGATGGCAATTACACCGGAGGGTCATCGGTCACCGCGTCGCTCGTAGTGTCGGCCATTGCGCCCACCATCGGCGCTTTGAGCGCACCCGCCAAGAACTTCGGCGATGCGTCATTCAACCTCACAGCGCCCACGAGTAACAGTGACGGCGCATTCACGTATACCAGCAGTGAGGAAGGGGTGGCGACTGTAACCTCCGGAGGCACGGTCACTGTTGTCGGAGCAGGAACCACAACCATCACCGCAACCCAAGCGGCAACCACGAATTACACCGGCGGGTCATCGGTCACCGCGTCGCTCGTAGTGTCGGCCATTGCGCCCACCTATCAGTCCATCTCGCAAGTCACCAAGATTTACAGCACAGATGTATCCTTTTCACTCACCTCGGTTATGTCCGGGGTAAGCAACAGCGATGGCGCGTATACTTTCTCAACCACAAGCGACGCGATTAGCATTAGCGGTGGCGTTGCGACCATTCTCGCCTATACGCCTTCGGCCATCACCATCACCGCCACCCAGGATGCCAGCGGGAATTACAACGCGTTGGGCAGTACCACATTCACGCTCCTGGTGAATCGCAAGGTTCCTTCTTACGGCGCATTCTCTGTTCCCGCCGCAACATATGAAGACGCCCCCTTTTCCATTGCGGCGTATGCGCCAACCACCGACAGCACGAGTGTCCCATTTACATATACCAGTTCAGAACCCACGGTCGCAACCATCAATTCGGATGGAACCGTCATTACTATCATTGGACAAGGTTATACGACCATCACAGCTTCACAGGCAGCCGGTGGGAATTACGCAGCGAGTAGCACAACCACGTCCTTCCTCGTGAACCGCGCAGCACCCACATTCTTAAAGGCATTTACAATCACCGACAAGACCTTCGGTGACGCGTCGTTTTCACTCCTGCCATTTACAGAAGGTCTGGATAACACCGACGGAACGTATCACTTTACGAGTTCAAACGCGCAACTTGTTTCTATTTCCGAGGTGGATGGTGTCACCGCGACTATTCACGCATATACGCCCACACCCGTTACCATTTATGTAGCGATTGACGCGTGTGGTAATTATGCGGCGAGTTCAACCAGTGGCACATTAACAGTTGCGCGGGCCGCGCCCACTATCGGTGCCCTTACTGCGCCCGCGAAGAACTTCGGTGATGCTTCGTTTAACCTCACTGCGCCCACGAGCAATAGCGATGGCGCGTTCACGTATACCAGCAGTGCGCCGGGGGTCGCGACTGTGACGTCAACCGGGGGCACAGTCACTGTCGTCGGGGCGGGAAGCACGACCATCACTGCAACCCAGGCGGCCAGCGGAAATTACACCGGAGGGTCGGTCACCGCGTCGCTCGTAGTGTCGGCCATCGCGCCCACCATTGGCACGCTGACAGCGCCCGCCAAGAACTTCGGAGATGCGTCGTTCAACCTCACCGCGCCCACGAGCAACAGTGGTGGCGCATTCACCTATACCAGCAGTGCGCCAGAGGTCGCGACCGTGACATCAACCGGGGGCACAGTCACTATCGTCGGCACTGGAACCACGACCATTACCGCAACCCAGGCCGCGAGTGCGGATGGCAATTACACTGGAGGGTCATCGGTCACCGCGTCATTTGTGGTGTCAGCGTCATTAAGCAACTTCACGGTTCCAACAGGGAAGGTATACGGCGACGCATCCTTTAACCTAACCGACCCAACCACGATTGACAATACTGTCGGTTTCACATTTACAAGCAGTAATACCGCGGTTGCTACGATTAGTGGACGAACGGTCACCATCGTCGGCGCGGGTTCATCCGTCATTACCGCATCACAAGCCGCAACAGAAAACCGCGCACAGATGGATATATCAGCAACGCTCATCGTGGCCCGCCTCACGCCGGTTATCACCCTCGCCGACATCACAAAAACATATGGGTCCGCGCAATTTCGCCTCACCCCAACATCCACAAATACCGACGACGCATCGGGCGCGGCATTGTCATTTACAAGCAGTAATACTGACGTAGCGTCCATCGTGGATACATCGTTTGTCAGCATCAACGGGGTCGGCGAGGCCACCATCACCATCGCCATCGCCGCTACAGCCAATTTCACCGACGGAAGTCGCAACGTCGTTGTCACCGTCAATAAAGGAACACCGGTCCTCTCCACCTTGAGTGTAAGTGCGAATAAGACATATGGGTCCGCGCCGTTTTCCATCTTGACAGTACCCACCAGCGCAAGTGCGGGCGCGATAACCTATTCATCTAGTGATACTGATGTCGCAACAATAGATAATAGCGGAGTCATTACGCTCATCGCCGCCGGATATGTCAATTTTACGGCAACACAGGCCGCCACATCACTTTACAATTCCGCCACCAAGACGAGCAATACGATGACGGTCCATCGTCAGGCAATCTCCCTAACCCGCGACTCTCCTTCATTAGAAATTGTCAATAAAACCTACGGCGACGAGTATTTCATTGTATCCGCTACCAACGCAGCAAGTGGCGGCGCATTAACCTACGTAAGCGATACTCCCAGTGTCGCCAGCGTGATAAACTCAAACACAGGTGTTATTTCCGTGGTTTCGGTTGGAACCGCAACTATCACCGCAACCCGCGCCCAAACCGCGCAATATACATCAGACCCTGTATCGTGGACCATCCAAGTCGCCCGCGCCACCACCACGCTTACCGGTCTCACGGATCTAACACGCAATGTCACCGTCACACCATTTACCGTCACAGCCACCAGCGCTAGCGATGGCGCAGTCACCTACGCGCTTCAAGACCCGTCGTCGTCCATTCTCACGATACACCCCACAAGCGGCCTCGTTCGGCTCCTGTCGCCAGGTTCCGCCGTCATCGTCGCATCCCAGGCACAAGGCACGTTATATGAAGCCCCGAATAGCATCACCGCAACCATCACTGTAAGCGCCGCGGGAAATGCGCTGGAAGGATTGACGCTGACAACCACCGCGAATTACAGTGACGTCAATCTAAATGATGCGATTATAAATAATGCCAACATCAGTGGTTCTAATTTCGCCGGCGCGAAGTTGACAGGCGCCACATTTACCGGCGCATCCATCATTGGCGCCACCTTTACGAATGCGACTCTTGTAAGAGCGAATTTGTCCGGTATATCCATATCAAGAACTGATTTCACAAATGCGGACCTCTCTGGCGCAACACTGACCGGAGTAGACGCATCCGGCACAATATTTAACAATGCGTCACTCGCGAATGTCAACCTCACCGGCGCAAATGTAACCAATGTAAATTTCACGAATACGGTCATCAAAGGCGCAAATATAACGGATGTCACATTTACCCCGCTTCAAAAACTCCAGTTGCTGAAGAAATCCGACAATCGCGACATTGCGGCCATTGCGGTTTCATCCGTATCCGGACCCACGATTCTCGCCGCCATTTCCCAATCATCGCCCGCGCGGACCATCGCAAATCTGGATTTATCCAATATCGCAACAACGGTCGCCGTCTATATTCCAGAGACGTCCACAACACCCGATGGCCCCATCACCGATATTAGTTTGGATGTCGTCAACAATACCATATTTTATCTACCCATCAATGAAAACGAATATTTCCGCATCAACGGCGTCATCTATTATAGTTCGTCAAATGTCGTTCGCAAATACGCCACGAATGAAATCATTGAGGTTATTACATACAACGACAAACCGGTTTGGTTAATCGTGGGAAGTATTATTGGCCTGGTATTACAGACGAATACGATGAATACGTCGTCATTTATCGTCCCGACCAGTAAACTTTCCACGGATACGACGCCATTTATGCCGACTACCCTTCCTACCAGTAATAGCGACGCTCCCATTGTGTATTCATCAAGTAGCCCTCATCTTGCGACAATCAACGCGACGACCGGCGAAATCACGATAACCGGAAATGGAAATGGGCTTGTCACATTTACGGCCACGCAAGTCCAAAACGCGACATATGGACCGGCGACCATCACGAGCAATACTCTTCTCATCGACCAGTATCTTCATTTCTCCCTCGTCGGGTTAAACCAGGCGTTCAATCTCACTACATTGGCATCTCTCGACACGTTGAATCTGATTGCGGATGCCACCGACGCGACCGCCGTCTTTTATGTACGATTGTCTGATATGACCGATATATTCAAATATCAATCCGACTCGGCCGACGTCAATGATGTCAATGCGACCGATCTCAAATATTATGTATTTCACAGAAAGTGGCCGGCCGAACTCAAAATCAACCCATCCCACGCAATGGTGAATAAGGCGGAAAGCGCGGGTATGCTCGGAAGCACGGATATATTCACGCCAGACAAGGCGCTCGTAAAACACGATTTCGTCCGTTATATCGCTCTTAAATTATTCAATACGATTCACGGTGTCGATTTATTCGCGAACGAGACCGACCTACAAGAAAACGCGACCTATTATGGCGAGAGTATTCGGCATAACATCCACGAAATAATGTCCGGGATATCCACGACATCCGGCGACGAATCAATGGCGTGTGACGCATCCGGAAATAAGTATTTGACAAATAGTGCGTCGGGCAATACGAACCTGTGTCGCGAGTTGATGCGTCAGATTGCGGCGGCGGTTGCGTCTAGGTTTTATAATAACGGCGCGGATAACACCGGGATGAAGACGGTTCCTCTTCGCGAAGAAGATACCATAACATTCAAGGTGACCATACAGGCGGCTGCCACTCAAAATGTGCTGACGGGTGTAACCGAGATTCCGTCGCGTTCCTATACAATAAAACTGGTGTTGAAATCCAGTGTAACGAGCGTAACGAATGTGAATACGGTGGTGTCGGACAGTGAGATGTTTCCGAATTCATACCCGTATTCGTCGTCGGTGACGAGCATTGCGCCGGATAGTGAAGCTGCGGCGACCGTCTACAACATTTATTCGCCGCCGGCGCCGATTCCGTTTTCGCGGTTCGGATTCAATGGCTGGTATTATACGAACAGTAGTGCGTGGGTAGGCGTCAATTCGGGTGTGCGCAACCACGTGAAATGGCTGGTTCCGGCGAATCGTGTGGGTTCATCCACTGTGGGCGCGCTTCAATATGTCCGCGTGAACCTGAAAATCCACAATAAGACGGCGGTGCCATATTTGATGGTGTATACGCAGGGTGGGTCTTGGCGGAAGTATATCGTCTCGGGTGGCGGTGGCAATTCTCTCGTGAATGGAACGATTTACTCGTTTTATATGAACTTCAACTCGTATGCGCGCGAACCCGCGATGATTGGTTATACCAATGCCGCGCTTGTGATTTCGGTTGGAAGTGGAGCCTTTGCGGACAATGAAGTCATAACCAATATCGCGATTGAGACGGATAGCGGTGCGGCGGCTGGTGCTGTCGAATTCACGCTGGCGAGCGTTATTGTCGGTGAAATCGCGTCGGGTGTTCCATCGGAGAAAGAATACGGGTTTTTGGCGCAGGTTCCGTCGGCGTATCCGTAGGCATATAATACAATACGTAAAACAAATACATTATTATAATAAATAAAATAATTAAAGACCAAACCAGTGTTTAATTATTATACGTTCCTCATTCGATTCGATTCGATTGAATGGAAGAAGAATCCGGCACATCCTTTCAATTATACGCATTAGGCGCCGCATATAGCAATACCGATGCCAGTTCCGAGAGAACTGCCGCCGCCGCCGCCGCGCCCGTTCCCGACGCCGTATTTTATGTGAAATTAAGTGATATGCGCGCGGTATTTCAGTTCCAGCGCGGCACCGACACCGGCATCGGCACCAGCGACCATGTATTCGACGCATCATCCGATATCCGATATTATGTATTTCGCAAATATTGGCCAAAGGCGCTGAATTTGAATCCATCCCACGCCATGTTGGACCGTAATGAGTCAACGGGGATGCTTACCCCCGGGGGCGCGACCGCATTCAGCGCCGACAAATCTCTCGTCAAGCACGATTTCATCCGATATATTGCGCTGAACTTATTCAATACAATCCACGGCGTCGATTTATTCCGCAATGAAGAAGACATTCGCGAAAATCTAGCATATTATGGCGAGGTTGCGCGTGTGGGAATTATGTCAGTATTGGATACTGTAGGGACAATGTCGGCGAATATAGCGATGGCAGTGGACAGTTCCGGTAACCGGTATTCTACCAATGAGGATATGACGGTCACAAATATCTCTCGCGAATTAATGCGGCAAATCGCGGTGAGTGCGCCTGGGAGGTTAGTGGCGATAGACGAGGCGGGGGAGGGTGGCGGTGGCGGTGGCGGTGGCGGCATTCAGAGCATCC
>Ga0222713_10003211_pt1 | contig 17076 bp, 41 predicted proteins | sample C33_649DmetaG_FD_165061 | JGI IMG/M metagenome (GOLD analysis project Ga0222713, IMG submission 165061) | Estuarine water microbial communities from San Francisco Bay, California, United States - C33_649D | ecosystem: Environmental > Aquatic > Marine > Unclassified | place: USA: California...
CTTAGATCTATTTGTAAAATATACAATGAATCTTTGGTGATGAAATAATCATATGTTCAAACAAACAAAGAAGAGAGTGTGTTTTTTTTATAAAGAGACTGATGAAGAAGGGTGTTATACCCTTTTTCTTTTTGTTAACAACTTACCACTAACCTTACAGATTAGGTTGGATATGCGGCTTCTTGAAAGATAGAAGACTTCACGCGTCCGGAAAACATGTCCTAAAGCGGGGGAGGTGCCCGCACTTTTTTTTCTTTTAACAACTTACTTCTTTTATTAAATAAATATAATTGTTATGAAAAAGTTAAGATATTATTTAAGCCTTGTTATGCTTGCAGCGTATATAGGATTCACTGGATTGATGGTTAGATATTATGGCACTGTTACGGCAGTACCACTTATCATAGCACCATTAATGACAGGATTCCTTATGATGTATTGCATAGAGGATGAGATGAGTTAATGATTATAGAGAGAGTTATTACTGATGAGCCAAGAAAAATAATTCTCTTTTATTTTTCTCAACAACTTTATTCTCTTATTAAATTATAAATTATTTGTTATGTATAGAGACTATGTTTTAAAGAAAGTTTTTGCTGATGTTAAGAATGGACTTAGTGTATCAGTTATCATTACTGAGTTAAAAGAATTGATGACTGAGATGGCTGATAGCTATATGAGATCGCAAGATACAAACGTTAGAGAAAGATGGTTAGTGCTTCAAGAGTTTGTAAAAGTTTTAGAAGAGGCTGAATAAGCCTCTTTTATTTTTTCTTAACAACTTTTGTCTGTTAGTAAATTAAATTTTAGAGTTATGATTTCAACAGAATTAGTAAATGGAGTTCTACGTATGGTACAAAGAATTTCTTATAGAGCAGTGAAAGACGGAAGAATGGTGCTAGTTAGATCAACTAGACTATTGGACAAGAATCACCAAGTAGAAGAAATTCTTGAACAGGAGGAGACATTCCTACACAAGATCGTGAAGTGATCATATCACATAAAGTGATTTTAACTGAGAGCAGAGATGCTCTCTTTATTTTTTCTTAACAACTTATATCTTATGATAAATTATTTATTATGGATGCAAAGACAATAGAAAAGATTATTGAAATGCTTGACGCAAGAATTAATACACTGGAAAAAGAAATTGAAGATTCTCCACTTCATGGATATGATTTGGATTTCTTACAAGGACACCAAGTAGCATTAAAAGATTTCAAAGAGCATTTGTGTAAACTTACAGTAATTCATACTGAATTAAATAAAGAGGAGTGATCCTCTTTTTTTTCTTAACAACTTATGTCTTTATTTAAATTAAATATAAAGATTATGAAAGTATTTGTTGTTATTGAAAAATGTTACATTGATTATGAAAATCACAGTGCTTATCCTATAGGAGTTTACACTTCTGAAGAAGCTGCTGAGATTGCAATTAACAATGCAAGATTAAGCAAAGACACACCAAGTTGTGTATCATTTGAAGAATATTTAGATGAAACAGGAGACGAGTCAGTCCATGCACGTCATCACTATAACAATTATCAAAATAGCATGGTTGATCCTGCTGAGTATGATTGGTATGTGAAGGAGTTTGTATTGGATGGAGCTTAGGCTCCTTTATTTTTCTTAACAACTTTTGACTTATAGTAAATTAAAAATTTAAGTTATGATAATAAACATTTGTTTGACTGTTGACACAGTAATTGCACGTCTTATATCAACTAAAGGAAACATTATGTGTGAGGTTAAGAATTATCCGGGTGAAGGCTTTGTTGTCATTCACAAGAAATACTTTAACCAAATACATCAGTTGGGACAAGTTGAGGGACGCATACGTAAAACAGAAGATGGATTGAATCTATTTGAAGGTTTTAATTGGAGATGATTGAAGGGATAATATCCCTTCTTTTTTTCTTAACAACTTATTTCTATTTATAAATTTAAATTGTTATGATAAGTAAAAAAGAAAAAGAACTGAATTGGTATGCTTTATCTATGGCTCGCAGTATTAATGCTTGCAAGAGAAAAGGATCAAGATTGTATGGTAAGAAGGCTTACTACTTTAGAAAACAATTAGAAGGAGCAATAAGAAGAGGTGCTGATCTGGACAAATTTGAAAAGTATCTTTACAAAGGACGCTGGTGACAGCATCCTTTTTTTCTTAACAACTTTATTCTTTTTATAAATTAAAAATTATGAATAAGTATTTGCAATGGATTATGGCATCCCTATTACTTGGAGTATTCATGGGAGTGCTAATGGCTTGGCCAACTACTGTAGTTGAGTTTTTAGCAGCTGGTGGATTTGCCACGTTATTTTGGATGCTCATGCTTATGCCTATGCTAGGCGTAGATGAGTAGATTTTAAAAGGGCTTAGGCCCTTTCTTTTTTTCTAACAACTTCTAACTCTTAATAAATTAAATTGATAAATTATGAAAAAGATTTGTTACAATTTTAATAAAAGAAACACAGAGTGCTCACCAAACTTCAAGTCATATCTTGATGCGGTAGAGTATATTATCTCACCTTATGTGAGATTGAATGCTGAGGCATCTGAGTGTGAGATCATTGAATACTTTGATAATGACTTGTTTGTAGGGTATCCTCCATACGCATTAGGTAACGTTAAGTTTTTAACTTATTACTGTAATGCAATAACGGAGACCTGGACAGGTACTATTCATCTAGGTATAGATGGTACTTATCCAAGATACTTTAGACTCAAAGACAATGTGCTTTACATCTGTAAATCAACATATGTTGAAGAGTGACACTCACTCCCTTCGGGGAGTTTCTTTTTTATTAACAACTTTTTACTTTAAGTAAATTATTAAAAATAAGATTATGAAAAGTAAACTATGGATTGGGGTTTATATAAACCTCGCTGTACTGATTTTTGGGAATCTGTACGCATATTTAAGCGGAGAAATTATGATTGGTTTTATACTTACTCTGAGTACAAGCGTGCTGTTTCTTGCTATGATGAAGTTTGGAGAGAAATATAAACTCCTTGACTAAAGTAAGAAATCTTATGATTAAGTGATGTGGTGTTATGCCACATTACTTTTTCTTAGCAACTTGCTTTAGCTTCGCATCTTGTATACAACTTTTTTCTTTTAAGAAATTATTTTGAACTATTTAGTAGGTAACTGTCCTTGGGTGACAGTACTAAATAGGCTTAACACTTAATTCTCTGGACTGTGGAAGAAAAGAAATTAATGGTTAAGTTGGTATCAATCGCAAAGGATGCTTTGTCGCAGACCAATGCCAAAGGTGAAACCACGTTGTTTTACCCTTGCACTATTGAGTTCAAGAACCCGAAAGGGGACTTGATTCAAACAAGTGCTCGCGTATTTGAAGGAAACTTCAAGTATGGGATGGAGGTTGGTAATGAGTATCGTGCTACGGCACGTACTTATGCAGACAAGGACGGAGCTTGGCAAGTAGACATTCAGGTGTCTCATTTGCAAGCTGCGGCAAGACCTTCTCTGGAGGACCTTGGCTTTGCGGTGCCAACACCAAGCACACCTGACTTTAACTAAGTAATCTTAGATTACTTGTTATAAGTAAGGCTGTGCTGGCTGAATAAGATTCAGGGCTTTGCACCATGTGCCTGGTAACAGAAGGTGTAATTATATTATTTGATATTACAGATGTAGTAATATAAATAATATAATTTTTTTCTCAGCAACTTCTTTTAGTTTCACATCTTGTGGACAACTTTTCGCTGACGCGGGGATAGTGAGACTTCGTACTATCCCACGCGGTCAGCCTGTTTTGCAAGACATTGTCCTACAATAGTGCTCTGGCCAAGCGGTCAGCGTTAATAGCAAGACTGCAAAATAGGAATCCAACAATAAGTTTTGTGATATAAATTACTTAACTTGTTGATATGCAAGCATTTAGTTATTATGGTCAGCGTGTATACTGTATATACAATGATGATACCTTAATAGCGTTAGGATTCCAAGAATGAAGCTTAGGATGTAGGAAAATTAAGGTGAATGTGTTAAAGTAATGGTTTGAGAATAACACTATAACCCTTTCATAACCTTAGTATTAGCCCCTAAAATAGCCCTTACAATACCCCTTTTAGTAAAGTATATGGCTATACCTACATTAGCACTTACTATATCTTATCTATTACTATATATAGTATCATTATATACAATAGATTTAGCATGCTAATTAGCCCCGCGGATTTATTCACCTCAAAAATAAAATGTTACTAAACTATAGGAGTCCTTGACACCGTTATAACGGGCTACCTAGAGTATATATACCAGGTGCACTTTATGGTATATGTATGCTTATGTTTAAAGCTCCAGGTTAGACGCTTGTACTATAGTTTAGTATTTCAGTATAGTCAATCTTTTAAGGGGAATGTTGGATAGTAGTTTAAAGCGTTGAATGATACGTCAGACTTACAGACAACTGCCCTTAAAGATTGCTAAGATTATAAGAGAACCTATGGTTGATGTATCCATTCTAGACGGGATATAATCTGTAAACCTACTGTCACTTAGATGACAGCTGAGACAACACCGCAAAAGGTGGGGGCTGTAGGTTTCTCTTATAATTATCTATCGTCATCCAATGGTTGGATGATTTATCTTAACAACAGGGTGATGACCTACCATCATATGGAACCAGAAACAGGCGTTCTCTTATTGCTTTGAGATGTGAGACCAAAAGAGCCGTAGCGGGCACCAGTAGGTTAGTAGACCTATTAAAAACTACGTGCTGTGTGTTGCAACTAATGCATGTCGTCAACCGGACTAACGGTAATATGGGGGTAACCATTCCCCATTACTCTCATATGATTGGGTTCATGTGAGAGTACTATCTATGCCATTAGAACAGGGGCAAGCATATAATATGTGCAGAGATACTTGTTTAACTAATAGTCTATACGCGGAATGTGTGTAGACCAGCAATCATTAGTATTCGCCAAAGTGGTGTTAGGGTTGCATTTTTGTTTTGTATAATCACTTAAACTTCACTTATATGTACACTATTTACCACCCATTTAACGGAGTACTCAACTCTGATTGTAAAAGAGGATTGTATGAATACGTTATCGTGCATAATGTAGATGCAGTATCTCTAGAAGATGCATTTAGAAAAAGTCAGAATGACTTTGATGATGTATACAGATCATTAAATCTTCGTAGTACTTCTATTGGTGACATCATTAAAGATGATACAACTAATGAGTACTATATGATTAATGGTATTGGCTTTACTGAAGTTCCATTTACTGTAGTATCCTACATTGATTGGGGAAATTATATGGCCCTTACAGAACATTTGGCTCAACAGATGTTAGATAATCCTGAAGACTATGGGCTCGTTTGAGCCTATAGTTTATGTATATGAATTACTTAAACTTCACTTATGGTAGTACTTAAATCTCAATCACAGGTTCGGTCTTTTGTGAAAAGGCAAACAGCGTTTCACAACAAAAATACTACAGTTTCTCATAAATTCTGTGATGATCCTGATGATCCAAATGGTTATGGTACAAAAGCTACTGTATTTATAGATGGAAATAGAGTATTGTTATCACTTTCACATTGGATGTCTGGCTTAAACCAGAAAAATGTTGAATATTTTGTGATAGCAATCATAAAGATATCTACTAAGTAGTGTCGGATGGCCACTGCCTACTTTCAAGGTTGGAAACCTTTCATGTCCAAGGGATAATGTAAACAAGGTAGGAGTATTAGCTCCTACCACCATCCGTTTTTTAATTGTATCTTTAACCTCTAAAAATTAAATTATGCAAGAGGAAATCAATAAAAGCGTATATTATAGATACGTAAGACATGGTGTAGAGTTTATTACACCTTGTGAGTCTATTGCTATTCTCCGGTCAACTACCGGTGAGTATGAAGTGATAGAGTATTAAGACTTTACTGCGAGTTGCCCGCAGAATAAACTACAGATGCTGAACTGTAGCGTGAAATAGGCAAAACACCGTTGTATCAGTAGATTCTGCTTGGAATCGAGGAGTACAACCAAGCGGTGGGAGTTACAATGGTCCTTGTAGGCCACAATAGCTCCAGTAGTAACAATAAAGAGATACTGTACAAGCAGTATTGTGGTTGTTGTTATAAGCAGGTACACTGAACAAACCTGTTAAAGCGTAATTCCTTACCAAGAACTAAAGAAATTGGTCTGCCAAAACATGTTCAACCCTATAGAGAAGAGGGGACTAACACAATGGGGTAAAACTCGTTGTGTCTCGCAAGAGTACTATTGGATGCTATGGCAGTAGCGGAAGGTGGTAACTTAAGTACTGAGCGGTTTGCTCCCGAATTGGTACAAGAGTAGTATTCTCATAGGTTTAAGTGTAGGCTATGCACATCCTCATAGCTCAGTCCAAGTGTAGTGAACAGCTTTACCAGCTGGTTGCCAGACGTTAGAGATAACGGTCAATACACATTACCCTGTAGATCTTGGCATAGGGGTTCATTTTTTATAGGTATTGTTACTCTTCCTTTAACCGAGTGTCTATCCAGTAAGCTGCTGGCGTTGGCTCACCATAACAGACAAGTGAGAGGCTTTGGTCTATATGCCTTAAAGACCATAATTAATGCACCATTCCTCCTTCCCAAGGGCGAGGCAGTTGTAATAAAAGTAGTAACCTGAGATAACATCAATAAGGATAAGTGGAGACAACCACATTTAAAACTATTACAACTGAGTGCAGAGGGGTTATTAAAATCCAGTTGAAACAGATTGGTAGTGTAAAGTCACTCAAAAGCAGACGAGGCTTTCAAAAGATAGAAATATTGGAGATGTAAGTCCTCACTTTTTACTTACTTAAAAATCAACTCAAATGGAAAAGAAAAATATAAAGTACATAAGAGACTTTGTTGAGACCTTTCAACTAGGTCTAGATTACCCAGACTCTGAATTTCAATACAAAATCTATGCTAAGCATAGAGATGTGAAAATTGAGAATGCAGATGATTTTAGTCGTGGTGGTTGGAATGTCTCATCAGACAATGAAGTGTATGAAGGGTTGCTTAGGGTGTTAGGTACAACCCCTGGAGGCATAATAGTAGAGCAAGATTATGAAATGGCTTTCAATCTACATTGGGGACACGAAAAATATAAGTTCCTGTTTGAAGCAAAAGACTTTAAGCTATACGTAATGGTTGAAGGCAAACTCGTAATAAAAGATGGAAAAGAAAACTATGCTAGAATAATATCAAGCTTAGATTTACTGACACTTGAAGAAAAAGCAGAGGCTATTAACTTTTATCGTGAACAAATAAATTAAAATCAACTCAAATGACAAAAGCAGAAGCACTTAAGAAAACAAGAGAGAGATTTACCAACCTATTAGGCGGTGGAATTCTTCCAAGATATAGTGTCACAGACATTATTGTGTATTACGAGACACTAATTGCTAAAAATAAAACAGTTATCATTAATCGTGGTAGTGGGATAGAAGACAACTTTATTGAAGAAGAAATTAAAGAGTATGAAGATGAAGATGACTACTGTTGAATTAACTATGCAAGAGATATGGCAGGCTACACGGCCTGTCATACAGAAAAACAAGAAAAAGTATACACGTAAAAACAAACATAAAAATAAAGAATCATGATTGTATTACATTTGATTGAAGAAATCGCTGACATTTATCAGCGTGAAACAGGTTCGCCTCTCACACAAGAAGAACTTAATGATTTGGGATATAAGTCCCAGTCAGAACTTGAGGAGCTTAAGTTTAGGCTTCTTACAGCTAATGTGGATTTAAACAACGTTAATTAACATGAGTAAAACTAAATTAAACTTTGCTGAGAAGGTGCGTCCTATGCTTTCAGCAAAGTCAGACTCTGATGGGTCTCGTGCTCAACAAAGAGCAATTGTACAGGCTGAAATCAATAGCAGACCTGTTAGTATTAACAGATCTGTTTTTCAGAAAACAGAACAAGAAAAAGAGGAGCTTAGAATAGAAAAAGCTCATTGGAAGAGGCTCAATCCTTGAGTACATAGTTCAATAAAGTCAAGTTTAGGTATCCCTGCCAGTGGGCACACTGGCTTTTTTATTAACTTAAAAATCAACTTATTATGATTACAAAACTGATTTTTTTATTTTATCTGATTACAGGAACCATTGTCCCTCAAGATGAACATGAAGGTAGACCAACGTATGCTATCATTTTAGAAGATGATACTTGTATTGAGTATGCTTACAAAGGTGAGATTTACCAGTGGATTGAAACAGGTGAATTTGAATACAATGAATTTTTAGAAGATTAATCAATATGTCAAGAAAAATATTAGACGGAGAAATTGCTTATCAAAAAATGCAAGAGTATTTAAATGAACCCTTAGAAAAACAGAGATATAGATTTTTTACAGGTTCAGTTTATACATTTGTTGTAGTTGATAAGTCTGAAACTGATACTCATGTTTACTACGGTCAAAATGAGTATAAACCTATGTTTAACAATGGTCTATTCTATAAAAGAATAAATAGAAATGGTATGACCTATGATAAACAAGCCAAAAAAGTAAAATTTTGGTACGGTAAAGCACCACTTCCAGTTATAGTTCATGATTTTGAAAAAGATCATAGAGTAGATGAATGGAAAAGTATTTTACATCCTAATTTTGAATCTTACTATTGTGTATCTTATCTTAATGATATTGCAAAAGGTAAAATAAACTCAATTAGTGATTTTGCAGAGCATCTTACTAAGAAATCATTAATGTTTAAAGGTTTAGACAAATATGCTATTACTAAGGTAATGCTTTCTCCTTGTTACGCAGCTTTAAATATTATTGCTTCTATATTGCAAGTAGCTGAAAATCAATCTGATGCCGCGGATTGGATAGTAGCAAATAGTGAAAACAATCTTTACTATGGATATTACAATATTCCTAATTTAGCAAGAGCAATAAATACAAAAGTTAATTTCCTGGATTATGATAATGAAGCTGAGCGTATTAGAAATGAGATTACAAAGCAAGATGAGACAGGTGTAGGAAAAGGTATGAATATTCTACCATTTTAATGATTAAAAAATCTGATTATGAAAACAATTGCATTTATGTTAGGGTTATTAAACCCAATGGTCGGTGAAGACTTAATGAAAGTGAATATGACTGTTTGTGAAGCAGTTACTTCTGTTCACATGTATGTCTATAATGACCAAGATGAGCTGATTAAGATTAACAATTACGCTGTGGAAGGTGATATTGTATCTTTATATCTGAAAGAGTACAAGGATTATCAATTAGTGATAAATGATAATCACTGGATTACTATAACTCCTATGGCTTATGAGCCTATTGATGAAAGAGATTTTAGTATCTCTTGTGACGGGACTTATGAGTTTTCCGGTGGAATTCTTACATTTCACTTAGATCCTATAACTTCATTAAGATGACTAGTATTGTAGTTTATGCTGTAAGTTTAGCACTTGTGTTAGCAGGTACTAGACTTGTTATAGCAATAGTAAACAAGATAGACAAAGATTAAGTATATCTGCTATACTTTTCCAAGATAAATTGAGGGTTGAAATATACCCTCTTTGTTATCTTAGCTATATATTGCAAGAAAACAGCTACTGTTAAACTGCTGATTACATATTTGTTACGTTTAATGTAATATATTTACCATTATTTGTAAAAAAATTGTATTATCAACTGCCTAACGGGAAAACTGTCTATCTTACAATAGAAGAGTATCTAGATCTTACAGATGCAGATATACAATACATGATGTCTCTTGACTATGGGGAATCTATCCTCAACCCTTTTAAAGGCTCCGCTGTAGATACAAATGAAAAACAAAGGCTTTATGACTTTGAGTATCTATCAGAAGGAGATGATGAAAAGGATATTCCATCAGATGATATTTCATTTGATGATATCATAGATTTATCGGGCCCTTTGGACACATAATATTACAATTTGCAATACGTAATATTATACACTTATCAATTACTTGAGTAATTATTGATATAGTATTTTTCACTCAACAATTCAATTCAATTAATTTATTAACTAAAAATTAGAGCCATGAACTCAAAAGTTAAAGTAGTTGCAGATGCAACAACAGGTGCAGTTATTGTACAATCTCCAAACAATCCTGATTACGGTTATGTAAGATTAGAGCAAAGTAGAACAATGGTAGATGATAATGGTTTCTTAAAAAGAAAAGTTATTTCTACTCTTCTTCAAGGTGAAATGAAAGATCTAACAGCAAGTGGATTTTATGCAGGTCAAGAACTTCCAGGTACTATTTGTATCCAGGAATCTCTTGAGCCATTCAACAAGAAGAATCCTGAGCGTGATTTGAAGATCGCAGGTGAAACAGGTATTGTATGTACTTTTGATGATGCACCAATCTATCGTAAGACAGTTTGGTCTGTGTCAGCAAATGCGGAGGATGTGCTAATTAAGCATGACAATGTTGATGAACTAAGAGCAGCTTATGCTTCTAAGTCATCTGCTATATCTGCAAACACTAGTTTTGATAACATTGGCTAATCATTAGATTTAGTCTTCAACTAGTTATAAGAGGAAGGGTAATGATTTTATACATTACTCTTCCTCTTTTTTTTTATTACTTATTTTTAAAATGTATATGATTATGGAAAATGTAAAAAGCAAAAAAGACAAATTTGAGTATGTAGGTAAACTTGAAGAATATCAGTTAATGCCTAAGAAACTGTTTATGGAATATGAAACAGATAAATATACTCCTTATCAAAATTATTTGTACAAAAGAGCCTTAGAAGGCTTAAATTCCCTCTCACAGCAGGAATTGGCTACAATATGTAGCAAGAAGAAAAAGAGAATAGAAAAAGTACATATTAGAGCCCAGCAGGCAATTAATCTTTATAAGCAGAGGTTAACTAATAAGTTTACTAATCTTCTATTTGAAAAGTTATTTCCGGAGTCTCCACTTACTCAATTTTTTATTGATAATACAGAGACTGATATGAAGTTTAAAAATACTTTAAACTTTAAAGATTTAAACATCAAAAAAGATGATATTATTGCTATCTTTATTGAAGAAGGAGTATTACCTAAAAACTTCATGGAAATCACTAATGATCCAAATCAATTACCCAGATTAAGAAATGCAGGTAAAAAAGAAAATATGCTCAGGGTGTAATACTGAGCAATATATTTGGAAGAGACACCTTGGGGAACCTTACTGTAAGTCATGCTGGAGTTGCCACAAAAGCACTGATCCTACACAAAAATCAACAATTATCCCCAAAGTCTCTTCCAAGCGTAAAAAGTTAGATGATGAATATTCTAAGCTAAGGCATAGATATTTATCTGAGCGTACTTTGTGTGAGGTGAAGGTAACCGGTTGTATGATGCATGCCACAGACGTGCATCATACATATGCCGGGGCCAACAGAAATGTATATTACCTTATACAAAGCACTTGGTTGCCTGTATGTAGAAACTGTCACAATTGGATACATGAACATCCAGAACAATCAAGAGAATTAGGTTATTTAAAATGATTAAATGTATATGATTATGAATTATAAAATTTGTAATAAGTGTAGTAATAATTTACCAGCAACAAAAGAACATTTTCACGTTTTACAAAAAGGAAAGTATGGTTTAAGAGCTGTATGTAAAAAGTGTATGGCTGCTCAATTTAAAGCTAAGTATGTACCTATTCCAAAGAAAACTGAAAAAGTGTGTGGTAGGTGTAAAATTACATTTCCTTTAACAGATGAGTATTTTTACAAAAAGAGAACTAAGAAGGGAACTTTAATAAATGGTAAACCTTTAAATACAGATTCTATATCATATAGATCTGTGTGTAAAAGTTGTAACAACGCCCAAAATTATGAAAGAGAAAGAGCTAAGCTTTTAATCAAGTATAATATTAGTTCATATGAAGAGTTAGATGAAATAATTTATGCTATGCGTAGAAGAGCTTGTATGCTTGGTACTTATGCTAATTTAAATATCCCATCTAAAAGAAGAAAGTATCAATATCCTGAAAATGCAACACCCTATGAAATGCAAAAACTTAGGATGATATATAATAAAGGATATGATCCAAACACTTATCAAGATGAATGGAAAAAAAAATGGTTAGAAAATCGAAAGAAGAGTAGAAAGTATAAGTATCCTGAAGGATATGACAAATTGCCTAGGAGTCTTATACAAAAAGCTATATCTGAAAATTTAACAGATGCATTTGTTGCTAACAGATTAGGTTTTAAATTAGAGGATGTCCCTCAAGAATTATTAGAATTAAAAAGAAAACAACTTAAATTTTATAGGTATGTCAAGAAGAGGAAAGAAAACAGATAGTATATCTGATGTAAGAACACAATTATTGAATATTGCAGATAAGACTGCAGATATTTTTGATAAAACAGATGATATAAAAGCGGCAGAGCTTGCAATGAAATCATATAATGGTGCTGTAAATGCTGCTAAAGTACAGTTAATGTATAAGAAATTAACTGGTGCACCAAGCATGATTGATTTTTTAGAAGATTAATATGACAAGAGACGAGATACAAGAACAAGCACTAAAAGCTACTGATGGTAAGCATAGGTGTGGTTTAGGATTAGCAACCGGGGTTGGTAAGACCCTGGTTGGCCTAAAACATATGGAAAAACATTGTACACCGTTGATGAATGTTCTTGTAGTAGCGCCAAAGAAAAGTATAATTACTGAATGGCAGTCACAAGCTCATAAGTTCAACAAAGACAGACTGTTAAGTCAGGTCACTTTTACCACTTATTTAAGTTTAAATAAACATGATCCAAGAGAGTATGATTTACTTTATCTTGATGAGTGTCATAGTTTATTAGACTCTCATAGAGAGTTCTTAGAAAACTATAGTGGTGTAATTTTAGGTTTATCTGGTACTCCTCCAAAAAGAGAGTATTCTGAGAAAGGTCAAATGGTCAGTGAGTACTGTCCTATAGTATTTAGTTATTTTACAGATGATGCTGTTGGAGATAATATACTTAATGATTATAAAATCATTGTACATGAAATTCAGCTTAGTAACATGAAAGATGTAAAAGTAGATACTAAGAATGGTTCTTTTATGACTTCTGAAAGATTAAACTATCAATACTGGTGTAATAGATTAGACGGTGCTGTAGGTAAATCTCAGCAAATGGCCCGAGTATTACGCATGAAGGCTTTACAGACTTATCCAAGTAAAGAGAAGTATACAAAACTTCTTATGGAAAGCATAAAGTCAAAATGTATTATATTTGCCAATACGCAAGAACAAGCTGATAAGCTTTGTGAACATAGTTATCATAGTAATAACCCGGACTCTAATACAAATTTAAAAGAGTTTAAGAATGGTTCTATAAGTAAGTTATCTTGTGTACTTCAATTAAGTGAGGGTGTTAACATTCCAGACTTAAAACAAGGTATTATTATGCATGCATATGGTAATGAAAGAAAAGCTGCACAGCGTATTGGTAGATTATTACGTCTTAATCCAGATGACACAGCTGTAGTACATATACTATGTTATATGGATACAGTAGATGAAAAATGGGTAAAGGATGCATTAGAAGGTTATGACGAATCTAAAATAGAATGGAAAAATTTTAATATTAAACTATGATAATTGATCAAAATACAATTAAACTAGTAAGAGCATTAGTAAAAATATCAAGTGCTATTGATAATATGGATGAGATAAGTCATGCTAATGAATTTAAGTTTAGTATTAAAAAAGATCTACCTCCGTATCAGCAATGGCTAGAAGTATTCATAAAACAACCTATGGATGCTTTAGCTAATGCTGATTCTGATACTTTAATGGAGCTAATAAAGATTTTTGATGAGTATGCTGGTAATGTTTATATAAAAAACAATTACTGTACTCATATTAATCTTATGTTAGCCAAATTAAAGTCTGCTTTATATGATTTAGAAGCTTTAGATGAAAGTTATAGGGAAAAAGTTAGTGAACTGATATCTAAAACCTATAACTTTTCTTCTAAAGGTTATTTTAAAACCCACATAAATTATGTAGATCCTGAAGGTAATACGTTTGAAAGTCTTATTCAATATATGAATAAGGCCGGAGACCATATTATTATAGGGACTCAATAATTTTTTGTATCTTAATAGTAAATAATATGATTTTGGAAAAAACACATCAGTTATTCTTATACGATGATTCAGAGCATAGTTTTGAATTAGTTATGGCTTGTCTAATTAAATTTTGTGGACATGCTAAAGATCAAGCTGAACAATGTGCTCTTATAGCACACAATAATGGAAAATGTGATATTAAAAGCGGAACTTATTTAGAAATGCTTGAAATATCAGAAATGTTAGAGTCTATAGGTTTAAAAGTAGAAATCCTTGATAATGAAAGTAGTTTGTATTAATGATTCAAACAGACCTAAACAAATCCCTGAAGATAAGTGGATTAAGAAAGGTGTAGAATATACATTAGTTAAATTAGTTAGACTTAATATTCAAGCTAATAAATTAGGAGCATCTATAGAAGAGATTACTCTTGATGAATCTTGTTTTCCTTATGAATACTTTGATGCCGATAGATTCTCTCCAGTATTTAACAGTACTATTTCAGAAGAAGTAGAATATTCAGAGCCTGATTTTTCTGAGATTTAAATCTTAAAAATTTAAACTTTATTTTATGAAAAGACAATTAGCAGGTTGTTTGCCTGCTCTCATATGGCTTTTATGTCTATATGGATGGTTTGCAAACATATATAAATTTTCACAATGTGATTTTGATGTACCTCTTAAAGCAGAAACTGTAAGAGGAATTGGTATTGTAGTATTTCCTATTGGTATTGTAACCGGCTATATGACAATAGAAGACAAAAAGAAATAGTATGCTTTATCCTAAAGGTTATAGAAAAAAGATTTTAGCTTCATTGCCTTCTTCTCAGTTAGTTATGATTAGAGCTTGTGTTTCTATTGGATATTCAATTGAAACATTAATGCAGAGATACAAACTTACTCAAAAGCAAGCTACTATTTTATATTTAGAATATAAACCGGATGATACTGATCCTAATAGTTATGTAAGATTAGGTAGAAAAGATGAGCCTTATTATAAGGAAGATGTACCAAAAATTCTTGAATATAAACTTGAAGACTTAAAAGGAGAAGAAGCAGAAATTGCTAAGAAAGATACTTCAACAAAACTATGGACATGGGAAGAATGAAAGAAGTATTCATGGAAGTAATGCAGAAATATGGCAAAATACCTCCTGATTATACATTACAACAATATTTTTATGAAAAAGAACAAAGAGAAAAAAGAGCTACAGAAGCTCAGGGAGAAAAAGATAGCAGAAAGATACAAGAAAATTCTGATTCAGGAGAGAAAAAGGAGTCTCCTCCATTTTGATTTTAATTTTAGCTATCCTTTACAAGAACCAGAATTTGATTAATAAAGTTGCGTTCCCTCTAGATGATAAGTTCCAGCTTAAAATCTTGACCGTATTAGAAACAGACATTAAAGGGGTATAGTCTGTTTTACTTAGTCAGGTGGCTGAATGGTTAAGCAGCGGTTCTTCAAATGTTTAAAAAACTACCGTGCTATACAGGTTCGATTCCTGTCCTGACTACAATAAACCACAAGAACAGCAATCAGGTGTTAGGCTATACTGATGATGCCGCACAGTGTTTACACAAGGATTCTAATTAGGTGAGTGGTTCATTTTTTTAAATCAAAATAAGATGCAGGTATGAAAGAAGAAATAATAATTGAAGTCTATTATTACATAGACGAAGATGGTAAAAAAGTTATAGATGAAGATGAGATGCGAGCTGAATTTGAAATGAAGCTTGCTAGTTTAATAATTAAATCAGAATAAAATGGAAGGTAAAGAAGCACCAGAAATTATAGATAAAATAGTAGATTTTTTTAATTTTTGGAATAATCCAGATAATGAAAAAACAGAACATACATCTATTAAAGAATTTCAGTTAAGAATATATGATGTATCATATGATTTTGTATTTAAATGGTATATTACTAAAGAAGAATTAAAACAAGTATCGGACTTTACAAAAATTCCAATTGAAAATAATATGCTTGCATTAGGTATAGGTGAACATTTTTTAGAACTAGCTATTAAATCAGAATAAGATGAGAAAATTATTATTAGGAATGGGTTATTTTACTTGGTTTGTATGTAACCTAGCAATTATTTATGGAGTGGGATGGGGTGTGTTTGAGTTAATTAAATCTACATCTGTGGGTGACTTTCTTTTAAAATTAGCTGGAGGTATGGTAACGTTATTCCTGCTAGCTATATTAAGTGGATTAATCCTTGGACTTATTGCTATGCTATTTGATGATCAGAAAGTAATAAAAAAACTTGATGAAACCTTTAAATCAGAATAAGATGAAGCTATATAGATTTGATGATAAGATGCAACTTCACAGGGTGAGGGTGTATCCATATATCTTAGTAGGTATATGCTTAATAGGATTGCTGTCTATTAGCAGTAGTCCTAAACATGCTGAATATGAGGTGCCTCCTGTGTTTTTAGAAACATATACAGGAGAAGAACCTTTTAACTTTAAGGTATTCAAACAATTTATTGTAGATTGCGGGATTAAATATCCTGACATTGTATTAGCTCAAGCTATACAAGAGTGTAACTTTAACTCTAAGATCTGGCATGAGAATCATAATCCTTTTGGTATGAAGGTAGCAAAGAGTAGAAATACTACGGCTATTGGAGTTAATAGAGGACATGCTCAGTATAAGAATTGGAGAATGGCAGTATTAGACTATGCATTAATGCAGGCTGTATACGCAAAGAAAGTTAAATCACGTAAAGGTTATTACAAATACTTAGAGCACTATGCAGAAGACCCAGGCTATATTCAAAAGATTAAGAAACATGTCAGAGACCATAAAGGATTTGGTCTTTCTGATGATTATTTGGATGATCTATAAAAATTAAACCAAAACAAAGATGACTAAGAAGATGACAGCAGTTGAATGGTTAGAAGATGAGATTAATAAAGTTTTATTACATCTACCAATTGAAAGAGATGAAGTAAAAATTCTTATTCAACAAGCCAA
>Ga0222713_10003212_pt1 | contig 17075 bp, 8 predicted proteins | sample C33_649DmetaG_FD_165061 | JGI IMG/M metagenome (GOLD analysis project Ga0222713, IMG submission 165061) | Estuarine water microbial communities from San Francisco Bay, California, United States - C33_649D | ecosystem: Environmental > Aquatic > Marine > Unclassified | place: USA: California...
ATGTCTTTGATTCGTACCTTGCGGTATGATACTTGCTGTATCTTGAAAGCAAAGCCATACGGTCTTTGCGTTCAGCCATTACTTCTCTTCAGCCTCGGTTTGTGCTTCTAGAATCTTAGCAGTTAGTTTATCTTCAACAAACTTGTAAACACGCTCAAAAGCCTGATCAGTATTTTCACCGTCACGCTTAGAGTCAACGACCCCAAGGTCAAGTCTTAGTGATTGAAAATTTCCTAAATTTAGTGTGTACCCAAGTGTTACAGATACCTTTGTTGTTTCATTTTCCATGCTATACCCTTCGTTAAATAGATTCGCCCCAAATGGGAACAAACCGTCCATCTTCTGTTCTCGTATATGTAAGTATACCATCGCCCATTCTGCGTGTCAACTCTTGCTTACTGGGCGTAATATCATTAGTAATTAATTTATCTTTTCTTGGTCTACCAATATGGTATGTAGCAAGTATATCACGTATCTCTCTTACTTGCGATTCTGAGTAGTATGACCTTACCTGAAATCCTCTTGCCCCACCTTTTTGAGATCCCGTTGGAAATGGAATGATTCCTCGTTTCATTAATGATGGCATATATTTTTTATGACGATTAACTAAATCAGCAGTCTGACCTACGGTGTAGGCTCGCTCTCTTTTATTTTTAAAATCACTAATTAAACAACTTTCAATCTGATCTTTTGTTATATTGTAAACAGACATTATCCCATTAGACTTATTGAGATGATGTACTCTTACTAAGTCTCCGTTTAAGAACCAAACCTTTTTGTTTCCTGGAATTATAGGGAGGACATTGTAGCCTTCGCTCTCAATTGTTCCCTTTTTAATAGCCATCTACCCTCCGATGTTTGACTAGGTGGATGAAAAAAAAATCTTGATCCACAGCAAATACAGGATGCCTCAATATGATTAATCTGAGTATACTGCCTATCTATAAAAACTCTTCCTTTGCATTTTTTACAAAATATCATTAGTTTGGAATTCCGACTATTATTAAGTTTACTCCTATAGATGTGTCTCCGCCAATATTAAATTTTACTGTTCCTTCTATTTTTGAAGTTGAAATACTTAACAGGGTTACTGTTACATCTTTTCCAGCATCTGTATTACCGATGTTTATTGGGGTTGCTGTAACAATTGGAGCAAACTTAAATTCACTTGGAAAGTTATATGAAAATGCCTGAGAGGAACCAGCAGTCTGTGAGGAACTTGACGTAACCTGTACATAGCCTCCAATTATTCTTGCCTCTGAGGTTTTAACGCTTTGCTTTCCTGCGTTAGGTGTGTCGACAGTTACATATTTGTATACCGAAGTAGATGACTGAGTTGAAAGATCATTAATAGCCTTAACTATCTGATAAAGATAAGTTACATCTAGTGGCTGTCCTCGTTCGGGTAGTGGTAAAATTGCCATAATATAATTATACCAGACTTACCGTTCCAGAGTCGTAAATCTTTAAATCTTCATTTAGCACTGGATTTATTGAAGATACTTGGATTATTACTCTAACAGAAGTTGTCCCAGTCTTTAAAAATGAATAGTTGGTTGAGCCAGTTGTTGCTCTAAATGCTGGTACAGAAGAATCAAACCCTATAAAAACATCATAAATTATTTGTGTAGAAACATCTCCTGATGCCCAATTTACTATAACAGTATTCCCAACAACATTTATATCTCCAACGCCAATAAAAACTTCTCCAGATTCTGTAACAAATATTTGAGAGTAAGCAGACTTTCTATTTTTATCTTCTGCAACTATTCTAAATCTTACAACTGTTGCGTTAGATCCTGTAACTTTTCCAAGAAGTTCTTTTTTAATAACGACATTTTTAATTCCTTTGTCTGGTGTGTTTGCCATAACTACACATCCAAAACAAATCTGAACTCTATATAATTAGTTGTGTTGGCTGATTTGATTACTGGTCTTGCACCAACACTTTTAATTACAGAGTAACCAGTTAAGCCGTACAGGGAGTTTGTTGATGTGGTATTTTCAATTCTTAAGGCATCTAGGCAAACATAAAAAGAGTCTAAGGGTAGATTGTTTTTGGTAACGCTTGCATATATTTTTGTTACAGAAACATCTTTCCAATTAAAATTAGCACTCTTTTTTAAATCTTGGAATGTTGTAGTTGAAACAATATATCTGTTTTCTTCAAAGTTATTTTTTTGATTTGCTGATCCTTCCGCATAAGAAACTTCATCTACGTTAATTTGAAACTTTGCATACTCTTGACTTGAGTTAGGCCCAGTGTGAGAAAACTCTATTAATATCTTAACATTGTCTGGAATTATTGCAGGAACTAAACTTGTTCCAGGGACTCTATTTACAACAGAGAATGCAAACCTCAATTCATCAAGAGGGCCATTCTTTGTAAAGTCAACAGATGTTTCATCTAGCCTTATATAGTTTGACTGAGAACCTGGCTGCATGATCCCGTTAGAATCAAAAGTAAGTGTAGATGCGTCGCCTCTAATTGCAATTATATTATTTAAAAATCTACATCTTTCATTTCTTTCAACTCTGTTTTCATTTGTAAAAATTCTATTATCAGCATTAGTTGCAAAAACCAAATCTTCTTGATTTATAATTCCGTTGGCTGACTCTCCATCTAGTGGTTCATATTTAACAGGTATCTCAATTGGAGAAAGTCCTACTGGATTGTATTTCCAGTTGTCTGTATCTGCAAAAGAATAGATAACTCTACTATCAAATGATCCAGCAACTGGGTTAGACCCTGCAGAAAATATTCCTACCTCTGTAATTTCATATCTTTCTTCTGTAGGCATTTCTGCCGTAAAGACTACTTTTGATAATCCGTCTTCATTTACGAAACCTCTAGATATAATTGGTACACGAAACATCTCAAAGTCTAAAGACTTCTTAAGAGAGTAGTCCGCAAACACCCCATCAGAAGCCACTGGGGTGGGTCCACAGCCTACAGCAATGTGTGACGCATATGATTGGGTCTGCCCGACCAAATACTTGGCCAAAAGATTTTTACCTATATTAGTTATCATTGAACACTCCCATAGTATATTGTATCATCAAAAATGTTTCCAGCGGTTAATATTTCTACCTCTGCCTGCTCGCCTTCCTTGACATTAACTAAGTTAATTACTAGGTCTCCAGTTATTGGATCTATGTAAACAGACTTACAGTTTGGGACCTTTACACCATCTACTAAGTCATAACCGTTACCGCATACGGGAAGGTGGTTAAAGATAGACAAAGACAAAGACTTAAAGAAAGAATCAGATGACTGCAATCTTAAAACATTGTTTGGGTTGTATTGTAAATATAGATCTGTAAGATTTTTAATTGGAGCATATATGACCTTTTGTCCATTTACCAAATCATGTCTTGATATTGTAGCAAGTTCGTACCCACCTATGTCTTCAAAGATTAGGTCTGTCATTATTTCAATATCTAGCACATCTGAATTTTCTAAAATTAGATCTGGAGTTGCAATTTTTACTGAATCATCAGTTGCTTTTGGAGATGCTTCTGGAATAGCAGCCACAGCAGAAAGATATGTTGGCAATTTATTTTCTGACATTAGACTACCTCACTTAAAAACAAAGTCATTTCTGGACCATCCGAACTTCTTGAAAACTCAATATTATATACAACAAATCTATTGTTTGGATTTGATGCCATACTTATATCGTTTTCTTTATAGTCTACGCTAACAATATCTCCAAGTTGAATTGTTGGTATTGAGAATATTTTAACTCCAAGAGATCTTCTTGGCTTTGTGACTTTTTCAACAAGCCATTTCATCAAACTAGAAGCCTCATCTTGTGACTGAATATATACAGTTTCTAAAGCAAAGTCTCGCTTACCGTGTGTCATTCTGCTAAGTTTAATATCCTGATAGTCTTGTTTAAATTTATATGGATTAGAGATTAGTTTATCTGCAATAAACTGTGGATTAGAGACAAGAGTATTTTTATTAAAATATTCATCTACTGTAAGATTATTCTCAGACTGCTGAGTAAAAGTAATTCCTTGAATTCTTAAATAGTTACCACTTGTTTCATCCAAAGTAATTGGAGCATCTGTTGTGTTAAATATAAGAAACTCTGCTCCATATGATCCCGCTCTAAACCCAGAAACAACATAACTTTTCATCTTGTTAAATGTTGGAGATATTTTTGCACTTAAGGCTGGATATGCTTTATCATATTTAAAATTAAATACTGCTGCTTCTCTCATGATGCTTCCAAACTCTTCAAAATAAATATCATACTTTGGTGGCTCAGAAGAACCAATTCCAGTAAGATAGGTATTTTGTATCAAACCACTAATAGAATATTTTCTGAAAGATTCATTTGCATCAATTTCAAAATCTCCAAAAGCAGAGTTTACTGGGGCACCTAAAGAAAACGATGTATTCTGAGAATAGTTATTGCATAGTGCATACACATTTTCAAACATTGCCCTAGAAGATCCTCTTGTAAATAATGCCATATTAGAGTATGCTGGAAGTGGATCAGAGTCATCCACTGTCTTTATTATGTTTCCATTTAAGTATAGGTAGAATCTTCTTATCTTTCCTATGTCTTCGTACTCTACTGCCAAATCATATACCGTCGGATTTTCCTCAGCAAAACTTCTAGACTGTCCAGTAAATCTTCCGTCATCTACCGTAATCTCTCCTAAGCCTTCCCACAGTTTTACTGGAACTGCTGTTCCGTTGTCAGACTTTACCTTATAAAAAAATACATTGCTAATGCTTTCTTTGTCTGTTTTTGACAACTTTCCAAGTCCTAGTGCTGCAATTTCAAAATAATAGCCAACATTGGTTGTTGGGTTGAGCATTACTGCTATTCCAGCAGAGCCCCCAGAAACATTGATATTTTTATCAGGGGTTGATCCATTAATAACAAAGTATGTGGAAGATCCATTTGAGGTTTGACCTCTATCTTCACTATTTTCTATTTTGCCTATAATTCTCATTCTTGTCCCAAAGTGCTTGTATTTTTTATTTTCTAGTGACTTGTGAACATATGACAAAAAGTTTCTTGGCTTTTCCTTTGTGGTGAAATTAGGACCAGTTAAAGACAGCGCAGAAGATTGAATAGATCCTGGCTGTTGCTGTGTTGCTGTTCCTATTTCTCCAGTAAGAGTTGTAGATAGAAAGTTTTTTATAAGTCCAGTTCTTGAAGATGTTCTTGCAAGGGCATCAGAAGATACTCCAGTATCCGTTAATTTTCCAGCAGCAGCGACGGTTGTTGTTGGGAGTTCTTTATTGTCAAACAAATATTCAGATGCCATGTAGCATCCCTTTACATTGTCATCTGATTTCCAATAACTAGATATACCTGCAGAGTGTGCAACAATTGTAGTTCCAAACTGACCACGACCATGTTTTACTACTGGGCCATTCTGTAATTTAACAATTCCTTCTTGCTCAAAGTATTTAGGCTCAGAATAAATTCTGACCAGTCCAGTTGGGTATATCTTTCCATTAAATGGAAGTTTAGCAAAATAATCTTGATAGTCTTCAACAGATGTAATCCAAACATTTCCAAACCCAGTTACATTATATTGAACAGCATCGTACTTTATGATTTCTCCTTGTGAATAAAAATATCCATTATATCTACCGATCCAGTATGACGCTTCTCCTAGGCTAAAGGTATTATTAATAACAATACCATTTTTTACAATTGGAACATCTGCAGACAGATCTGCATTTAATGGAATTGCGCTGAGTAAATAAGAAGACTGTGTTCCAATTTCATTATTTAAGGACTTTGTATTTTCACTACCCGAAACTTCCCATAGAAGAACTGGCTTGTAGATATAAAATCTTTCATCATCTAAAAGGCTTGCCTGTCTTAATGACCCTATAGATCTTTGAATATGTCTTGTTGTATAATTAATTACTCCATCATTATAAACATTGTTAGCCTGTGCTGACACAGAAATAATATTAGCAAGTTTAGAATTTGTAAGTGTTTTATTTTTTATCTCTTTATCTTGAAACAAATCATTTGTTCCTTTTAGAGCAAAGGTGGTTGGCCTTTGTGCAATGGTTGGCATAATGTAATTTTTGCTCATCATAACAAAGTTGTTATACTCATCGAAGAACATTGCTGTTTGTGTTGATACTGCCAGATCCTCTAGGATTTCTGCAACGCTTTTATCTGGGCCAACAAAAAAGTATGGGATAATTATTTCTTTTTCATTCTCTACTCTTTTAAATGTGTAATTGGAAAATCCTATGTAGTCTAATAAAAGAGAAACTGCAGAACTAACAGAAACCTCTGTCATTAATATTTGTGGAGCAGTTATTGATTCTAGGTACCAGTAAAGATCTCTTAGGACAATTGATATTTTTTTGTTTTCTATATCTGCCTTTGGGAATGAATCAGAGTACAATGTTTTTATTGGAACCCAATAATCCCATCCATCTACATCTACTATAACTTCATAAAACTTAAACTGTATATGCCTGTTTATATATTTTGATATTATGCTTGAGGAATTGTTTTCGTTAAAGGCTTGATCATAATCAAATATGTTTATTGTTCCGTTTGATGCAACCAGTTGACCCACTGGAAGACCGCTAAGACCTAGGTCTGAAGCGCTTTTGTTTATTGAATAGTCTAAAGTTTTGTCCGATATGTTCATGACAAGTCTTGGAGAAATCTCAATCAAGTCAAATGTTGAGTCTTTTACATTCATTGTTTCAACAACAACTCTTATTCCAGAAATATATTCAAATTCTCTGTACTGAGATTTTCCATCAAGAGTTCTTGTAAAAGTACTAGGAGATGTTGCGTCTGTAACAAAATTTGTTAGTCTGTCAACAGTTTCATCTTGTACATACCATCCATACTTTGGCTTTATGATTGTGTAGTCTGTCCCGTTCCATATATAGTACTCACCCATATCGTTTTCATTTTGCTTAATTAGATATGCGTACCCAGTAACCGACTTTTCTGGAAGCAAAGATATGCTTGAATATATTTCTGCAAAAACAAAGTTTGATCTCCACTCATCTGGAACAATTAGTCCGTAAGCAATCTCAACATATCCATCACTTTGAATTATTGCAGATCCGTCTTTTCTTCTTTTTGATGGATCAAAAGATATGATGTCTTGCCAATTATTATCTTTTAAGAATTGAATTTTCCATTTGCTAGGAACTTTTTGATTTAGTTCTCCAAAGAATGGATCTGAAAAAGATCCTGTTGAAGATGAAAACGGTCCGAGATTTTCTGTTCCAGTGTGTGTTTGCATTTTAACCACAACTCTATTTGTTGGAATTTTTTCTTTATATACAACAAATGGGCATGCATCTTCAATGTCATATTGAGATCCACGGACTTTTGATGCAACCCCATATTCTTGTCCTGACTCTGTTCTGTATGAAGTCCAATATTTAAATAGATCATTTTTGTCTGGCATATAGTATCTTGGTCTATCAGCCATAAATAGATTAGGGTGATGAAGTTTCCCATTCTCAAAAAATACTGCTTTATTAATACCAGACCTTGGTCTAAATTGATTAAAGCAGTCTTCTAAAGAGTATAAAGTTTTTAGTTTTTCTTTCTTTGTTAGAAAGGTGGTTGGTATATCATTGTTATCAAATGTGCCGTCAACCAATACATCTGCATCTGTTGCGTCAGTATAAAAATTTCCAGCATCATTGATGTCAAAACTTGTGGGTAAAGAAGAGTAGACGGTAGATGCTTGTGTTGGTCTGTACCTATAGTTTCCAATATGTTTTATATTGGTTGGAATGTTCATATTCCATTCTGCTATGACTACCGACTTATTTCTGACAGTTGGAGAAGTCTCTAGGAATGTTTGTAGGTCTTTGTCTTCAAACATTATACCTCTTCCAAACTTATTGATACATTCCAGTAGTCAAAGTTTGCTCCTCGTTTTTCAACAGAGTATGAAAAATCACTAATAAACATTTCTATTAACTGATTATATTGACCTAGGTGATCATATGGGTCTGGAGTTCCTTTAAATATTCCTTTTCTATCGTATGCAAGAAATACCCAGAATGAACCCTTGTGAGAGTCATACCACTCAAGCATATCTGCTCCACCTGCTCCGCCATCTGTTGTGTATGACTTAACTGAAGACAATCCAGTAGCAACATCAAAATGCGGTACATCTGCGTGGGACCTTGATGGAATAAGTTCCCAACTTGTGCTTAACTGAAGTTTATCTGCAATATGATATGAACGCATACGACCATTGATCATTCTTTCCCGCTTTTCAATACGCTCTTGCGAAAACTCAATTGGCTGCCTATTGTCATCTGTAATTAATAAAAACTGGTCTAGTAATGTATCATCTTCTACGACTTCTGGATCTACCCCGATTTCATAGCCGTATGGGATGTATAAGCCATCTTGCAAAGTTCCAGAATTTTCTGACCAAAGCATACCGCTAGGTCTATTATATTTTTTACGACCCTGCATGTACACAACCCTAGGATCTAACTCATCTCCTGCCACTTATTGCCACCCCCCTAATTCTTCTATCATCAACCTGTTTTATTGTCGACATTACTGCCTGAGCAATCTCATTTGGATTTGCATTTGTTTTAGCATTAACTGTTAATGTATATGTATTATTATACACTGATCCGCCAATAGATTCTCCACTATTTATCTTCTTCATATTGTCTAGTCCGTAGGAGTCAACAGCATATTTACTCATTATAAACTCGCCTGGAGTTAACATGGCTGGAACTGTGTCTGTGCCCTTAGCAAACCCACCATTTAAGAAATAAGGAATTAGTCCACCCATAGGTCTATATAGTGGCTCAATCATTCCGCCCTTTGCCCTAAACCTATCAAAGAATCCTGGTCCACCCGCATTTGCTGCTGCTGCCTTTGCTTCGGCTGCTGCTGCTTCGGCACGTTCTTTTGCTTGATGTTGAGCATATGAATTTTGAATTTTTATCATTTGATCATATGCTGCGACTTGTGCTGCAATAGATGCTGCACCAATTGCTCCGCTTTCTTGTGCTGCTAATGCGCTTGGATTCATCTTACTAACTGCTTCTCGACGAGCAATTTCGGCAGGTGTTTCTGCTGTTGAATTATTAATAAGATTTCCTTCTTTAACGCAGTTTTCTCCAACCAACTTATAGCCAGAAGGACAAACTGTTTCTGTTGTTCCTTCTTTAATACATTTGTCTCCAACCAACTTAAAGCCATCAGGACAAACAATTGCCTTTTCGGGGACAATTGGATCTGTGCTTACTTGTTGTGTTTGATAAGAGTTTATAAGTTTTTGCTGTATATTTAGAGCATCTTGCATTGACTTGATAAAATCTGCACTTGCTATTCTTGCAAGGTCAACAGCATTCTTGATTTGTTCCCATTGCTCTCTTGTTTTTCCAAGAACAGTTAGTCCCTCGATTGCTTTTTCTAGGGCAAGTTCGTTAAGTCTTAATGTTTCTCTATTGGGCTCAAGACTCTTTTGTTCAATTTCATAAATTTCGTCTTGTAATTTTTTAATTTCTTTTTCAATTTCAATTCTGCTTCGTCCGTCGGATGATCTTAATTGTGAAAGTTCGTATTCTCTAGATTGTTCTAAAGCCTCTTTTTGTTTTGTAACAGCATCTGCAGCCTGTTGTGCTCTCATCTCCTGGGCTGCACGAGCAGCAGCAGCAATGTCTCCAGATGTTAATGCTTCAGCAAGAGTTAACTGTCCCTTTTGTTGCTGAGATATTGATGCGTTTGCTTTCTCAACTTCGTCTAAAGCCTCAAGTCTTTTATCGTACTTCTCATTAACCTTTTCTTCTTGGTCTTCAATTTCTTTTAATCCAATTTCTTGTATTCGTATTTTTTCTTGAGCCACAGCAATTTGCTCTTCAGCAAGTTTAATAGCGTCCATGAGTGGCTTATTCTTAATGTTAAAATCAAGTCTTAGTTGTGTTTCTTGTACATCAAAGGCTTCCATTGCATTGCTAACGCCAGTATCAAATATATCTTGCATTCCTTCCATAGTCAAGGTTTTAATCTTAAGTTCAATTTTCTTTTTCTCTAATTCCTTTTTTAGTCCTTCTGCAAAATTTGAAGCACCAGTAAGTAATCCTTCTGTCAATGCTGGGCTGTTTAGTATTGCTTCTATTTCGGCTTGGCTATATTTTCCAATATTTTCTGTCAACTTTGCGTACATATCTGATCTATTTTTTATATCTTTAATGTCTCCCTCAATAGACTCAACTGCAGCCATCTCTCTTTGTGCTTTTGCTGCTTTCTTTGCTGCCTTAATAACTTTTTGAAGTTGTTTATCTGATAGTTTGCTATTAGCAATTGCTGCAGCAGTTGAAGAATTTGCCACCATATCTAAAGCAACAGAGCCATCAACACCAGCAGCCTTTAGTCTTGCAAGAGCAGTATTTTGATTTCCAATATTCTTGACCATTCTATCTTGATCGCTTACAAAATCTCCAAGAGCAATAGACTGAAGGGCATCGCCTATACTCTTGGCTCCGTCTTTAATTCTTATAATTTCACCATTTTTAATTTCAAACAATTTATTCTTTTTCTTCTCAAACTCTTCAGGATCCATGCCAACAATAAGTTCAATTAGGTCTTCTCCTGCTCCTAGTCGTCTCATATCATTTTCTATACCGCTGAAAACTTCAATAGTTTTCTTGCCACCAAATATATTGTTCAATGACTTAAATGAAGCGTCAAAACCTTTAGTAACCTTAATACTGTTTTTACGAACATCTCTTAGTTTCTTTAGTAGGTCATCTAGTGGTGAAGCGTCTGGACCCTTTCCAGTGCTTTTGCTTTTCCCTGGATCAAGTGTGGCTGCTTGCTCAATTGCGGCTTGAGTTACTTTATAAGGTTGAAATTGTCTGTAGGCAAAAATTTGCTCTCCTATGCTTTTACTCTTATAACTCTCGCCATTGTATAAGGCGCCTTCGTCAAGCCATTTCTTAAAGTCTGGATCTGCTTCAATTACTGCGTCTGGGATGTTTACAATTGTGGCGATTTCTTTGAGATAGGTGAGTCTTTCTGGTTGAGACAATTTTTCAAAATAGTCTGTATCTATTGCACCCATTACATTTTCTGGTAAGAAATTAGTCATAACATCTAGGTTTAATTTGCCTTCATTTTTTTCAATATTGTCTATGATTCCCTGAGTTTTTTCTGCTACCTCTGGATTTGCTATGTAGTAATTTAGTGCAGCAGTCATATCAAATACTCCACCAGTGTTTGCTACTTCGGCAAAGAAGTCTATGTATTTTGATGCTTGTTCGTCGTTTGTTTTTTCAGAAACATTTGCTATAAACTCTGCTTGTAGTTTAGTGTTTGGAGTTCCATCTGGGTTTGAAAACATGCCCATAACTCTTGTTGCTTCATCGCCAGTTCTTGCACTAAAATCAGTTATAATCTTCATATATTGTTCTTTAACTTCTTTGTTATCTCCAAAGTTGCTAAACAAAAATACTTGTTGGCTTGGAGTAAGTTCTCCAGTAGACATTTTAACTTTAATTAGGTACTGTTGCTCTTTAGTTAACCCAGAATCTTCAAGGAGTGCTTTTGAAGCATCAAGATACTGGACTTCATCAGTTCCCTTGTATCTTTGAGTTATCATTTTATCTACGCCAGTATCCATAGCAGATCTTACGTTTCCTTTTGTTTGGCTATACTGTTCAATAATTGATTTGTTTATATCTTTTCCTTTTTCTGACAATGCCAGCCTGTCATCATCATATTGTTTTTGCATTTCTTTCATTTCTGCAATCTTGCCTTCAACTTCAAGTTCTTTTAATTTTTTCTGATAGTATAGGTCTAGAGAGTCCATGAGTTCTTGTTGCTGCTCTAGTTGTCCTCTTTGAGAACCAACTACGGCACCAGACATTGCTGCTGTTTTTTTGTTTGAATCTTTTTGAGAAAAATATCCTCCGACTGCACCTATAGTTGCGCCGATGCCTGCTCCAATAAGCATTCCAGCAGGAACAGTAATTGGTGCAAAGATTCCTCCCGCTGCTCCCGCTGCTGCTCCTAAACCTGCTCCAACACCAGCACCTGCTCCAGCAGCAGCACCTATCCCTACTTTAGGATTAAGTGCTCCAAGACCTACAGTGCCAATCCCTGACTTTCCTTGCATCTGGTCAAAAAGATTATTGGTTTGTGTTGTTTTTTCATTAATTAGGTTTACTCTAATTTGCAGTGGATCTTTTTCTAAATTTTCTCCATTTGGACCTATTATTTCATTTATGTTAGCAGTTACAGCAAAACCTAAACCATAGTTTCCAGTTTTTTGACCTATGTTTAACGCTATAGATTTTGCTTGTGCTGCATCTATGGCTCCAGATAAAATACTAGTCATTAGTTGATTAGTTAAGTCTTGTGTTGCTCCCTTTTGATCCCCTGATTTTAATCTGGTAGTTGTTGAGGCCATTAAGGCTTTACCAGTTTCACCTTGTACAAAAGATTCTCCAAATGTTGTTTTCCCAGGCTTTGCACCAAGCATGCCAAACTTTTCTTGACTACGTCTTTCCATAATTTCTCCAGCGCTTACTTTGCCAGCAAACTTTGCATAATCTCTAATAGCATCTTTTCCAGATCCCATAGTAGTTGATAACTTTATAGCCTCATCTTGTGCTTTATCAAATTCCATTCTTAATTTTGCAATAGCACCAACTACAGCCATTGCTGCAACCGCCACTACTCCCATCTTGCTTCCTAGCATTGGAAGAATCATTGCAAGACCCATTAATGGCATCATAAGTTTTTGCATCATTTCTCCAACTGAACCTGGAATCATTGATCCAACCATTGCTATACCAGCAACACCCATTGCTGCTCCGCCCATTCCTATACCAGGCCTTGCAGTGCCTGCTGCTTTTGCCTGTGCTTTTGCATCTCGTCTTGCATCAATTTTTTGCTGTAGTTTTGCTGCTAAGCCCTGTTTTTTAACATTGTTTGTCATGTTGTCTGTTACAACTTTTTGTGTAACTGCAACTTTTGATGCCACAGTGTTTAATGTTTTTCCATTTTTTTCTAGTTTTTGTAGTTGACGCCTTAAAGATTTTTGCTGAGCGTCTATTGGTCCTGAACCATATAGTGCAGTTCTAGATGCTGCTGCTTTTGCTTGAGAGTGCTCTTTGGCAATTCTTTCTTTTACCTCTTGAGAAGATAGTGGAGCCTCTGAAAAACCAGGAACCTTGACACCCCTAGGGCCCTGAACAACTCTTTTACCTTTTGGTGGCTTATTCATTTCTCTTGTATCTTTTGAACTGCCTGACTTAACGCCTTTAGTTTTTCTTCTTGTCTTTGGCTTTTCTAGTTTTCCAGTTTTCTCATCTTCAATTAACTCATCTGGTTTTACTAAAATAGCATTATGCTTTGCATGCATTAATCTCCAGTTAACCTTTTTACCTTCTTCAAGTCTGTCTATCATTGCTTGATAATATTTTTTATCTTCTGGACCAAGATTAAATTTTGCTATTGTTTCTTTTAGTTTTGGTAATGTTCTATCAATTTCAGCAATCATTGCTTTATGATATTCATCAGGAGTCATCTTCTTTACAATGTCTGCTGTTGCATTGCCAAACCAGAAAGGAGATCCTCCTGATGTTGGGCCTCTGACTCCGCTTAAATTCTTTTCTGCCATCTCAAGCATTGATGGCATTCTTTCTGCATATCCTCTTGCTCCAGATGCTTTATCTAATACTCCAGCCCTACCAACATCTGTTAGTCTATTTCCACCTAAATTACCCTTCTTTAAATCGCTGTCTCCACGAAGGTTGGCTGCCACCAACTGCCTGAAATATTCTTGCCTGCTAAAATTACTTGATAATTCTTTTGGGGTAAATTTTGAATCATAAACAGATTCAAGAGCAAACATTCTTTTGCCAGTAAAAGGGTCTTTGATAACTCTAAGTTCTTGTCTTGGGGACTCAAGACCGTGAACACTTCTTGCTATTTCTGTTGCTCTTTGCTCTGCAAGCGCTGCTCGCAAATCAGGCATTGGCTTTACATATACCTTTTTACCATCTTCTGTTAAAAATACACCAGAGGCATCACGACCATCAACATAACTATATCCAGTTCCTCTTTCTAACTGCTTTGCATATGTAGTAATTGGTCTACCGTCTATATCTTTTGCTGTTAGTCCTTGAAGAATTGATCTTGCTTGTTCAAGCATCTGTTTTCCTGCAGTACCACCAACTTTTACAGCACCAGTGTCTCCTCTAGATCTTCCAGTTTTAAATACTGAGTTTCCGTTTTTATCCTGTACTAAAGAACCATTATTTTTTTTGTCTGTTAGTGTCCAATCTTTTGGATTTGCAGACTTCTTCTTTCCACTAACTTCTGGTCTTTCATATGCAACAACCTTGTCACCATCTCTTTTAACATCAAGCATCATTCCTGGCGCTTTTTTAGCAAGGTCCTCTATTGCAGAAATAGCAGATGGGGCAGTATTCGGAGCATAGGTTCTTATATTTTTAATAAGATCTTCGACAGCCATTTTCTTTGCATCATATTTCATTACTGAAGAAGATCCTGGTCCAACGCCAACTACTTTATATATTTGTTTAACTGCATCTGCATACTTGGGGTCTCTTGCAAGACCACCCAAAATACCAGTCTTTAAATTTCCCATTCTTGAATATATTGTTCTATCATTTATTGGAGTTCCATCTGGCAAACCTTGTAAAGACAAAATTAAATTTTTACGTATTTTGTTGGCAACCTTTTCAGCCTCTGCTGCGGATAAGCCATTTTCTTTCATCAACCTTGAAGTCATTGTTTCTACTGCACGAGGCTTACGTATTTCTCTTTCATACTCTCTTACATCTACATTTGACTTATCAAGACGACTATTCATCTCCCCTGGAATATCAAAACCAAGTCCACGGTATCCTCGTGCTTGTTCAATTCCTCTTGCTGCAAGATTTCTTTTTACGTCGTCGAACTCACTAGAAAGGCTTGAGGTTTGCATTTTTTCTGCTTTAGTTGCATGTGCAAAAACCGTTTCTGGTTTTGGTCGTACTTTTTTGTTTTTAGGTGTAGCAGTTCCTTGTTCAACTAAAGAAGCAATTACTGGTCTATTTGCTGGGTCTTGTGCTGCTTGTGCAGGAATAACCGCTTCACCACCAGTAAGCAACGCTGGAACAACATCTCCTGCACTTGTTCGACCTGGGACTCTCTTAGTACCTTTTCCATATTTTAGGCTTTGTGATGCACCCTTGCCAGCCCTACCTACTGGTCCAACAAACCCTACTTGTGCTGCAATTGCATTTCTATATGCTAGGGCTAATGCATTTACCGCTGCTGTTTCGGAAGTAAATGTCTGTCTTAGTCTTTGATGAACTTGATCAAGAGATGCTGCAACTGCAGATGCTTCTAATTGCTCTTTAGTTAAATAGTCTGTTTGCTGCCCTAAAATCTGTGTTGAAGATCCTGTTCTGTTAAATGCCATCTTCATGTTTGCAAATAGTTTAATTATATTTGCAACACCGTTAGCAAGCAAGCCAAATGTCATAAGTGCTACAGGACCAATTGCACCTAATGCAATGGTAATCATTGTAATAAACTTTTTACTTCCGTCACCCAAACCATTAAACTTTTCTAGAACTTTTCCAACAAACTCAACAATGGGTGTTAAGGCTTTTAAGAACTGCTCTCCAACTGGGGCAAGACTTACTTTTAAGTCTTCAATTGTTTTCTTAAACTTATAAGTCGTAGAGTCTTCTATTCTTGACAATTCTCGTTCGGACAAAATTGCTAATTCTTCTGTTGTTGCTTTTGTAAGTTCCAAAACTCTTGAAGCCTGTGTTCCTTGTGCTGTTACGTTTTGAAACAGTGTTGACAGTCTTGAGAATTGGAATTTACCAAATAACTGTTCAATTGCTCTTGCACGATTGAGAGGATCTAAAGTATCTAGTGCTGCTGCAAAATCTATTACTGTTGATTTAACATCTCCTGCATTTGCTTCTACAATACCCTTAATATTAATACCAAGTCCTTGAAGCATTTTAGATGCTTTTTCAGATGGATTAATTAAAGATGCAAGACCAGACTTAAGTGCGTTAGCACCTTCTGATGCATTAATTCCACCTTCCTTCATTGCTGTAAGGAAGAATGCTAAATCTTCTACATCTCCACCTAACTGCTTAACAACTGGTCCAGCCTTTGGAATAGCAATTGTTAAGTCCTCAATAGATACCACAGTTTGGTTTTCAACTGCGTTAAGGAAGTCAATTTTGTTTGCTAAATCTTCTGCTGCAACACCGAACGCATTTGTTACAGAAATAGTTGTTTCAAGTGCCTGTTCTTGCTCAACACCACCAAGAACAGCAAGGCGAGTTGCCTCCATTACCTGAGCCTTTAGTTCTTCTCCTACCTTACCCATTGCTGCTGCGTTAGCAGCCATCTCCATAGTTTTTTCTACTGCAACGCCGTACTTAGTAAATTCTTTTGCAAGCAGTTGAATATCTGAAACCATCTTATCTGTTTCTTCTTTTGTTGTAAACATTTCACCGTAAACACGCTTAAACCGAATAGCCTGCTCTTCAAGTTTCATAAATGTTTTTGCAGCAGCAGAGCCAAGCAACATTAATGGAACTGTAAAACCAACCATCAACTGACGGCCAGCCCACTGTGTATTCTTACCAAAATTTAGAAGGTTTGTAGATCCTTGCTTTAATAATTGATTTAATAGTTGCTGTCTTTGTGCTGCCATCGCTGTTTGCGTGGCAAGATTTTTCATGTCTAGAGTAAGTGGTCTTACTGCAATAGCCTGAAGAGCGCCGTTGGCGCCTCTACCCATCTTAATATACTGAGTCTGGATATCTTTTACACGCTCTCGTGCAACTTTGTTTATTGTTTCAAATTCAGATTTAAATAATCTACCGAAAGTTTTTGTGGCTGCGCCAGTGTATCTAAAATACTCTCTAGATGTTAACTTGTTTCTTTCTAGAGCATTAGTAAAATGTTCGGTACTTGTTGCTACCGTTCTCATAGATGCCTGGAATTGTCCAGTTGCATTTATGCTGTTCATCAAGTTTTGTGCTTGATTTGCTGCTACTGCTGACGCTGCTGCGCCAG
>Ga0222713_10003221_pt1 | contig 17053 bp, 19 predicted proteins | sample C33_649DmetaG_FD_165061 | JGI IMG/M metagenome (GOLD analysis project Ga0222713, IMG submission 165061) | Estuarine water microbial communities from San Francisco Bay, California, United States - C33_649D | ecosystem: Environmental > Aquatic > Marine > Unclassified | place: USA: California...
ACGGCCCGTGGGCGAAACCGCTTCGGGTTCCGCCCGGCCCAAACGCGCCAGTCCTCGGAAACCGACCGAGAACCAGACCCGGACCAAATACTCAAAGGCGAATCTTGCCTGGCTGGTGAAAACCGGAGCCAAGCAGGATGCACGTTTTAGAAAGGACCTGGCACGGTACTACCAGTCCATCGACGAATTGAAGTCTGAATTTTCACTCTAAATTATGAGAGACTTTTGGTGACCGACCCGAACCTGAGTGTCGATATACACAGGGTGCCCGGCCTCCTTGAGGTTCCGGCAGAAGGCCACGTCCTCGGCACTCATGTCGACCAGTGGACCCAGGCGCTGCAGGTCCGACCAGAACCACGGGTACTTCAGGGACTCGACCGCGCCCTTCTTGATTGCCATCCAGCCCATACCCGCATAGGCAACCTCGACGTACCGGGGCGAACCCTGGATGTCGTCCGGACGCAGGAACTTGAACGTACCGTTCTTCTGGAACCAATCCTCGTCCCAATCACGCACGACCGCAAAGTGCTGCAGGTCCTCCATCATGTACATACCGGCCGTGACGTCATGCGGGCTCTCCAGAATCTTGAAAAAGTCCTCGGGCTTGAATACCATGTCCGAATCGACCCACATGATGACGTCGTACTCGACCTGCCCCTGGAATGGCTTCTGGTCCGGACCTTTCAGGACGTCTCCACCCAGACACTTGGCCCGGGCGAAATGGACCACGCTCGAATGCTGCTGGGAAATCATAATCTGGTGACCCTTGGCATTCGCCTGCATCAGAAGATCCGACCAGGCCAGAAGGAACTCGCGCGAGTAAGTCTTTCCGGGCATACAGAAGATCACACGGACCATTTACATATTTTGGACCTAAATTCTTAAAGCCAAGAAATTTCTCGGTCCATATCAAATGAAGTTCTCGGGTCGCAAGCTGCTCGTCATTGCCCTGGCCCTTGTGGTCCTCTTTTTCATCTTCCGCCGGGGCCTGAGCCTCGCGAGTGACATGGCCTTCAACCCGCCCTCGGGTATGTCCTGTGCTTCTCCGGCCGTGCCGGCCACGGCCAAGTGCGAGGCGCCCTACCCTAACGTCGGGACCATCTCCAAGGACGGGACCCTCAAGTACTGCTGCAAATAAATTTCACGGCCCATATTAAATGGGTGGTAATACATCCAAGACGTCGGTCCAGCAGACGAATGAATTTATGACGAAAATTACAAACTCGTTCGTGTCCGAGAATTCTCAGAAGGTTTCGGCCCAGTCTAATAACATTAACGCGGCCAGTTTCCGTGGGGCCAAGATCAAGGGTTGTGCCGTCAAGGTGAACCAGAGTATAACTTCGGACACGGTCGCGACCGGACAGATGTCGGCCAAGAACATCCAGGACCTGACGGCCAAGCTCAAGAGCGAGTCGGCCGCTGCGATAGACCAACAGGCTAAAACCTCGACCGGTTTTCTGGCCCCGGCATTTGGCAACAGCTCGACGGCCTCGACCGACATCAAGAACAAGGTCAATACGGTCATCGACAATACCATGAAGTCGAGCACTGTCCAGGACATCTTCGCCCGGGCCAATAATACGAACGCGGCCGACTTTGCTGGCGTCGAGTATGAATGTTTCCAGTGGCAAAGCCCTGAGGAGCGCGCCATCATTGTCGATCAGAATATCAAGGCGACGGTCGTCGCCAAGGGCGTTGCGGATGCACTCACACAGGCCATCTCAAAGGACGAGGTCCTGGGCTCGCTCGTTACGGATGTGAAGCAGACCGCAACGACCGAGAGTAAGGGTCTTGATGATTTGGTAAAGGCTATTTTCGAAGGAATCACTGGAATATACGGAGTGATAGCTCTGATAGTCATTTGCTGCTGCTGTGTGTGCTGTTGCGTCCTAATTGGTGCCGTAGCCATGGGTTCAGGTGGCGGGGGTGGGGCCCCTGAAGTTCCGGCCGGAGTTCCGGGTGGCGTGACGCTTTCGGCGGCCCCGCCTGTAATGCCGACCGCTTAGGCTCACTTACCCTTCTTTTTCATTATAAAAAACAAAACAATCGCACATATCGACAACAGAAGAAGAAACCCTCCGACACTAAGTCCGATAATAAGACCCTTCTTAGATTCAGGCGCTGCCGAAGTCGCTACGCCCGCAGCGACCCCGCCAGCCGCCGCGCCAGCCGCCGCGCCAGCCGCCGCAGGAGCAGCCGCCGCGCTCGATCCACCCGTCGCCGTCCCCCCTGGAGCCGCAACCGTGGTTCCGGCCGGTGGCGGTGGCGGTGGGACCGTCACACCCGTGATGGTGTTCTTGCACTCGGCCGTAACTGGAGAACCCGTCAGATTGGCATTTCTGAAATCATTAACGCACTGGGCGATATTCATATTACAGACGGGCGGGTTCGGGCCCGGAAGCAGAGACTCATCCGAGGCTTTAGCGTTCGAGCACTCGTTCGAAGCGCAGAACATATTCATGGTGCCGATCTGGGCCGCGGCCGGAAGATCCGACATGGCCTTGGCGAGTTCTTTGCAGCCCGGGTATTTCTTTTTGTTCTCATCATTGAGACAGCCGTTCCCGAACTTCGTCACGTTATAACACCCACACTTGGCATCCATGGGATTCGCGTCACAGTTCTTCTGGACGAGTGCCACGGCGCGCTGCTGATCGGAAACTTTGGCGTTCGCCGCTTTGAGTTTGCTGTTGACGAAGGTCATAAGGGGTGCGTTCCCCGACCACCCTGGAATGGCCTCGATACGCTTCAGAAGTTCGCTATCGAGTTCCGCACCATAAAATTTCTGACACTCGGAACTCAGAGACAGGGCATTATAATCCAGGGCGCCGCACCGATCGGCCGAAATGCTGTTTACAGTGGTCGGGTCGAAATACTTTGAAAGTTGGTCGAGCGGAATACTAACCGAGTTGTAAGAACACACGACTTGCTTTCCGGACCAGTCAGTCTGAGTGACCTGACCTATATCCTGACCTCCTATTTTGGGACAATATTCCACATAAGGTTTAGGGGGCGCGCACTTGCTCCCCTTGCCAGTACACCCCGAGCCGCTTCCTTTAGAATCCCAATAATAATCAGCGTCGCACCCTTTCGTTCCGGTCGCTGGAACGGCCGTCTCACGAACCTGCACCCCAATCGCCGGTTCCTGTGGAGTCGTTTTGTATTTACCCCCAAGCCTTGGCGGGGCGGCGTAGTTGTGGAAACTTCCAGTAGCGGACCGAGTACACGCGGTGCTTCCACCACCTCCTCCCATTAATACTGGGCGCGAAAAAAGTTTAAAGATTTCCTGGGACCTCTTTAATAATGCATCGACCTGAGTTGCAGCAGTTGCCCGCCAACTGGGAGATCATTCGGGACGAAATGAAGTCCATTAAGGCGGTGTTCCCTGGGGTCCGACGATACAAAACGGCCGACTACGACGACCTCCACAAGGAACTGTACAACGCGGTCGTGGCGTGTGAAGGCTGGTCGGGCGTATTCGACATGGACGACAAATGGTGGAACTTTCCACTCTTCACATACGGCGAGCCGACCAAACCGGCTCGGAAACTCGCGCCCCGGACAGTAGAGATTTTGGAAAAGGTTGGGGGCGTTTCTTTTGCGGCATTTTCCCTTCTACTTCCCATGGGTATATTGGTACCCCACTGGGACAAGCCCGCCTCGGACCTACCGGCCGGGTCCCGAACATATCATCTCGGTCTGGACTGTCCTGAATATTGTTACTTAATTCAGGGTGACAAAGCAATTTCAGAAGAAAATGGAAAGTTTTTTAGTTTCGCTTGTAATGAAATTCATTCGGCCATAAATCTGTCAGAGAAAGTCAGAGTCATTATGTACATGACATTCACCAAATAGAAACTAAAATTCAGTTTTAGTAAATGAGCTTAGTCCGAGGTACGATCACTCGGCCGTTTTACGACTGGGACGGCCGGAAGTACATCGAATTTCAGACCGAAAATCAGAAGGTCATCAGGGCCAAGGTTCCGTGGCGATACAACCGGGTCATGTGTCATGTCGAGGGGATTCGCCCGATCCAGGATCTTAGATCGGGTGAATCTGTAGAATTTTTAATTGAAAAAAAGATTTGGGATGGTGAATCTTATTGGATCGTCTTGTCAATTAGGCCTGACGAGCCATGACCACCGCGAACACGACGATCAGAAGGGCCAAGAGGATCTTCATAAGTGTGTTTGAACGGGGTGGGACCGGTGCACCCTCGAGAACGTAGGTCTCCTCGCCCTCACCCTCATAGGTCTCCTCGCCCTCACCCTCATAGGTCTCCTCGCCCTCGGCACCATAAGCCTCGACCGTGTACGACGAACGGCCCGCGGCCGGAGCCGAAGTGATGCGCGAGGCTGGAGCTGGAGCACGCGTGGTGCTCGGCTTGTCGTCACGAGCCTTCACGAGGCACGAACGCAGACGCTTCAAGCAAGCCTCCGTCTGACCCGGGGTGATCTTGGGGCGCGGGGCGGCCGGGGCCCGGGTGACCGCAGCCGCAGGGCCCGGGGCCCGGGTGACCGCAGCCGCAGGGGCCGGGGCGCGAGCGACCGCCGCCGCTCGCGCGGCCGCCGCCTGCTGAGCCGCTGCGGCGGCGGCCGCGTCGGCGGCGGCCTTGCGAGCCGCCTCCGTCTTCTCGGCCGCGGCTCTGGCAGCGGCCGCAGCCGCAGCCTGTTGCGCCGCCGCAGCAGCCGCGGCTGCTGCGGCGGCGCGCTGTTCGGCCGGAGATGGGCCGATCGGACGGGGAAGACCTACACCGGGCTTCGTCCACACTGGTCTCTTGTCGTTCCAGCCGGGATTGGCGAAACCACTCTTGGTCCAGCAGGCCTGTCCGTCAGCGGCCGTGACGAAACCAACGCATCTCGGATCATCGTTGCAACGATCCGCACAAACGTTAGGATCCGAAGTTGGGTAGTTCGCAAGGTCGTTTCCTGGGTAGTCGACCTCCCGACCACGGTCCTGGAACTTGGGGAGTGATGGAACACCCGTATTCGAGGCCCACACGGCCTGGTTCGCGTTATTATAGATGACGATATTGCGATCATTCTGCATCACGAGACGGGTCCCGCCCCGACCGTTCGTATTCGTGGCCCAGACCGGGACCTGCACCTCATTCACAGCCGCATAAAGTACAAAATTGCCATCGGCTTGCATAATGGCCTTATTAGCCAATCGGGGAAGGGAAAGGAATCCAGTAGGGACCGGGACCGTCTTTCCATTCGTACCGGTCGCCCAGAATGGTGCGTTCCCCTCGTAACCGACCAGATTACCATCGGTCTGCATGATAAGACGGTACCGTTGATTGGAGCTGACGAGCTGTTCATTTACGTTCAGGAATTGATTGGCAGTCATCTGCGGCTTGCCATTTGCCGTTCCCATTATTACTCTCTACCCAGATTTTTTCCGAATTCAAGAATTCTTGACAAAAATTAGAGTGCCGATCAGGATTGCGATAATGAGAATGATGAGCCACATGGGGTATCCACCACTGGCCGACTGGATCGGGTACATCTCACCCTGGACCGCATAGGTCGACGTGCCGACCGACGGGGCCGGGGCTGGAGCGGCCACTGCGGTATTCGACGACATTGCGACCCTACTGCATTCATTCACACCGTTGATGATTTCGCTCTTTTGTGTAGCGTTCACGTATCCCACCTTATCAAGAACTGCTTGCATGCACGTCCTTGTTGCATTCTCTGCAGCGATGAGGGTGATGAGATTGGGTTGATTCGACGCTGCGCTCTTCTGCTGACTCGCCCCGGCCGCGATCTTAGAGCCGTTCGGGACGAGCTGGACGGCATTTCCCGGATCATTCTTGTAAAGAAACTTGGAGACGCCGGCCTTGTCCGTGTAGACGACCGCACGGATCGGTGGGTTCTTGATTTGATAAGCGGTCACCATGGGGAGAACCTTGGCACCGGCCGGATTACCACCAAAACCTCCGCTCGGCTGACCGATCGACTCGACCCCGACCTGGGTCCCGATCGCATCGAAGGCCATCATGTTCGCCGTCATCGGGTACACACCCGGGTTCTGGAGCTGGCCCGCCTTCATGTTTTTGGTTACAAAATCGATGTATTGTCCGAGGTCCAATTTATCGTCCGGGACGAACGTTGTTTGATTCTTTGCATTTCCATCGGGTGACGTCGAAGTAACCGAAACGGCACCAGTATTCGTGTCGAAAGATACCTTGACCGCCAACGCCTCCGCAATTTTGCCAAAGCCGCCGCCTCCACCTGACACGCCCAATACTTTCACACCAGGTTGGGACTGAGACTGCTGACCTCCCATTTTATACTAGGGGCCTACAAATTTTTCGAGAGGATCCAGAGGAGAATCACGACGAGCAGCATCGTCAGAATCAGGACCCAGTTGCGGCGTGGTCCGACGACGCCTCCGAACGGCGAACCCTCCATAGCGTAGCCCGACGTGGTTCCGGTCGGGACGGCCTCGATGATCCACTCGGTCGGCGTGCCCGGATTAATTCTCGGCTGTGCGCCGCCCTGAAGATACATCCCCTTCGCGTCTCCGGGGTACGGATTCCAGATGATAATTCGGTTGGTCGTACCATCCTTGAGAAGGAACTTCCAGGCGAAGTCATAGTTGTTTGCCGTGTACGGGTTCGCGTACAGAACGAACCCCGAGTGACGAATAGACCCGGCCGGCGTGTCGAGCGAAATCATTGTTATACGCGAAGTAGACTGATTCTTGTAAATATCGGTCCGTGAAGAACGAGTGATGGTGACGCCGCTGAGGCCTTCGATGATCGTATTGTTCGGGCCCGCGGCCATATACTGCCCGGTCGTCGCATTTTTGAGTCTAAATTTGGGAGGAATAGACGTGGTCCGAACGAGTTTGTACCCGGGCTTGACCCACGTGGCCGTGGCCGGAGTCGGGAAAGTCGTCAGGGCGACGGCCGACCCTGGGGCCGGGGCCGAGGGCGTGGAGCGAACCGCAGGGGGCGCGGCGGTGGCCTTGCGGGCCGCCGGCGACGGTGCAGAGGCCTTGCGGGCCGCCGGCGACGGTGCAGAGGCCTTGCGGGCCGATGAATCCCGAGACAGGCAACTATTGAACTCGTTGAGGCATTGATCCACCGTCCGAGACATTTTAAGATAGGCCGAGAAATAAAGTTAGATGATCAGTCGTCACGGGTACCACGTCGATGAGGCGGCCGATATAAAAAAGGAACTCACTGTTAGACCAGTGACAAATGCTCTTGGGATCACCGCCCCCTCCTTCAAGGTCTGGAGGCGGTCTACTGGGTCGAAAATTCTGGTCCCCCGTTATTTTGGCCTCGAGCGGTTCGGGCCGGCCACCACCGACAGCCGGGGTCCTTGCGCTCCTGCTTCTGGGTACAATTTTAGTGGAAAATTGCGATCTGCGACGCGCCAACCAGATGCTTTCCGTGCAGGAATCAAAGCCTTTGAAGAAAAGGGAGGGGGCGTGTTGTCACTCCCCTGTGGATTTGGCAAGACTACAGTCGCCCTGGCTCTTTCGGCACAACTAAAGGTCCGAACGATGATCGTGGTCCACAAAGAGTTCCTGGCGAATCAGTGGGTCGAAAAAATCAAAGAGTTTTGTCCGGGCGCGACGATCGGTCGGGTCCAAGGGGACGTCTTTGACACGGACAAGGACTTTGTGATCGCCATGATCCAGACGATGTGTATGCGCGAGTTCCCCGAAAATGCATTCGATTCAATCGGGCTCTTGGTGGTCGACGAGGCCCATCACATAGGCGCACCGGCCTTCTCACAATTCATGTTTAAAATTTGTCCGAAGTTCACTCTCGGACTTACTGCGACGCCCGAGCGCAAAGACGGTCTGACGCGACTCCTGTACTGGTTCCTGGGCCCCGAGTTCTTCAGGATCGAGCGGACAAATCAGGCGACCACAAAGGTCGTAACGCTCCATTACACGTGCGAGGCCTTCAAGGAGGCCCCACCCGTAACGCGCTTTGGTCAGATCAACATGGCCGGTATGATTAACGTGCTGACTGAACTCGAGGACCGGAATCGACTCATAGTAACTACGGCCGAGGAAGCGTTCGCCGAGGGCCGGCGGGTCCTGATCCTGAGTGATCGGCGCGAACATTGTTTTGAATTGCAAAGAAAGCTCGGCTCTAAGTCGGCGTTGTATATCGGCGGGATGAAGGAGGAGGATCTGGCCGTATCGGCCCGTTCCCCCATCGTCATCGCGACGTTTCAGTTGGCCCACGAGGGCCTTGATATTCCGGCCCTCGATACGGTCATTCTTGCGACGCCCAAATCCGATATCAAACAATCGATCGGGCGCATCATGCGCGAGACCAAGGGCAAGGTGAATGACCCGCTCATCTTTGACGTGGCCGACCATTGGTCCGTATTCCATGCCATGTATCGCAAGCGCCTGAAGGTCTACCGTGAGGGTGGGTTCGCGACCGAAGGAACCAAGGAGCCCGAGGACGACGACGGGCCCAAAGTGTTTGGCAAGGGCCAGTGCCTATTTTAGAACGATCCGGTCCCGTGTATATTTAGGTAAAAATGAAGCAATATAGTTCCAGTACGAATTGGCCCCGTAGACCTCCACAAACGCAATGTCCATTCCCTGGCTGGCCGCCCGGGTCACGTACTTGATAAAGGGCCCGAAGCAAAGTTCCTCAAAGGCAAAATCCCTGAGGTCTAATTTTACGACCAAAATTCTCTGGTCCTCGGCCATGATCGAGTGCATCTCTTTCGTGGCCTCAATGGTCTCTTCGGCCATGGCATCGGCCTCTTCGGTCGACGTTGGCTGTTCGTCAAGGTATCCCCTTCCGGAAATCTTGAGGAACAGATGATCCTGATTCGTTTTGATACGGTACCAAGACAAGAACTTGTGTTGTCCCATTCCCTGGTGTATAATTTTAGTTTAAAATAGGGGCCTCAGCGCGATGAATCGGCCAGGGCCATCAGAAAGATGCCCGCGACGAAGAACATAACGAGGTAGTTACATTCGGTCGCGTCCCGCTCGAAAGACGGCGGGACGGCCGCTGTGGACCGAAAGGACGGGACCGGTGGCGGCACCGGATCGTCAAACGGTGCATACGCAACTCCCATACTTTATCTTGATAAAATTTTGGTAAGGACAATGGTGAGCATGACGACCAGGGCCACGACCCAGAACCAGACCGGGAACCCCATATAGGTGCTCGTTGCCGTGAGACCCTGCTTGGACATGCAGAAGAAGCCGGTCCGCCAGGTCCCATGCGTCCCATTTTGAGAACAGCATTTGAGGCCTTTGGGGTCCCCCTGAGTCAGCATGTCATCCTGGATACATTCACCAGAAGTGCCGGGCTTGATGGGAGGTGGAAGAGCGCCCCGGTCGGGAAGGGCCCGTTTCAGAGAATTCACAAAGTCCTCCATGTTCTACTCTCTACAGAGAAACTTCTTTCTTCTTTCCACCCTTGGGTCCACGCTTCTTCTTCTCGGTGCCGAGCTGGACCTCACGGACGTCACCATCACCCGCGTCTACGCTCACGATATCAGACAGATCGTCGTCCGGACCGGCCGAAGGACCCGTCCGCGTCGCCTGTGAGGGTGGTGGGCCCATCATATTCATCAGGGACCCGAAGTCCATACCCGGTCCGCGCATCTCACGAGGACCGGAGCTGCTCGTCTGCTGCTCGCGGGTCCGCTCGACGGCCGAGACCATGTTCCGCATCAGGTCCGGGTTCTGCTTCATCACCTGGGACACGTTCGGCACGGCCGCCTTGAACATGCTGTTCGTCAGGTGGAACATCATGGCCGAGCCGCCGACCATCATAATCAGCTTGACCTCGGGGGCAACCTGGACCTTGGTCTTGTACTTGTTATAGAGCTCCTCAAAGACGCCGTCATAGTCCTCGACGTTCTCCATCATATTCTGAGACCAACCGTTCAGCTCAAGATCGAATGGATCGAACTTGTCATTCAGAAACTCGAGTCCGGTCACACAGGCCACGAGCATACGCCGCTGGAACTTGATTGAGCGATCGACTTCGATGCTGTAGGTCATACGCTTGTACTCAGTGCGGATCTCCTCGATATCTGAATAGATCGTCAGACGGGCGCTCGTATGGATGCCCTTCTTCGAGAGGCGTGAAATTTTATTCAGTAAATCGGCCTTCTCATCCTCGATCGACTTGTACCCTTCAGAGGGCGTCTGGTCACCACCACCCCCGCCCTGTTGCTGTCCCGGTTCAAAGCCGCCCTCATCGTCGTCCATCTCCTCGCCCCCATCGAACTCTTCTGGAGGCGGGGCGACCGGTGCATGACGCTTGTTTGGGTTCATAAACATATCCAGGCCCTCATCCGGAGCGGGCTCGCGGAACGTTGGTCCAGGGGCCCGCTTCGCAAATGGACTCGGCCGGGCCGGCTTGGGTCTCAGCGGGACCGTCTTCTTCTCGGGGACCGCGATGGAGATCTCGTCCAGCAGGTTTTGCTCGTCGTCGTTCAGGTTCATGGTCGGCCCGTCTCCGGTATCGAATGATATAGCCATATTAAGACTTTTGAAGAAAAGTCCCTGTTAGCTTTAACGCAACAGCCGGGAAAATAATATTTGTAAAATTCAAAATGGCTGCTTACAAGATTGCAAAGTTGGTGATTAACGCCCTCATCATCGGTCTGCTCGTGGCGATCCTGGTGCTGATCGTCCGGGGCGGCGGTGCCAGCGGCTACGAGTCGGGTGCCCCGATTACGATCACCCCAGGCCCGATGGTCCAGAAGGATCCCAAGAGCCTGTTCGAGATCAAGCCGAGCCTGGACTGTACTCCGGGCCCGTCCGAGAAGGCCGATTACTACACGATGGGTCTGACGCCAGGTGGCCTGTGTGGCGGCTCCGTGATGGTCCGGGACCAGATGCGCGACTATGCGATTGCCGAGGGTGTCGGCGGCTCTCTGCTGGAGAAGTAAGCCCCGGTCCCGAAGGGAGCGTGTATCCCAGACCCTAAGAAAACCTTGCACTAAAGTAAATGTGTGACACGGAAGTTTACACGGTCCGAGTCGATTCCCAATACGCGGCGACGGATTCCCATTCTAATTTCATTGGGTACATCAACGTGCCCCTGCGGAACGTCATCAAGGCCGAGCTCCTGAGTGCGAGCGTATACACCAACCAGGCGCTGCCTATAATCTATATACACGTCGAAGAACTCATTTCCAAGTTGAATGACCGGACGAATCTCCAGTACGCCATACGAGCCGCCGGAGCCATTTCGACCGAGGGCCCGACGCCCACGAGTGCCGTGGCAAACACCTCGTCTCTGGCGACGTGTATCGCTTCGATCCCGACAAATCAGGCTCACGCCCGGACCATATTTGGTGCATTGTCTGATTTCCCGGCCGAGGTGTATTTCATCGAGCCGATCCGACAGATCGAGAAGCTGACTATCAAGATTTTCAACGAGACCGGCGGGATTCTTGGTAGCACGGGGGACAGTCCGACATTCCTGACATTCCGCTTTACGTGCTCCAAACCGAATCGCTGCCTGTATCCGGACCGCGGTGGGGCACCCCTCATGTAAATAATTGTAAGTAACTAGCAGAGATGCAGGAGTTCGTAGTCTACGTCGACTCGAACAATCGCGATCAAAATTTGTTCCCAAATTCGAACAATTATACGTTGTACCTGACGACACCGATCAGAAACGTATCCAAGGTGGAGCTCCTTACGGCCATGCTTCCGGGCATGAATACCTCCCAGTTCATCACCTTGGATATCCTGGAACTCAGGACCCCGACCCATCTCACGGCCGCGTCCCTCAATGCCCGTGGGACCAGCAACCTTCTCGTCCCGACCTCGAACGCCTTTGGGGGTTCGTTCGCCACGATTCCCATCAAGGTCCAGGGTAACGATGAATTTTACAACGCAAATTACCGAATCACAACCGAGTACCCAGCCCGGATCGATAAACTAGATCGTCTTACCGTGACATGGCGTCAACCCAATAACGGATCGGTATTTTATGATGCTTCCGGTATGGATCTCGGTCGGAATATGTTTCTACTCCGTTTCGAGACTGAATTCGTTCCCAAAGTTCCGGAGAGACCCCCGAGTCTCCCGGAACCGGTCCCATGGATCGGTACGGGTGAACGCCAAAAACTCATGCTCTTGATTGGGTTGGCGCTTCTGGGTCTACTCGTGATCGTGTCACTTAGGCCGCACTGATGGACCCCTCAATAGTTACGGGTGTCATATGAATAAGCTTTGGGTCGTATCCCCAGGCCTCAAGGAGTCTCGTCTTTTCATCGATGAAACGCAGCCCGGGCCGAGGATACCTCGAATAAATCTGTACGAACGAGCGATCCCCCGCTCCTTCGACCAGAGCATACGTTTCATAATCCGTTTCTAAAATTCGATAGGTCGCAGGCGGGACGTATGGAGCTGTAGGGAACCGAAGGGTGCAGTCGGCCAGGCCCCGGGTAGGTTTACCCACAGGACACCTGACGACCCCCTTGATTCCACTGATCCGACCGTCCATGTGCCGACACTGGGTCCCGACGTCGATCTGGTCCCGTTCTGAATCATACTCGTAAATGCCCCGAGTATCCATACAATCATACTGTCCCAGGCCGTAAAAACCAGCCTTGTGACTCGCGACCTCGTACCACGCCCCCGAGTACCTAAACTGATCGAAATTGGGAGGGCTCAGGTGCACCGCCAATGCAGCAAGGGCCTCCATCATAATTTAAAAGGTCTCACTATTTTTAAAACAAAAATGGAATGGATCGATGGAGAACTGACTTTGGCCGAGGGCCACGTGTTCGAAAGGGGCGACCTGTCCCGGGCGGCGTACAAATTCATGACCTCATGGATCGAGAAGAATTTTGATCCAGAATTGAGTCCGGAAGAAAATTGGGACCGGGCCGAAGAAGCCTGGGACGACCTGACACCCGAGTTGCAGGGCCACCTGTTCATCCTAAGTAACAAAGAGGTCCAGTGCGGCGACGATATTCGCCAGGGTCTTCTGGCGACCCTCGCCTCATACCAAGGAGTCAGGGCAATCAAGGAACTCTTTGAAGCGGCGATACGCTGTGTCAACTACAATTAATTCGTTAGTACTAATAGACGATGGCCACACCCCAGACCACATATTTTGGGGACCTGAACGTCACGGGAAATACTACACTCAGTGGGAATCTCACTGTTCTGGGAAGCTTTGCATATTTTGTTTCAAATTTAATACCGGCTTCGGACGGTCAATCGACGATCGGACCCGTGGGGACCGTGTACGTTGGTGGGGCCAACACGGCGCCTCTTAATGTCACGTCCATTTCGAATGGGATAGGTATCGGCACAAGCGTCAACTCCGGAACGGCCCTGAATGTTTTAGGAAACCTCATCGCCTCGAACGCTCTTCAGACGCCCTTGATTCGCGTCACGACGGCGAATGTGGGTCGGGCGAACGTGACGGCTATTTTCAGTCCTTCGAGTTTCGTAGGTCTCAACACGACCGGTCCGTCCGGGACGTCTCTTTATGTTCCGGGATTTGCGAACGCCTCGGTGAATACCCTGACCCCGAACGTTCAGATCTCGAACTTGAACGTCACGACGCTCAATGCATTTACGTTCGCGGCCGCTTCTAATTTGGGAATAGGTACTGGTCCTACATCGGGCGGCCCGACCCTCCGAGTTTTCGGAAACGTCTTTGGTTCGAACGCGTTACAGACGGTAAATGTACTGGCGACGACCGTCAATGTGACGACGGCCAACATCCTCTCGATTACGGGTCCGGTCGGACTCGCTGGCCCGGCCCTGCCCCATGCAAATTTGGCCGTGTACGGAAATGTGGCCGTTTCAAACGGGTTTACGACACCGGCCCTGAATGCCTCGGCGGCCGGGACCGTCTCGGGGATCCTGAACGTCACGAGTCTTGTTACCGGATCGAATCTTGGAATCGGCACGACGCCCGTTTCGGGCGGGCCGGCCCTTCACGTCATCGGAAACGTGGTCGTATCGAACACGTTCTCGGCCCCGGACACGTTCACGTCGAGCTGGAATATTTCGGGCCGGGCGAATACCCTGACGGTCACTGCCTCTAAAGACTTTTTGGTCGGTGGGACGACGGCCGGAGCGAACGTTTCGGTCACGGGTAACGCGTTCGTATCGAACTCGGTCCAGACTACGAACGCCTTTGCGACGGCTATGAACACGACCACGATAAACACAGCTTCTATAATTTCCCCTATAATTTCAGTTAACGGTACGAGCCCCTTGCTTTATTCTTCATGGTCCGGCTCGTTCGATCCAATTTCGTCTCAAAATTTGACAACCACTTCTATCACCGGATCGCCCCAACTCAAGACCAACTCGGATCCGTCCGGGAGCGGCCCGAGTCTGGGTCTTAATGATGGATCTTCATATATAGTTTATAATTTTTCACCCGCCAAGTTTATTGATTTGTATAATGGCGGAATTACTTACATGACGTGGCTGAAGATAAATCAGACCGGTAATGACTACTTTTTAACATTTCGCTCAATTGCATCAACAGACGGTTGGAGTTTACGTCTTTATAGAGATAGTGGCACAAACTTGATTGTACGGGCGAGCAAGGGGGGTGGAACCGCCGCCGCCAATATCACAGGGATTACCAATGGAGTCTGGAGACACATAGCCGTATCATTTAACGCTTTCAATGACGATACTTTGCGGCTTTACGTGAACGGGACCCAAGTCGATACAGGCGGCTTGGCGTCGACGAACCGTCCACCGGCATCCGATCTAATAAACCAGAATTTTTCAATTGGCGAGACGGGGTCGGGTCCCGTTACTGATGCGGATTTTGCAGGGACCGGACTGTTCCCGGGCCTCAGCGCTTCGCAGATCGCCCAGATATATTCGGCGACGGCCCGTGATACCCTCTCGAGTTCGTTGGTATACGGAAACACCTTTGCCTCAAACACACTAACAACGAGCAGTTTGGCCGCGTCCCAAATCAACGTCTCGGCCCGTTCAAACCTTTTTTCACTCGCGACTTCGAACGTGGGAATCGGCACGACGCCCGTGGCGTCCGGCGCGACCCTGGTCGTCCAGGGGAACGTGGCCGTTTCGAACGCCCTGACGGCCGGTAACGTTCTCGTGACGCGAGCCAATGGAACTACGCTCAACACCGCAAGTATCTTCGGACCTTCCGGAAACGTCGGGATCAATACGACGACCGATTTTGGTACGGACCTTTATGTGACCGGAAACCTCTGGGCCTCGAACGCCCTTGTGATGCAGAACATTTCGGCTCCGGCGATCAATCTGACGACCGCCAACGCAATTTCGGTCGTAAATTGGGGAATGGGAATCGGGACCGCATCGATCGATACGGCCCAGTATTTTCGGGGCGCGACCCAACTTGTCGGTGACGCTCCAACCTCAAACACGGCGATTCTCTTCCCGAACACAACGGGAGCGATCGTCAATTTTGGTTCGGCCACCGGTGGTAAAGTCGATTACTCGACCACGAACGTATTCATCGAGGCCTGGATCTACGTCCCGTCCGGATCGACCGGGGGCGACATTCTCACGTACTCGAATACGAGTGTTGGTGCTAGTCTCGAGATGAAAATAACAAATAACCTAAAACTTCAATTTGGAATCCGTGCTACGCCCGGCCCGGGGCAGCGTATGACCGATGGGAATCAGTTTTCGGCCGCCACATGGACCCACGTGGCGTTTACTATTTCTCCAATTGCAAGTCAGATAGTGTGTTGGAAGAACGGGACCCAGGACTCGGGCGGGAACATCACGAATTTCACCACCCCCGTGTATATCGCGACGGACTCCTTGGTCCTTGGCGATACTCTGAATCCGTCTGACAGTTTCGACGGGTACATTCGGGACGTCCGTATTATTTCGGGCGGCGTCGTTCCCATCACGGGATCATTCACACCGGACCAGGCCCCTTTCACTCCCGCGACCCCTAGTTACGTTTCGGGCGGCACCACGACTTTCCGTTTGGGTATACTCGATCCAAGGACTCTTGTCGTTCAAAGAAACGCCTTCATTTCCAATGCAATCACGACGACCAATGTCTTTGCGACGACCGCCAACATCACGTCTTCCGGGATCGACTTTGTGCCCGGACCGGTCGGTATCAATACGACCGGAGCCTCCGGGACGCGCCTATACGTGTCCGGAAATCTGGTCGCCTCGAACGCACTCGGAGCGACCAACGTGAATGTCGTCACGGCGAACATCGCGTCGGGCATCACGCTCACAACGCCCCTCATCATCCAAAACTTGGGCGGGACCGGGAACTCTCTGGAGGTCCGCGGAAACGCCTACGTCTCGAACGAGCTCGAGACGACGAATCTGACGGCCCTGACATCACTGAATACCACGACCCTGAACGTCCTTTCGATCTCGGGTCGGACCGGAATCAACACGACCCTGGCCTCGGGCACGAGCCTGTACGTGTCAGGGAACGGCTACGCTTCCAACGCTCTCGTGACGGCCAATGCATTCGTTTCGACCTTCAACGTGTCCCGGACGACCAACACAAACACGGTCGAACTTGCGTCCGCGACGGTCCGGCCCGCCCCGGACCTCGCGCGGTACCTTCGCGGTGGGGCGACAATTGCCTCAAGTGGTCCGAGTTACGCGGGCCCGACCCTGTCTTTGGGCGGAGGGCTATCTTCAAACCCAGACGCGGCCGTATTTGGTGCGGCCCATCCACTCAATTTCGATCCGTCCACCTCGAACGTATTTATTGAGGCTTTTATATATCATACAGATACTGGAGCGCAATCTTTCAAAACAATATTTACGATCGGAGATCCGAATAGGTCCGTAGGATCCAATCAACCGATCCAATTTACTGTAGATAGCGGGTATAGACTAAATGCGTACTGGCGCGTAGGAGCGACCGGATACAATTTAATTCGCCAACAAGCGCTTTCAAGTAGCACGTGGTACCACGTTGCATGTGCGTTCGATGTCGTTAATTCGACAGTCAATCTCTTTTTAAATGGGGCGGGTCCAACAACCGATACTATATTAGGCCCGCTCGTGTCCGGCCCGCTCAACTTTTCGGCGGCCATCGGCGCCTCTCAGAATTCTGGAAACAAATACG
>Ga0222713_10003224_pt1 | contig 17043 bp, 11 predicted proteins | sample C33_649DmetaG_FD_165061 | JGI IMG/M metagenome (GOLD analysis project Ga0222713, IMG submission 165061) | Estuarine water microbial communities from San Francisco Bay, California, United States - C33_649D | ecosystem: Environmental > Aquatic > Marine > Unclassified | place: USA: California...
TTGTGGGTTTTTATTTCTTGGAAGTCCCGCAGGACGCTTCGCGGGTGGTATTCCACGACCCACGGGTCGGCAAGGCGATGATTGATCTGCCGGAAACGGATATGAATCAAGCAACGATTGCCAGCAAGATGATCAATTTCGAGGCAAAACCCGGACTAATGATCTTTGCAAATGCATGGTTAGCCCATTCGTTTACACGCCATACGTCAGATAAACCAATCAAATTCGTCCACTTTAATCTGGCGGTACAGATGGCACAGAATGTGTTTAATCCAATGCCCGCTGCGGAGGTGGTATGAACAAGTACAGCATTCGCTTTAACAAGACCAGAGGGCAGCCCGGACGGGGCAGTATGGATCATGTGTGGCGAGTGTTTGAAAACGGGAAAGAATACCTGTTTAAGAATCTGGACATAAGTGTCCCGGTTAAAAGCGAGAAAGATGAAAACGGCGTGGACTATAACATCTGCTGCCAAGGCTTTCTAACAATTGACCGGGATACTTCTACAGCAGTGATTACCGCGACACAAAAGATGCAGCCAAAATCAAAACACATTGAACAAGTGGCTTTGGATGCTTGAGGATGAGTGATGCCTTCGACGAACGACGACCTAAACAAAAAGCTCGACGAGATCATTGACGTTCTTGAAGGGTTGACGGGAGCGTTTGCGAAAAATGCGGACGGTTCCGTTGATTTTGACGGCCATCGTCGGTACCACGAGTCAATGATCCGCGCAGCAAATGCTCAAGAGAGGTTTTGGGTGGAGCTAAAGCTAGAGATCGCCAAGAAAGGCGTCTGGGGCTTGCTGGTGGTTATCGTGGGGCTGATCTTGGTTGGAATTTCAGCCAAGTTTGGCGTGGGAAAATGACTGTCTCCGATGTCTCCCGGTTAGCGAAACTGTGCGGGATCATGGGCAACCGAGCCGAGCCATTCCAGCTTCTGAAGTTCGCTGAACTGGTTGAGCAAGAAGAGCGCGAAAGATGTCTGGCGTGGGTCAGGGAAGTCGAAAACGTGATGCGCTACAGCATTGCGAAGATCAGCAAGACGCTATCGCAGAGCGTTGGCAAAGAGGAGTTGCACAATGATTGACATTCTTAGCGGCGGCTTATTTGGTTCGATCTTCGGTGGCTTGTTCCGGCTTGCGCCGGAAGTCTTGAAGTTCTTCGACAAGAAGAACGAACGCGCCCATGAGTTGAGTATGTTTACGCTCCAGACCGATCTCGAAAAGATGCGCGGCCAGTTCAGAATGGAAGAGAAGTACGTCGATCACTCCGTCGCGCAACTGGATGCAATCCAAGAGGCGTTCAAAGAGCAGTCTAAGACCGCAGCAGCCAGCTACAAGTGGGTCGCGGCGGCATCAGCACTTGTTCGACCAAGCATCACCTATGTCCTTTTCGGGCTTTATGTTGCGGTTAAAGTTACCGCTATTTGTTATGCCTTAAGTGAAGGTGCGCACTGGAAAGACGTTCTTCCGGCGCATTGGGACGCCGATGACTTTGGTATGCTAAATATGGTGCTGACATTCCACTTCCTTGGACGCCCAATCGAGAAGTACCAGAAGTCATGAAGCATTGTTCTAAATGTAAAGTCGAAAAGCCGTTCACTGAGTTTTATTTGGTGAAGGGTAAACCGGGGTCTTGGTGCAAGCCATGCCAATCTGCAAGCAATCGTTCGTATAGGTTGTCGGATCGAGGCAAGATTATGATAAAGGCGGCTCGTTCAGCCAAAACTGCTAAGGTTAAAAAAGCTGAAGCAGACAGGTTATACAGGCTGGAGCATGGCGATGCGTTGAAAGCCAAGAAACGAGCGTACTACCAAGCTAACAAAGAACGCATTTCAGCAAAAGCCAAACAAAATTATGCGGCAGATTCATCTCAAGCGAAGTTGCGATCTGCTAAGTGGAAGTCTGAAAATAAAGCGCAGTGGAACGCCAAGTGCATGGAGCGGCATACGCAAAAGATAAAAGCTCGACCTGCATGGCTATCAGAGGATGACCTATGGTTAATTGCTGAAACCTATGATATTTCCAACCATAGAACCAAAGTTTTTGGTTTTGAGTGGAACGTAGATCATATTGTTCCGCTGCGCGGCAAGACTGTTTGCGGATTGCACGTTCCTTGGAACCTTCAAGTTGTTCCCGCAAGCTATAACTGTTCTAAGCGAAATGATTGGAAATGATCTCCGACGCTGTCAAGATTGCTATTGACGGCTTGATTAAGCCATTTGAAGGTTATGCCCGGAGGCTTCCTGATGACCGCTGCGCTGCATATCCTGACCCCGGAACTCGTGGTGACCCTTGGACTATTGGTTTTGGGTCTACTGGCGCTGGGATTGGCCCTGACACTGTTTGGACGAGAGAGCAAGCTGAGTCTGCTCTTGCAGACCACGTTGCTTATTTTGTCAGCGGGGTGCTTCGCCTATCTCCTGTTCTTTCTGGTGCTGCTGATCGCAGACTAGCCGCGATTATTTCATTCGCATACAATTGTGGCTTAGGGAATTACCGGATTTCCACCCTAAAAAAGCGGGTCGATGCTGAGGATTGGGATGGGGCAGCAACCGAAATCGTGAAGTGGAATAAAGCCGCCGGTCGGGTTCTGCCCGGATTAACCCGCAGACGAACTGCCGAAGCTGCGATGTTGAGGTAAAAATGGCGCTAAAAAAGATCATATTTAAAGCCGGGGTAAACCGTGAAAATACGCGGTATACCAATGAAGGCGGCTGGTATGAATCGGAAAAGGTGCGATTTCGCCAAGGCACGCCGGAAAAAATTGGTGGATGGCAGCGTATTTCATCTGCAACATTCCTTGGTGTTTGCCGATCCATTTGGAATTGGGTAACCCTTGCAGGTTTTAACCTGCTTGGGCTAGGAACGAACCTGAAGTTTTATCTGGAACGTGGAGGAGCGTATTACGACATCACCCCTCTTCGCGGATTTGAGCAGTCACCTGTTACTTTAAACAATCCCTTTGACACGTTAAACGGATCCCCAATCATCACGGTAACGGATGTGGCTCACGGGTTGGCGACCGGAGATATTGTTAATTTCAGCGGGGCAGAAGGCGTTGGCGGGGCAGAAGAAATCGGTGGAATCCCGCTTTATTTCATCAACACAAACCACACCGTTACGGTCACAACCGTAGATGAGTACACCATCACCGTGCCGACAGATGCAACGTCTACGGTTACAGGGGGTGGCGGCGCTTCGGTAGTTGCAACTTACACGTGGCTTACGTACAAGCTAACCAATCCATTCTCCACGCAGTCTGGATCATCCACGGTGGTGGTCACGCAGACAGCGCACGGAGCGGCTAATGGGGATTTTGTCACCTTAACAAGCACTGCCGCTGTGGGTGGTTTAACCATCTCTGGTGAATACCAAATCACCCTTATTAATGCGAACGAATATTCCATTGATGCAGGGGCTAATGCGACCTCTACGGTGGCAAACCCACCCGGGGGTGGTGGGGATGTAACTGCGCAGTACCAAATTAATGTTGGGCCGGAGTTCCAAATTCCGTTATTGGGATGGGGTGCTGGACCTTGGGGAAGCGGACCTTGGGGGACTGGCTCTTCGTCTCTTCAAACGCTACGCCTCTGGAACCAAGGCAACTACGGTGAAGACTTAGTTTTTGGTCCTCGTGGTGGCGAGATGTATGTTTGGGATGCCACAGACGGATTGCTTTCCAGAGGGAAAAATATCCGGTATTTGTGGGGGGCGTCCGATGTGCCTGTTGTGCAGAACTTTATCTTTATTTCCGATGTCAGCCGGTTTGTGCTGGCGCTTGGATGTAATGACTATGGGTCTGTTACTCAAGATCCGATGTTGATTCGGTGGTCAGATCAAGAATCTTTGACCGATTGGACCCCGCAGGCTACCAATCAAGCTGGAAGCATTCGACTTTCACATGGATCAGAAATTGTAACGGCGGTTCAAACGCGCCAAGAGGTGGTGGTTTTTACAGATTCTGCTCTTTATTCTCTTCAATACCTTGGGGTTCCAATTGTTTGGAGTACCCAACTGCTTGGGGACAATTTATCCATCATTGGCCCCAATGCCGCCACGATTGCTTCTGGCGTGGTGTTTTGGATGGGGGTTGATAAATTTTATGCTTATGATGGCCGCGTCCAAACCCTAAACTGCGATCTGCGTCGGTTTATTTATAACGACCTTAATACTTCGCAAAGCGGGCAAATCTTTGCTGGATCTAATGAAGGGTTTAACGAAGTATGGTGGTTTTATTGTTCCGCAAACAGCACAGTGGTGGACCGTTATGTGGTGTATAACTACATAGAAAAGGTCTGGTATTACGGAACAATGGGCAGAACGGCTTGGCTAGATTCCGGCCTTCGTGATTATCCTGTGGCAGCAACCTACTCCCATAACATCGTTGAACACGAAAACGGTGTGGATGATAATGAAACGGGAATATCGCTGCCTATTGCCGCATCAATTGGTTCGTCAGAATTTGATATTGATGACGGGGATCATTTTGGGTTCATCTGGCGCGTTCTGCCGGATATCACCTTTGACGGGTCAACGGAAGATTCTGGTCCGCAAGTAACCATGACCATGATCCCCATGCAGAACTCGGGTTCAGGGCCAAATGTCCCGGCTTCACGCGGAGGAAACTCAGCCGCAACGGTTCAGAGGATTACCAATGCCGTAATTGAAACCTTCACGGGGCAAGTCTACGTCAGGGTGCGCGGACGGCAAATGATCTTTAAGGTGTCCTCGGAGCAACTCGGAACCCAATGGCAGCTTGGTGCGCCACGGTTTGACATCAAGCAAGATGGGCGCAGAGGAAACACATGAGTACGCTACCGGTTACAACGGCTTATGAACTGGACCGGCTCGTACCGCCAAACCTGCCGTTGGCTCCCGCTCAGTACGAATCGGGATACCACGAGGCGCTTAATAACATTTTGCGGTTGTATTTTAATCGCGTAGATGGTTTGATTACAAAGCTTACCAAAGGCGGAGTAATTGATTACATCGACTTCAATACAACCGACCCGAATGTCCCACATCAAACCGGCAGAATAAACTGGAATTCAACAGACAGCACTCTGGAAGTTGATCTGGATTATGACGTTGTAATGCAAACCGGGCAGGAGATGTATGCCCGAGTAAGGAACCAAACAGGCTCCACAATCCCTAACGGTACGGTAGTTGGTTTTGCTGGAACCGCACCATCATCCCTTCTTGTATCCCCGTATCTGGCAGATGGATCACAGCCTGCCCTGTATATCTTGGGCATTATGACCCACGATTTGCCGGACAGCGGTGAGAAAGGCTACTGCACGGTTTGGGGGTTTGTTCGTGATGTAAATACCAGCGCATTTAGTATTGGTGATGTTCTTTACGCATCTCCAACAGTTGCAGGCGGGCTAACTAATGTTAAACCAACTGCGCCAAATAATGTCATCCCCATCGCAGCGGTAACCGCAGTTGGCACAACAGATGGCGTTATTTTTGTCCGCCCAACAATTACACAGCAGCAGTATTACGGTGTATTTTCGTTGACCAACGACTATTCCCCAGCCGCTGCAAATACTGCTTACCCTATATCGCTAAATGAAACCCGGATCAGTAACGGGGTGGTGATCGACGGAACCTATCCGTCACGGATTGTTGTGCCGCAGTCCGGGTTGTACAACATTGGAGCGACGTTCCAATACTCCAGCAGCAATTCGGCGGCAAAAGACATCTATACTTGGGTGCGTAAGAACGGAACGGATGTAGTGCGGTCGTCAAGAATCGTCAGTCTGGCGGGTTCTGGGGCTTACAGCCCGGTAGCACTGTTTGAAACCTTGTCGTTAGATGCTAACGAGTATTTTGAATTGGTTTTTGCGTCCACGGACACCTCAGTAACTTTGAATGCGGTTCCAGCAACAGCGTTTGCACCGGGGTCTCCAGCGGTGTCATTGGACGTAACGCAGGCGCAGCAATGAAATATCGCAGGATATTTATGAAAGCGATTGCCGTGAAGGATAAAACATGGCGCTAACGCAAGACCTCGCGCAACAATTAGCGACCTCGTATGCCTCTGGAAACACACAGGCTGTTAACGATTTGCTTCAAGCCAATCAAATTTCTGCCGGAGATGTTCAGAGTTTTTGGAATTTCACCCCAGAGCAAACATCTAGTTCTGGGCTAAACTTTTATTCTGCCCCGGCAGTTGTTGAACAGGCTCCGGCAGGAGGCGGAATAACGGCATTACAAAACTGGTACACAGAAGCCCCGGAGGCAACCCCCGCACAAATTGCATATCACATGCAGAACTTTGGAGTTACTCCAGAGCAGGTCGCGGAAGCATACAATTTAAACGCAGAAACGGTGGTTCAAAACGTCGCCGCAGCGCAACCGTTTGTAAACCTTTACAACACGTATCAAACGGGAGATGTGGCAGCAACCAATGCCGCACTGCAAAATATCAACACCACTCCGGATGCGCTCTCCGAAGCGTTTGGGTTGTCACCAGACCAAATGGCAGCATTGAGAACGTCTGGGTACAACGTGGGGATCGCGTCCCCTGAAATTGAAAATATCTTCTCTGCGCCAAGTGGTGAAACGCAAAATTTATCTGGATTAAATAGGGCGTTTGAGTGGGCAGAACAAAACAAAGTTGACGATGCTCGGTTAAAACAGGTTCTTGGTGAAGATGCATACAATTTATACACAGAGCAGTATGGAAAAGGGATCTTAGAAGCTATAAGACCGGCGCTTTCAGACAATAAAATATCGCCCGAAGAGGCAATGAATGTTGTTACGGCAGCAAAAAATTATGGTTTAGACGCAAATGAAATTGCAAAATATACGGGATTAGATGAAAGAATCCCAAATGCATTTTTCGACACTTACGACAAAGTAATTTCTGGCGTTGTTGGCAATGCTTTAAACCCAGAATCTACGCAAACAGAGCAGCAAAAGCTTGGTGGTATTCTTGCTTTGCAAAACCAATATGGATTGACAGATAAAGATATTGCAGCTTATTCAAATGGGAAAGTTACTGAAGATGATGTCAAAAATTATCTTGGTGGCGTAAGGACGTTTCAATCTGATTTTCAAGAATTAACGTCCAAGCCCGATGTAACCGCCAAAGAGATTAGTGATTTTATTGATAAGTCAAAAACTAGCGGTGCAGTTGCCGCTCTTTATGGCGACAGAATAAATGCGTTTGATCAAAAGCTGGACGATTTAGAAGGAAAATGGAAGCCATTTGGGGTTGATGGGCTTCAGGCGGAGACCGTCTACAACCAGCTTAAAGCCATTACTGATGCGGCCAAAGGAGCAAATTGGGCTGGATCATGGAAGGGCGGCGGAGATGGTGCCGCGCTGGAGGCCACGAAGCTTCTTGTGTCGCGAGGGGTGGACAACCTTAGTGATCTGAAGGTTGAGACAAACTTTGAGCAGACCCCTACTGTCGAAATGTACAAGGGCGTACCTGTTTACACATCAGGTGGGAAGCGGTATATCCAAACAACTGGCGAGTTTGGGCCGGAATACGAGCGTGTTCCGGATGGCGCACAAACACAGCTTGCCGCAGCTTATGAAGACAGTTCTGGGGAGGGGGATAACTACTACACCTTCACCAATTATCGCCCCCTTACCGCGCAAGAGTTAGAAACTTACGATTCAAAAACCGGGAAGTTTGCTCTGGAGTCCGGAACGAAACTAATCGACGGCAGTAGCGGGAAGATTATTGCAAAGGGAACCGGCAATAATTTCATCCTTGATTCCTACGACACGGGGAATTTCTTTAAAGGGAAAAACAAGAAACTCGGAATCCAAATGACGGATGCCGGGGTTCCTGTTCCATACCAGATTGAGCAGAAAGAAGGGTTTGTGTATAGCCCAGCACTGCCTCTCTTTGCATCGCTTCTAATACCGGGTCTTTCTGGGATGGTGGGTGGAATGCTTCCCGGGGCTGCAACGGCTACCACCGCCGCAACAGGTTTAAACACCGCATTAAGCCAAGCAATAACAGGCGGTCTTATTGGTGGCGGGGTGTCGGCATTAAGAGATGGGGACATCCTTAAGGGCGTGGTGGGTGGGGCGGCAAACCCGCTGTTGAGCTATGGGATTGGTCAGCTTGTCCCAACTAACCTGATTCCCGGAGGGATGGACACAACCCTTGGCAGAACCCTGACCAACACGGGGGCAAACGTCGCACGGGCGGCGTTTAGCGGTGGAGACTTAGGGAAAGCGGCGCTGACAGGAATCACTAGCGGCGCGTTAGATTACGCATTAAAACCAGCATTTGATGCTTTAAACCTTAGCCCAACGCAGGTAAACTTGCTTACAGGAATTGTCATGCCTGCTGCGCTAACAGGAAACGTAAACCCAATATCGGCACTGTCAACACTTGCCAGCGCAGCGAAGTCAGGAGCAAACAAATGAGAATGCAGGGAAATGTTGCGCGGTTTAGCGACGGTGGAGATTGGTATGACTTTGGTCAGGGTCTTGACTTAGGTGATTACCTTAACGACATTGATTACGGCGGATTTGACCTCGGCAGCTCATTTTCTCTGGATGAGCTTTCCGATATTGGGTCTGGCTGGGACGACACCCTGTCCAATTTAGATCTAAGCGGTGCGGTGGACTTTAATAATCTGGATTATGGCGGCTTTGATCTTGACAGCGCAATCAGCAGCGGCGCTTTAGATATTTCGGATTTGGATTCATTTAATCTTGAGTCATTGTTTGGTGGCTCGGATATTGGATTTGATGATCTCGCCGAGCAAGAGGTGTTTGGAACACAGGATGGCTGGTGGGGATTTGACGATCTTGCCGAACAAGAAGTCTTTGGAACACAACCCGGAAGCTATGACTTTGACGATCTTGCCGAACAAGAAGTTCTTGGAACCAAACCCGGAGACTACGGATTTGATGACCTCGCTGAACAAGAAGTTCTTGGAACACAACCGGGGTCAGAAGAATTTGATGACCTAGCCGAGCAAGAAGACCAGATCAATAAGGGCATCCGTGATGACTTAGAGGAACAAGAGGTTAAGGACACCGGTGGTGGCGGTGGAACCTATCGCGACACCCGGAGCGGCGGTGATGACGAGACGGATGAGATTGACGACGGTGGTGATGACGACACCGATGAGATTGACACCGACACCGACACCGACACCGACACCGACACGGACACCGATGACGATGACGATGACGATGATGACGATGATAAAGGCGGGCCAAAGACGCAACCACCCCCACAAAAGGTGCCAACACCGACAAAAGACAATAATCTTCTCGCCACATTGCTCCCATTGCTGATGCTGATGATGGCAATGAGGAACGAGAAGTCTGGCGCAACCAATGCGATCATTCCTGCGTTAAACGCCATGCAAAGCCAAACCCCGTATTCGCAAGCTCAAAAGGCTCCGGGGTACCGGCCCGGACAAGGTGGCATCACCTACTTTAATCCGGTGCAATACACTCCCAAAATGGCTCATGGCGGCATCGTGAATCTGATCAATGCAATGGCGCGTGGAGGCCGGCCAAGCCGTCTCCTCCAAGGCCGGGGTGACGGGGTTTCAGACTCCATTCCTGCCGTGATTGGCACTAACCAACCCGCACGACTTGCCCGTGGCGAATATGTGGTTGATGCGCGTACAGTGGCAGAGCTTGGAAACGGATCGACAGATGCCGGGGCAGAAAGGCTTGATGAAATGCGCAAACGTGTACATCAAAAGCGCAGAAAAGCAGGGGTTGGACAGGATTCCAAAGCCTACAAAACTCTTCCGGCTTAAGGATTAGACATGGCAACAACTAGCACAGGCACCACAGGGGCCACGACCTCTTCGGCGGCAGCACTTGGCTCAACCGGGGGGACATCGTCCTCCGGGTTGGCTGAATGGGCAGCTCCATATATCACCAACTACCTTGGTCAAACGCAAGCTCTTGCTGCGCAGCCATACCAAACATACGCAGGACCGCTAACCGCCGGAGAGTCCCAACTCCAAACCGATGCGTTTAAAGGCATTGGCGCACTAACAGTTCCCAGTGCGCTAACAGATGCCGCAAAAACCGCAGGAAACTTAACCGGTGCGCCAACAGCGTACACCTCCGTAGGGGGGCAGTTTACAGACACGGGGGTTGCGCAGAGCTATATGAACCCGTACCTGCAACAGGCTTTAAACCCACAATTGGCAGAGCTTCAGCGCCAAGCCCGGATTAAGCAGATGCAGGACACCTCAAAGTTTGTTGGGGCCGGGGCATTTGGGGGGTCGCGTCAAGGGCTAGTGGAGTCTGAGGGGCAGAGGAACCTCCTGAATCAGCTTGCAAAGACCACCGGAGAAGGGTATGCAACCGCCTATGACAAGGCAATGCAGCAGTACAATGAAGACCAGAAGCGGAAGATCCAAGAGGCCCAGTTTGGGTCCACTTATGGGTTGGACGCTCTAGGCAAACAACTCCAAGCAACCGAGCTTCAGGGAAGGCTTGGCACAGCGGAAAACGAGGCTGCGCGTGCAAACCTTCAGCAGATGCTAACTGCTGGCGCGGCACAGCGTGGGATTGAGGCTGAGGGTATTGCTGCCGATCTGGCGGAGTTTAATGCTCAACGAGATTTTCCGTATAAACAGGTCCAATTTATGCGGGACATGATTTCTGGACTTCCCGTTGGCTCCATTACAAACACCCCCAGTCAGTTGTCAGGAATTGCACAATTGCTAGGTGCGTTGGGTGGTGCGGATCAAGCGCTTAAATACACAGGTATGGGAAGTCTTAAAGATTTGCTTGGAAAGCTTGGTTTAAATTTTGGCGACGACAGCGGAATGACCAAACCTTATGCCGATGATGCTGTATGAAATCCTGTGAATGTAACCAGTGTAATGGTGACGTATGAACCTGATTCAAATTCAAGACCGGCTTAAAAATCTCCCTAATACGCCGCAAGCACAACAAGCGTTGATGGCGTATGCCAATGGGTCCAGTTTGGAGGTTCCTCCGTACCTTGCGCTGGCAGAGCTTAGTCGCCGTAAACAGCTTCAAGAGAAGATGGCGGCGGAGCAACAGGCTCAGAACGCCCCGCAGGGAACTGTTAAAGACCAGCTTGAACAGTCCGCCGGACTTCTTGCTCTGCAAAAGGCAAAGCAACAACAAGCCATGCAGCAGATGGCACAAGGAGCAGCCCAGCAGATGCCCAATGTCCCGGGCAGCATTAGTGCTGCTGGCCCTGTGCAAGCTGCAAGCGGCGGTCTTCTGTCCAGACTGATGAAACACCCCCGCTATAACTCCGGCGGCATTGTGGTGTTTAAAGAAGGGTCGCCCGGTGAAATGCTGCCAGAAAGCGGGTCGATTAGTGATCAGCAGGAAGACGAAGATCGAGATGGGAGGCTTGATGTTATCCGCCGTAGGCTTCAATTCCTGAGAAACGCATCACCTGCAATGGCGGAGAAGCTTGCAGAAGAGGAGCGTACACTGGTACAGGAAAAGCAAAATAAACAGCAAGCCGCCCAAGACAGGGTTGAAATCCCAGCGCCGCCCAGAGTCCAAGAGCGGACAGCGCCTCGTGCTGCGCCAAGTGCGGCCCCCGCCAGACCGGCTGCACAGCCGTCGCAGTTTGATTCAATGCTTAAAGAGGCCCAAGAGCTTTATGCGCGATACAAAAATCCACCGCGCCCTAAGTCCGCGATCGAAATAGAAGAGGAGATGCTCAAAAAATACCCGGAGCGATTTGGTATTTTGAAGCGCCCGGAAGGCGAGACCGAAATGGCGGAGCTTAGGCTGGCTCACGAAGGTCAACGGGCAGAAGACGCACGAAGGGCCGGAGAGCGACAAGCGGCAAAGCCCGGGATCCTGAGCCTCTTGGCGGATGCTGCGCTGGAAAGTCGTGGTCAGTATGGGACAAGCGCACTGGCGACCATCCTTGGCAGAGCAGGCCAAAAGATGCGTGGCGAAGATGCCAAGATGCTGGCTGCTGAACAAGAGGCGAGAACCAAAGAGCTTGAGCGTCAACAGGCGGTTGGCGCACTTAAAGTTCAGATCGAGAAAGTGGTTCGCGCACGGGCTAGGGGTGATGTGGAGGCGGCAGCTAAAGCAGAGGCAGATTTTATTAAATTTAGCACGGAGCATGGTCTTAAAGTTGGTGAGGCAACAGCATTGCTGGCTAATGCAGTAAGCAACAGAGAAGCCAATCTGGCTAAAGCGAGAAATGATGCCGAAACACTCAGACTAAGACGGGAAGAACTTGAGGGAAATAAAGCCGAGAAACTTGATCAACAACGAAGACAAGCTTTTGACAAGCGACCGGATATCTCAAGACTTCGTCTGCTTATAACTGCGGCAGAACAGGCTGTTACAAAAGACCCGTCGCGAGAGAATGAAGACAAATTAAATGCCCTTCAAGGTCGGTTAGCCGCAGAAGAAAGAAAAGCATTCCCAGCTAAACAAACCCAAGGGGGCGGTCAAGAAGCGCTGCCTATGCCTCGTGGTACAAAGGAAGAAATTGCAAAACAATTAATCACGGGCAAGGTTTACAATACATCGCGAGGCCCAGCAACTTGGAATGGGACTGATTTTGTTCAATAAATTGAGGTTTAAATGGCTCAAACATTTTCTCTTCAGGAAGCATTAGAAGAACAAAAACCGACCGAACAAACAACATTTTCGTTGGAAGATGCGCTTGGCCCAAAGATCCGGTCCAAAGAACGGTCATGGGGTGATGCTGCGCTGGACGTTCCCGCTGTCGGATTGTCTGGTGTTGGATCTCTGCTCCGGGTTCCCGGGCAACTGATTAAACTCGCCCCCGGCCTTCAGGGGGTTGGAGAAGCCATTGAAGCCCCCGGTAAAGCCATTGCCGAGTTTGGGGAGGGTCTGAAGTCTGAGGGTTTAAAGGTTCGCGAGGCGCTGCGTAGCGAGGCCATAAGCGAGGCGGAGAAGGAAGGCATTCTTTCAGAGTTTGTTACCGCCCTTAAGTACACCATCAAAGACCCAGCCCTTCTTTCATCTTTCTTTATTGAGCAACTGCCCCTTCTTATTGGTCCTGCTGGGGCGGCAAAGGCTGTACAAATCGCGGGAATGGGTGCCGTTCGTGCCGCCGGGAAAGGTTTAACCGGAGAAGCCGCCGAACTTGCCACAAAGGAGGCCGCAGAACGTCTTGGCAAACGAGCCACCGGCGCTGCTGTAGGTGCCGGAACCGCAATGCAAACGGCAGATATTGCCTCGGAAACCTTTGACCGCGCCTATGATGTAGCGATTAAACAAGGGATGTCCAAGGAAGAGGCTAATGATGCTGCTTTAAACGCAGCCCGCCTAGCAACACCCGGAGCGGCTTTAACCTCCCTGATCGCAACCAAAGGGTTGGCAAAGCTTGGTGGCGCTGCCATTGAGCGTCGATTGGCTGGACTGCCCGGAACGGGTCGGCTTAGGACCGCAGGAGGGGAGGCTATCTCTGAGGGCTTGGAAGAAGCTGGCGGCGCATTAGCGGGGAACATTGGAGTTAGAACCGTCGATCCAACCCAATCATTAACGGCTGGGGTTGGTAGTGCTGCGGGTCTGGGTGTATTGGGTGGAGGGGTTCTTGGTGGGGTTCTTGGCGGGAAGGCTAAACCAGAGCTTGCCCCCGGCCAACTTGAGGGGGAAAACCTTTACCAAACTGCACGCCGTTTACACACAGAAATTGGTGAACTGGACGCGCTGGCTGAGAAGGCCAAGGAACAGGAAAACCGCCAACTGGTTGAGCTTAAGACCGACGCGGAAGTGGCAAACCTGTACCGGACCGAGGGCGTTGAGGGCGTTGAGCGGTATCAAAAAGAACTGCTCCAGAAGTCTGTTGCGGTAGAGGCCACCCCGGAGGAAAGGGAGCGGGCCAAACAAGCATCGTCGGCGGCAACCAAGCTGATGAAGCAGATTGACACATCCAACGTCATTGCCCACCGGGATCTGATGGCGATGGGTGTATCCCAAAAGGATCGTTTATACAAGGAACTGATCGGCAAGGACATGGTGGCAGACTCCTCCCCCATCATTAATTCCTTTGCCAAAGCATTAAGCCGCCCTGATCTTAGCCAACAGCAACGGGAGAACATCAGTGCTGCCCTTACAAACATCAACGAATATGTCGGAAGTGGTGGAGTCGATTCACGAAATGTCGGTGAGTCAGTTAGAAGAAGCCTTGGCTTGGTTGGCGTCGCCCCTGAACGACCCGCCGCCCGAGGCGTTGAGGGAACTGCCCCTGCTGGAGTGGCTCCTACTGAGGAATATGCTGGAGAACCTTTGGGAAGAGCGGCGGTTAAGCCGTCTCCAATAGGAGAAGGCATTGAGAAAGCTCCTCGCGCTGCTCCTACGGCTCCCATTACCGAAGAGGTACAAGCACCACCTGCTGCTCCTGCTGCTGAAACAGTAGCCAGACGAGAGCCAACCCAAGCCACAGAAGAAAGCGCGGTGGAAAGGTTTGCTCCGGAGGAAGTTGAGAAAGCACGAGTTCCTGATTACAAGAGCAGAGAACGCTTGATTGAAATGCCGATTGATGAATTCCTTCAATTGGCAGATACGGTATATAAGGGGGAACGATTAAGTTTTATGCGGCAAAAAATGGACAATGCGCGTGACTTGGTTAGGCGCAATGTTCCATTCTCTTCTCTGCCCATGCTGATGTATAGCGATGGTCGCGTGGATGGGCATGAGGGAAGGCACCGTGCATTGGCCCTGCGAGAGGCGGGATACAAAACAATGCCGGTTCGTCTGCGATCATCCGACATCCGCTGGGATCGCCAAAATGACCCGTCTGATCTTGACTATATTCGCCAGTGGCCCACGCGACTTCAGGCTCAAGAAAACGCGGCCAACCCCAACTTCTCCATTCCGTTCCCGGTTAAACGGGAGGATTCCGCTCGCCCCTATGAACCTGTTAAGCGTAGCCTAAAGCCGGAAACGGAAAAGAGGGCAGAGGAAATCCTGCGTCAACAGGACGAGGAAGAAAGGCAAGCCAAGCAAGCTCCCGAGACCGCCGAGCCTGTAGCGGAGAAGACCCGGGTTGAACAATTCGCAGAGGCCCGCAAAGACCTTGTTAACCAGCTTGATGGGGTGCTTAAACGCATTCTCGCCAAGTACGGCCTAAAGGACGTTAAACTAAACATCAACGAGGCGATGGAGGATGAAGGCTCCTACGCTAGGCAGATCATTACGCTCGCCCTGAATGTTGATAATCCGGTTCGCGTTCTGCGCCATGAATCCATCCACGCCCTCAAAGACATGGGGTTCTTTGCCCCGGCGCAGTGGAATGCGCTGGTTAAACGGGCAAACGAAGAGTGGATTGATGTCCTTAAAAACACTGTCTATAACGAGGCAACAGGAGCCTCCCGTTACGATGCCTACCAAGATTTGTTTGCCGCTGAAGGCGCGAACAAGGGGCTGAAGGGCGATGCGCTAACCAAGTACATCAACGAATCCATCGTTGAAGAAGCAATTGCAGATGCATTCGGAGCATACGACACCGGCAAACCACCGGCAGGGATGATTGCGGCAACCCTGACCCGTATGCGTAAATTGTTTAAAGCTATCAAAGAAGCGTTTGGGATAGTTGGAATTGATACCGCCGAGGATGTCTTTGGCAAGATCGAAGAGGGCAAACTGAAGCCAAGCTCTGAGATTCTGGAGACAGCGGCCAAGGCAGTGAAGCCGAGCGTTAGTGAGAAGGTAAGTCTGGCAGGTTTGGAGACTCCGAAGTCAACGGCCAAGCCGAGCCTGCGCGTGATGCGCGGAGAAGAAAAGCCCAAGTTAAAGGGCAAGCCCTCTGTAAATACAGTTGGAAAATACTTTGATGACCAAATCTTGGAAGAGTTTGGCCGTCAACTAGACTACAACAATCCGGAAGACTTTGCCCGAGCGGTTAAGATTGCCTCAGATGAAGTTTCCTATCAGTTGAAGAAAGAGAAATCTGGTCTTGATTGGTATGAAGAAGACGTTAAAGAAGCGTTTAAACAAACAGCAAAAATTATTCCGGAGTTGAAGAAAACGGACAACAGGCTGTTGTTCAGTGTCATGGCCGGAATCATGTCGCCGCAAACCAATGCGCGGGATAACTGGTTCATTGCTGCCAAGGCTTTCCAACACTATATAAGCACAGGAACCATTCCCGGCATGAACCCGGAGAATGGCAAACTGTGGCAGGGCGGCACACAGTCCCCCAACAAGAAAGTGCAACTGGATTTCCTCAACAGAATGGTTGAGGACATGGGGAAGAAGAAGGCGCTTGAGTGGTTGTTTTCTGACCACACGGTCAAAGAAATTAACGAGTTCCGCAGCAAGTATGGCAACATCAAGAGCGGCATTGATGGGAAACTAACCGACATCAAGCCGGGTCTGTATGCGTTCGGCCCGAAGGTTGGCCCGTTCGTTTCCAACCTTAATGGCATCCACGATGTCACTGTAGACAAGTGGATGACCCGCACGTTCAACCGTTACTTTGGGACGATGGTTGACGCTAACGGGGAAATCATTGACGCGCCCACTGAGCCGCAGCGGCGTGCTGTTAAACAACTAGTTAACGAGGTGGCCGAAGATGCAGGAATCAAGCCCTACCAAGTCCAATCGCTCCTCTGGTTCTATGAGCAGAGACTCTTCACAGAAATGGGAGTCCCGTCGCCGTCCTATGGATTCAGCGACGGAGGGAAGAAGTTCTTCGATGACGCCCGAGGAAGAGGCGGTGAGCCGAGTGGGGGCGCTGCTTCTGAGGCAGTTGAACCAAAGCGACTAAGCCTTCGCACGTTTAAAGATCTGTTTGACAAGGCTGCTGATATCCCGCAGTCCGAGGGTGTTGAGATCATCCGGGAGAACTGGATAGGGGGTGTCTCCGGCATTGGAGAGCGTAACTCCGCTTATGATCTGCCCCGTGTTGAGGGCGGCAGACAGTACATGAATGATGTGCAAGACCTGATTCGCAATGAATTAGGGGATACCTTTAAAGGGTATCGGCTCATGCATGTAGATGAATTAGAAGAAATAATGTCTGGCAGCATGGGGTCTGATCTTGCCTCATTTACTTTGCTCCCAGAGGTTGCTCAAAAGTTTTCCAGTGTCGCAGCACTCGG
>Ga0222713_10003225_pt1 | contig 17038 bp, 16 predicted proteins | sample C33_649DmetaG_FD_165061 | JGI IMG/M metagenome (GOLD analysis project Ga0222713, IMG submission 165061) | Estuarine water microbial communities from San Francisco Bay, California, United States - C33_649D | ecosystem: Environmental > Aquatic > Marine > Unclassified | place: USA: California...
AGGCAAGTTCTTTGCGAATTAAGTTATTTCGTCTTGCATCCTCTGCTCCAGCCTGTCTTGCTCTCTCAGCTTTGGCTAGAACATAGGCAGAGTAACCACCTTCATATGATTCAACTTTTCCGTCTATTACCTCCCAGATGGAATCTGACACTTCATCCAAAAACCAACGATCATGGGTAACCACAACGACTGCGAGTTCACGACGTTTACGGATGTGCTCTGCCAACCACGCCACACCTTCAATATCGAGATGATTCGTTGGTTCATCTAGCAAAACGATTTCTAGCGGTCGAATGAGCAGTTTTGCAATCCCAACTCTTCTTTTCTCGCCACCTGAGAGTGAGCCGTAAGGTCGATCAAGTAGTTGGCTGTTGTATCCACCAAAGAGACCTGCAAATATTTCTCGTACTCCCGAATCACTTGCCCATTCATGGGTCTTCTTACTGCCCACCACGACATCACGAACTGTGGCGCCAGCTTCAGACGTATCAACTTGCGACAGCATCCCTAAGTTCACCCAATTTGCGCGTGTTACTCTTCCTTGATCTGGGGGCTCAAGGTCAGCAAGAATTTTCAATAGAGTGGATTTCCCGCCACCATTTCTGCCAACGATACCGATCCGTTCACCTTCGGAGATGCCCAGGGAAACATCGACCAATAAAGGGCGAATATCAAAGGCTTTTGAGACGCCTTCTATGTTGATGATATTTCTTGCCATGGGGTACAAGAGTATTCCAAAGCGATTAGAGTGCGCCTGTGAGTACAGCCTCAGAACTTCGAGAATTACTCGGGTCAGACTCTGCTGTTATCGACGATCCCTCTATTCTTAAGTCTTACGAGCGAGATCAGGCTCCATTCGCACTGTCTACAACTCCTAGTGCAGTCTTGGTGGCTCACTCAATCGCAGAAATCTCCCAAACTATAAAATTTGCTAACACTAAGAGAATTCCGATTGTCATCAGAGGGGCTGGAAGTGGACTAGCAGGTGGTGCAAATGCGATAGCAGGATCAATCGTAATATCAACGGAAAAACTAAACAAAATTATTGAGATTGACCCCATTAATCAGATTGCAAGAGTAGAGGCTGGAGTAATAAATAAGGACATTGATAATGCTGCCGCTATCCATGGACTGGCATATCTTCCTGATCCCGCAAGTCGTGAATGGTCAACAATAGGTGGAAACATCGCAACTAATGCCGGTGGAATGTGTTGTGTTAAATATGGAGTTACATCACAACATGTCAGAGCGATAAAAGTAGTGCTCTCTGATGGAGAAATTGTTGAACTTGGATTCTCGACCCGAAAAGCCGTCACAACTTTAGACTTACTTCATCTTTTTGTTGGCTCAGAGGGAACCCTTGGTATCGTGGTTGAAGCGACTCTTTCTCTTGTTCCACGACCCAAAAAACCTGTAACACTGATTGCGACTTTTCCTGACGTAGCGCTAGCAGCCAAAGCTGCAACTGAAATGTTAGCGCTCAGACCATCAATGTTGGAACTATTAGATAAGACCACTCTCGCTGCGGTTGAGAGTTGGAAACCTATGGGTTTTAATAATTGCGATGCGGTTTTGATTATGCAGAGCGATGATTCTTCACAGGCGTGTGAAGAAGCGCAGAAGATCGCACTCGATCAAGGTGCAATCGATGCCATCTTCTCTGATGACCCTAAAGATTCTGAAGACTTAATTCAGGTTCGAAAACTAGCTTACTCATCCCTCGAGCGTTTAGGCGTTGCACTTCTCGATGATGTTGTCGTTCCCATATCCAGAATTTCTGAACTTGTCATTGGAGTTCAAAAAATTGCGATTGAAAACTCGGTCACAATTGGAATTTTTGGACACGCTGGGGACGGAAACATGCACCCTACTATCGTATATCCTCACAACGATACGCTTGCAAAAAATAACGCAATTAATGCATTTAACAAGATAATCAAACTAGCTCAATCGTTAGGCGGAACTGCGAGTGGTGAACATGGTATTGGAGCGTTAAAGGTAAAATCGGCAATGTGGGAAACCTCAGCTCGAGTCTTGAGCATTCAACGGGAAATCAAAACAATCCTTGACCCACATCATATATTTAATCCAGGAAAGAAATTTTCTATCTTTGATTAATGTTCCTTAATAGCCATGCTCGTGAAATATCAGAGTCAACAAGTTCAATCTTGCTTAGAAGCTCATTTACTAATGATTGAAAAATTGAAGAATCGATTTTGAAAACGCCACCCATTGCCACAAATTTCTCTGCTTTGACCCTTCGTTTTAGTTCTCGTGCAAGTTTCGCTAGTTCCTTCCCTGCTTGTAGCAAAATCGCTTCTGCTTCCTGCGAGCCTAAAGCCTTTGCTTCTGCAACGATAGGAGCGAGTGAGGCAACAACGTGACGTCCACCGCTATAGACATAAGCTCGTAGTTCATTCCAATTCTTTGAGTTTGCATGCTTCATGGTTAGCGATACCAATGGATCGCTCCAGTCAAACTGCCCAATATTCCATTGCCTCGTGACATGCTTAAGAGCTTGTTGTCCAATCCAAAACCCACCACCTTCGTCCGCGATGAGGTAACCCCACCCTCCCGAGCGATGGAAGTTACCATCCTTGTCAATGCTCGCAGCCACCGAGCCAGTACCTCCATAAACAAATACACCTTCACCGGGTTCTAGAAATGCTGAATATGCTAACTGCATATCATTCATGAGCGTCACAGAGTCAGAGTCAAATACAGATCCGACTAATAGATGCAATTCTACAGAAACTTTATCTGAACCATCGAGCCCCGTTACACCCATAACCACTTCGTCGACTGGGCCAACTTGCTTATTGATTTCCTGAAGAACTTTTGCGACTCTCTGCCATTCCTTCTCATCAAAAATATGGCCAGTTAGAAAACTAGCCGATCCTGAGATTAGATTTCCATCTGCTGATTGCAGAGTCCATTTTGTTGAACTTGCACCGCAATCAATACAGACAATTCTCTTCATGAGTGAAGGCCTTTAAGTAAATCTCGAAGAATCGTTTGTGGGCTAGTGACTGCTCTTCCAATAACCACGGCAAAAGCTCCATAATCAAATGCTTTATTCAAGTGTTCTGCAGATGAAATGCGACCTTCAAGTATAACTCTTGCATCACAAGAGGCTATTTCTTCTAATAGCTCAAAGTCCGGTCCAGTAGTCATTTGTCTATTGGAGGTGTAGCCCGCCATCGTCGTTGCGATATATGTTGCGCCTAAATCCATAGCAAACTTTGCTTCACTCAAGGTTGCAATATCTGCGAATACTTCTAGTTCGAGTTGTTGGGCGGTCCAATAGAGACTCTCGAGCGATTCTGGACGTGGCCGATCTGTTGAATCAATTGCAACAATGTTTGCTCCTGCTGACTTTAAATCTGATATTTCCTGCGAAACTAATGTAATTCGAGATGCAAAATCTTTTCGCTCAGTCTTTATCAGGCCAACAATAGGAAGATCTGTTTTTGATCTTGCGAGTCTCACAGTGTCAGATCCTTCGAGGCGAAGTGCGTTCGCACCACCCGCAATCGCATCCAATCCAATTCGAGCCAAGGCGTCCGCATCACGCAATACTGAACCAACGACAGCTTGAGATGAAACGATGACATTGTGGTGTTTAAGGATGGTCGTACTATTAATCATCCCTTTGTTGCACCCGCCGTGAGTCCCTTGATGAACTTGCCACTCAAAATCACGTAAAGAATGATGAGCGGTAGAGCAGCCATTGTGAGTCCAGCAAAGAGTGCGCCCCAATCGGCGCCATACTCGCCGAAGAAGACTGAAATTCCCTGCATTATCGTCATCTTCGATGTATCGCGTATGAAGACAAGTGGCAAAAGGAAGTCATTCCAAATCGGAATTGCAGAATAGATGCCAACAATTCCGGTTACGGGAACAATCAAAGGCAACATAACTCTGGCAAAGACTTGATATTCCTTCGCACCATCGATGCGAGCAGCGTTGTCGAGGTCTGCAGGTAAAGCACGAATAAATCCAGTAAATATAAAGACGGCTGCAGGCATTGCTCCTGCCGCATAAACCAGAATGAGTCCGATTCGACTATCGAGTAAGCCCATATTCTTCATTTGGATGAAGAGCGGAACCAGCGCAAGTTTTGCAGGTATTAGCAAGCCGGCGAGGAAGAATAGATAGATAGCGCCATTAAATCTAAATTGATACCGCGCCAGTGCATAGGCGGCACTAGAACCAAGCACGATAACTATTGCCGTCGCAGAAAAAGTTACGATGAAGGAATTCCAAAAGTAATTTACAAAATTTCCCTCTGTGAAAACCAACTTGTAATTGGTTAAATCAAACGATTCTGCCAACTTAAGTGGGTTTGTAAAAAGATCAGCTGAGCTTCGAAAGGAGGAGTTGATCATAAAGATGAGTGGCAAGAAAACGCCAAGAGCATTAACGATGAGAGCGCCTTTAAGGATTGCCTCGGTGCCATAGTGCGCAAATTTGAAGTCAAATGACCGTGAATCACTCATTGTTGAATCTCGCGTTTTCTAAGATAATAGGAACCTAGCGCCGCACCAATTCCAACAAATATAAAGAGAATCACGCCGATAGCAGAGCTGATTCCGACATCAACCGTTGCACTATCAACTGTTCCAAAAGCAAGTCGATAGAACAATAGGGCCATGGTTGTAGTGCTTCCTCCAGGCTGTCCTGTAACCCCACCAATCACATAAGGCAATTCGAACCACTCGAAAGCCCCAATAAATGTGAGCACTGCGATGATGGTAAAAGAAGGCGCCATCAAAGGAAAAATAATTTTTCTGAAGACTTGTCCTTCGGATGCACCATCAATACGAGCAGCCTCAAGAAATTCATCGTTGATGCTATTCATTCCAGCAAGAAATACGATCGCGGGAAATCCCACCCAACGCCAGAACCCAATGAATATCAGAGTGAAGAGCGCCAATCCTGGCTGTCCGAGCCATGGTTGATTGAGCCACGGAAGTTCAAGTTGTGTTGCTAATGTACTAAGTGGGCCAAAGAGTGGATCAAAAATTAGTTTCCAAATAAATGCAACGATGACAAGTGAGAGTATTACCGGTAAGAATACTACAGCTTGAAAAAATTTCTTTCCTCGCCTGAGTCGATAGATGGCATAGGCAAGTAAGAGTCCAACCGATGTTTGCACAATAAAAAGAGTAGAGAAAACTTTGACGTTGTTGGTAAAGGCTAAGCTGAAGTCTTGCCTGAATGGAAATTGCATTAAACGTTCAAAATTTGCTAGCCCAATAAAGTCAATGCGTTTGAAACTTTGCCAGCTGAACATACTGTAACTCAACAATGTAAGAGCAGGAACCAGCGTAAAAATAAAAGTTAGGATTAGGGCTGGAGTGATAAAGAGAACTATCCAAGGTTTCTGGTAAGCATTAATCGAGCGCTTTTTCATTTTTTCCTTCGTTGTTTTAGCCATCGGGAAGAGTTCGCTTGAACTCTTCCCGATGAAACTAAGTCATCTCAAAGAGATTGTTCTTAAGGGTTTAGATCTTGCCAGCGAATGGTGCGAACCAACTGCCAACGCCCTTATTTACTTCATCTGCCACTTGTTTAGCTGTCTTTGTTCCATTCAGCATATTTGGGATACCGGTCTGGAGAAGAGCTGAACCTGTTGGATTCTTGTAACGGAAACCAACGAGCATGATGTAAGGAGTTCCGAACTTCACTTGAGAACTAGCTGCCTTACCGAGGGTCAAGTCACGGACTCGTACGCCAGGTACTGCAGAGATTTGTGCGATTGAGTCTGTGAAGTTCTGACCAAATTCCTTAGAAGCAAGGTAGTTCAAGAATTTAAGTGCTTCTGGACGGTTCTTGGTCTTGGAGTTAATCGCATATCCACCATCAGCCCATGTGGAAACAAACTGCTTTCCACCAAGAGTCATAGGTGGAGTAGGCATGAAGTTGAATTTGATCTTTGGATTCTGTGCACGGAAATAGCCGAGCTCAAAGATTCCACCCATGAAGAACGCTGCCTTACCGCTAAAGAAGAGCGCACGAGATGCGTCATATGAAACTGCGGTGGCATTGTTTGGCATGTAGGGGAAGAGTTCTTGAACTGCTTCGAGAGACTTCACGAAAGCTGGATCGGTGAATGTCTTCTTACCAGCGACAACATCGTTATAGAAGTCAGTTCCACCATAGAACATTGGAGCAATGGTTCCCCACATTTGCTCAATATGGGTTGAACCACCATTAGCAAGAGCTTGTAGTCCAGCTGCCTTAATTTTCTTTAGCTGGTCAACAAATTCTGGATAGGTTTTAGGTGGAGCGTAGATACCTGCTTGGCGGAGATAAGCTGCGTTATAGAAAATACCTAGATTTTGAGTAGCAAAAGGAACTCCAAAGAGTCGCTTATCGCTAAAGCCACGCTGAGAATTCAAAAGATCCTTAGAGTACTTATTGAGTCCTTTGATTTCTTTGGTATCTAATGGGCTTAAATACCCAGGGACAACAAGCTGGTCAAGGGCACCGTAAGCACGTACGTGCACGATGTCTGGTCCCTTTCCAGCTGCCATAGCAGACATCAAAATGGTCTGATAATCAGCAGATGGGAATGACTGATATGTGATGTTGATTCCTGGATTACTTGCTTTAAAGGTCTTGATTACATTCTCATAGAATGCTTTATCTTCAACGCGCCAGCTATACATCGTGAGTTCGACATCCGCAGCTTTTGCACTTGAGACAGCAAAAATGCTGCCTGAAACTGCAAGAGCGAGCGACAATGTCGTTGCAACGATACGACGCATCACCTTACTACCTTTCATTTTTCCCCCTTGAAGTGGATGACTTTCTTACCCTTGCGGGTATTGACCCAATGTCGGGCCAATTCTCTGTGGTGAGTAGCTGTCCTGATTTGTTGCTCCGCATGACCGCATCACTCGCTGCTTCTGAAGCTGATTTTGCTGATACCCATGAGCGCTGCGCCCAGGCCAAAGTCAGACAATCGACAATGAAAAGTTGAGCAACTCGACTTACGGTCGCACCTATACGAATTGTTTTACGCTCGGCTTGAGTCAACAGCACAAAATCAGATTGTTTTGCAAGCTCGCTGTGAAGATCATTTGTGATAGTTGCGACTTTGACATTTCTCGATTTGAACTCCCGCATTACGGTGAGCAGTTCAGCTGTCTTTCCTGTATGACTTACCAAAATTAACACATCATTACTTGAAAACATACCGATTGAAGATAGAGCTTGATGATTGTCGTGAAAGTGAACTGCAGTTTTTCCAAGACGTGCGAACTTAAGCTGGCAATCTTTAGCTACTAGGTTGCTAGCGCCAGCGCCATATGTCCCAACAAGATTTGCAGCCGAGATAGATTCTATTAAATTTTGAATTACCACTTGATCGATGAGATTTCTCGTCATTCGCACCGTTGAAATTGTCGTGTTCATGAGTTTTTCGATCATCGTTCCCATGATGTCATCTGGCTTGATACCTAGTTCAAGTTCCTCCGCACTTTGTGCTTTTGAGCCAACTTGAAAACCTAGTGCTGCAACTAGTGCAAGTTTGAGATGTGGATAACCAGCAAAACCAAGTTTCTTGGCAAATCGCACTACTGTGGCTTGTGATGTCTTTGCCAACTTTGCAAAGTCAGCTATTGAAGACTTGATGATGAGATTTGGTTCTTGGAGCAATAGTTCGGCGCACCGCTGTTCCTGCTCTCCAAGATTCTGAAGATTATTCTTGGCAGCCAAAAAAGGGTCGATTCGATTAAATTCAACCAAAGTCTGACTAGATGAATTCATGGTTTCTCCAAGAGCAACACGGAGAAAAGTTTCGCACCCCACCCCTTTTAACGCAAGAGTCTTTCACCTAAACTTTGGGCTAGGGCTTAAACCTGAGTTAAAGGCGGCACAGGAAAATGAAGATCTCGGATCTTAAGGTGATTTGTACTGCGCCTGAGGGTATTCGCCTTGTCATCGTTAAAGTTGAAACTGATTCAGGGGTCTATGGTCTTGGGTGTGCCACTTTCACTCAGTGGCCATTGACAGTCGTTTCGGCGTTAGAAAACTATCTCCGACCACTGATAATCGGCCGCGACCCTGAGGATGTCGCCGATGCGTGGCAGGCGATGTATCTGAGCGGATATTGGAGAAATGGTGGCGTCTTGAACAATGCCATCGCCGGCGTCGACCAAGCTTTATGGGATATCAAAGGCAAATTAGCAAATAAGCCCGTGTATGACCTGATTGGTGGAAAAACACGAAACCATCTCGACACTTATATTCACGTAAATGGTCAAGGTGCGACGGAGATTCTGGAGAAGATAGAGGGTTTGCAAGAGAAAGGTTTCTCAAATTTCCGGATTCAAGTTTCTTTGGGAAGTAGTTCGAGCTACGGATCTGGCACAAGTTTCCAATCAAAATATGGAATGCAGACTAGACAAGATTATCGATTATCGCTCGATCAAGTTCCCTGGAATGAAGAGTCCTACATAACCTCAACTCTTAATGCGCTGCGAGAAATCAGAGAAGCCAAACCCAAGATAGGAATCATCCACGACATTCATGAGAGGATATCGCCACATAAAGCAATTTACTTCGCAAAAGAAGTTGAAGATTTGGGCCTGATTTTTCTTGAAGATCCCTTTGCTCCCGAAGATCTGGAGTACTTAGAGAATCTGAAAGTTCAATGCCACACTCCGATTGCTATCGGTGAATTGTTCTCCAGCGCACACGAATATCTCCGGGTAATAAAAGAACGTTGGATCGATTTCATCAGATGTCATATAACTCAAATTGGTGGATTCACCCCGGCTCATAAATTAATTCATGTTGCCGAGAGTTTTGGGGTAAAGACAGCGTGGCATGGGCCGGGCGATCTCTCTCCCATTGGGCACGCGGCACATATGCATTTAGGCGCTATCGCAGGCAATTTTGGAATCCAAGAGGTCTATCTGCATAGCGAAAAGAGTGAAATAGTCTTTAAAGGAATTCCCGAAATATCGCGCGGAAACGTAGAGATCAACGATAGGCCTGGTTTTGGGATTGATATGGATTTCGAAGCTGCCCTCGAATTTCCATTTCCTAAACATCCTTATAACGGAGCATGGCCTGAAATACGCCGCGAAGATGGAACCATCATCCGACCATGAGTTCTCGAGTCCTTGTCACGGGATGTAATGGCTTGCTTGGCACTTCTATTACCAAGCTACTTAACAGTAAAGGATTCCATACCATCGGACTCACGAAAGATGATGCTAATCCTAGTTTATGTGCAGAGACTTATTATGGAAATGCCTCTGATTCAGAATTACTCTCTAAGGTAATGCAAGATATTGACGCAGTTATACACCTAGCTGCGATTCGCACTCCTCTTTTTAATCCTCCAGCTGAAATCTTTGAAACAAATTCTCTCTCCACCTTTAATGTCCTCTCAATTGCCGCCGAACGTGGCGTTAAACTTTTAATTCATGCCAGCAGTATTTCTACTTTAGGTTTTTCATTTTCACAGACACCCTTAACCCCTATTTATCTACCCATTGATGATCAGTATCCATGTCGGGTATCGGATGCATACGGACTCTCAAAAATCGTTGATGAACAGACGGTGCGCTATATCAAGCAGCGCTACAAATCGGAGATTTACGCAATCAGGTTTCCTTATGTTGGAGATTCTGAAACATTACTTCCAGAAAGAGCACGACAAATTCGATTAGATTCGACTTTTGGAAGTAGTGATTTCTGGTCTTATTTACACATCGATGATGCGTCATCTGTAATTGAAACCTTGATTGAAGAGAGGCCGGAACTTTCTGACCCTATATTCACTGTTGTTGCACCTAACACACTCTCCAATAAACCGACCGAAGAGTTGATTTCTCAACACTTCCCTGAACTTAAAAAAAGGCCTCTATTCAAAGCTTTTGAGAGCGTGTTTTCTCCTTCCCTCCTACCTCAACGCAGCGGATTTCGCTTCAAAAACATCTTCCCCAATGACTGAGCTGCACCTTGCCGTGAGCAAGACTGAGAGATCAAGTATTGCTACAAGGCTAAAAGATCTAGGTTTACCCCAGAATATTTCCGCTGACACTTTCATTCTCTGTTCGGAGTCAAAAGGGTTTCTACTTGGAGTTCTCAAGTCTGAAGATGAAGCCTTTCTCTCATATATTTATGTGGAAGCGCAACATAGAAGACAAGGAGTTGCAAGCGCACTCTTAAGTCAATTTATATCGACTGCTCGTGAGAGAGGATTTAATCGGATTGTGATTTCTGGTCATACTGGAAATGCGCCAGGTTATATCCAACCCGGAATCAATCTAGATAAGGAAAAGGAGGCTTTTAGTCTCGTTAAAAAATTTGGTTTTAGAGAAATAGGCAGAGCTTATTCAATGGAGAGAAGTCTTCAGAGCAATATTGATCTTCCCGCAACTGGTGATTGGCAAGTAAGAGAACCAAGGTTATCTGAGCGCAATTTACTTCTCGAAACTATTGCATCATCTGTTCCTGGTGAATGGTCGAAGCTATTCGATGAAAGATTGCAAACTAATCCTTCTCAGATTCTGGTGGCTATTAACAAAGGAGTTATTGCTGCTTACAGCTCCTGGGATCAAGAGCGATTTGGCCCCATCGGTGTTCATCCTCTCTATAGAGGTCAAGGGCTTGGAAAATTACTTTTGTCTCATTCCCTAAACCGCATGAAGGAAAATGGTGCAGTTAAAGCATGGTTCTCATGGTCCGATGAAGAAAATCTTCACTTTTATCAAAACAATGGATTTCAAATATTTCGACGTTATGCTCGGTTTACTCTTGATTTAAAAATTTCATAATCTCCCGCCCAGATTTGATCCATCATCTCGTAGCTTGATCTAGTGTGAAGTCGATTAGTGAGGAAAATCAACGCCTCCCCCGTAGTTCCCTCGCATACAAGCGCCGTTCCAGGAAAGCCAAAATGACCATAAGCTGCTTTTGAGGCGCTCACGACCCAGCGTTTGAAGCCCAAACCCTGGGAGGGTTCGCTGGTAGCACTAAAAAATTCATTCATTACTTTCTCTGAGAAGAATCCATCACCTTGAAAGGAGCTAAGGAGAGTTTGTGTGTACGTGATGAGATCACGTGTTGTTGAAAAGAGTCCTGAATGTCCTGCGACTCCACCAAAACAGTGAAAAGAATTCCCATCGTTTATCTCACCAGAAAGAATGTGCGTGCGCCATCCAGAAAAATCAACACTTTTTTCTGGCACTGCATATGGAAACTGAGAGTCCACCATATGTTTTTCGATTTCATCTCCTATTGATGTTGCAGCAACGTTATTCAAATCTCGAGGAGATGAATATCGCGTCCCATCTAGCCCCATTGGCGTTGCAATTATTGAGTAAAAGCTTTCGTCAATCCGAGAGCTACACACAACCTCTACTATTCTGCCCAAAGTCATAAAACCTAGATCCGAGTAACGGAATTTGGTACCTATTGAACTTATCAGTGGGAGTTCTGCAATCTTTTGGTGCACCTCTTCTGGATTGGAGCAGGAGATATAGAAGGGTCGCCACGGTTCAAGTCCGGAATTATGACTCAGAAGATGTTGAATCTGGATATACCGCTTTTCATCGGTATTCCAAGCGTCCAAGAACTTTGAAACCTTGTCTTCAACTGAGAGTTGCTTGCTTTCAACAAGCTTCATGATTATTGAAGTAGTCGCCAGAATCTTCGTAATCGAACCTAAATCAAAACTAGTCGTCTCATCAACGATTCGCTTAGGGAGTTCTCCAAGACTAGAAGTTTCACCAGTGATCGCCAGATCAACAGCGCTCTTATGTATCTCTGCAACAACTCGACATGAGCTCACGTGTGAAGTATCCCTTGGACGTATTTGAGTTGGGTATCACGCAACCACCATGCGGCATCAAGATCATGAATTGCCTCTGAATTTACTCGATGCGCCAAGAGTGCAGCAGCCCTGACCCCACGTTCGCTTTCCATCATCGAGCCAACGGAGACTTTGAATCCAGCATGTGAGAGCTGCTTTGCCATCTTCTCAGCAGGATACAAACCCCCAGCTTTTATGATTTTTATATTCACATATTCAAATGCTCTTTGATTGATGATCCTGTCGATGTCTTCTTCTCTCATGAGTGATTCATCAGCCATCAAAGGAATGTCAGTCACATCGCGCAACATTAGGTTAAATTCAAAATCTTTTCTGCTCAAAGGCTGCTCTACATACTCAATTACTTCCTTGTACTTGTTGAGCATTGTGAGAGCCTCAGAAGCAAATGCGAAGCTCCAGGATTGATTTGGGTCTAATCGCACTTTTAATGGCTTTTGGGATAATTGGGTCGAGATTCTAATTTTCTCCTCTAGTCTTAAAATTGGTTCTTGATCTACCTTGATTTTGAGTGTTGTGAAACCCTCTTGAACCCTCTGTTCTGCCATTTTTTTGAAATCCTCAACATCGCACAGGGGAATTGTCACATCTGTCATTATTCTCACCGGAGCAGAGTTATTGAAAAAACTCCATAGTGCACAATCGACTGCAGCTCTTGCGCTACTTGGTATGGGAAGATTTCGCGCGAAGTGCTTGGCATCGTTAACTGAAATCTCTCTCACCGCCTTCAATTCTGGTATCGCAACCTCATTCAAGCTTCTTTTCAAATCGTCATATGCATCGCCCATGATTGCTGGAGTCGCGACACAATCTCCTTGAGCTATCTTGCCCTCAGAGCTCTGAATCCGGATGGAGAGCGATGAAATCTCTGAGACGTTTCTTAATGCGGTGCTGAAAACCGTGTGAAGAGGTGATAATGTCTCTTCTAATTCAACTGTATCAACCTTAAGCAAGTGATTCCTTTATCATCGCCCTATGGATTTCCGACTTGCCACGATAGACGATATCGAGAAGATTTGCGAAATCTTTCATCAATGTTGGCATGTCTCTTACCTCAAGATTTTGCCTGCCGAAGTACGTTTGAGAATGGATCATGGCGCAGCACAATCATTGTGGAGGCCATCTCTCGAGAATCCAAACTCGCGAGAAACCTATATTGGGATGGCAAATAACGCTCAAGTCTCAGTTTTCCGTCTCGGCGAGAATCCCGAGGTCAGCAAGGAGGGGCATCTCTTCTCTCTCTATGTCCACCCTTCTTTCGCCGGTCAAGGTTTTGGGAAAAGTTCTCTTTCATTCGTGATTCAACGACTATCAGAGCTAGGCTTTCGAGAAATTTCACTCTGGGTTTTCAAATCCAACCAACTTGCCCAGCAAATGTATCGCAGCCATGGTTTTACATTCACGGAGATCGAACGTATTGATCCGAGATGGGAAATACCTGAAGTAAAAATGGTACGACGAGAGTCTTAGGTAATGATTTTGGCGGAGTATTTAATCCTTGGTTTGGGCTGAGGCAGAGAAAGTGGTTTGCTTCCAAATGTTAGTGAGCCGAGAAGTTCCGCGGAATCTGCCCCTGTGCAAGAAATTACGGATGCAGGAATGCCATACCAAGACATGAAACCAATGAGTGCAAAGGTCACCGCTTCTTTATGACGTGGATCTAAGCCAATCACAGACATCGGCTGCACCTCTATGGAGCTAAGCCGCTCTTGTAATCTGCGCATCATCAAAGGATTTGCAGTTCCTCCTCCATGCACGAAGACTTGCTTAACCCCAAATTTCTCGATTTCTTGCGCTACAGTCTCGACAGTTAGTTCCAATAAGGTTCTCATAACCTTCTGAATACTCCATGTTGAGACTGGACCGAAAAATTCAATCAGATAAGGCAGGTGGAACAACTCTTTACCAGTGGATTTTGGGGCTGGAAGTTTGTAGTACGGCTCAGCTAACAATTTATCTAGGATTTCTTGATCTACTTCGCCTTCAGATGCAATCTTTGAATCTTCATCAAAGGGAATTCGGCCCTCTGAAAATTCCAGAATTGCCGCGTCAAGAAGGCCGTTCGCTGGTCCGATGTCGTACGCAATAGGTGACATGCCTGCTCCAGTAATCGTCACATTCGAGATACCACCAAGGTTCAATGCTGCAACAGGATCAGGATTATTTCCAAACATCAATTGATCAAGCGTGCTCACTAGAGGTGCTCCATGTCCTCCTGCCGTAATGTCTCTACTTCGGATATTGGAAAGTACTGGCACTCCTAATTTTTGGGCAAGCCATGTTGGCTCTCCTAATTGCAAAGTTCCGAGGGCTTTATTCTCTTCAATCCAATGGAAAAGAGTCTGGCCATGAGATGCAACCAACTCTGGCTTTAGATTGTTTCTTGCGGCTAAGGACGCGGCTGCCTCCGCAAATGCCTGACCAATAAAAGTATCTAATTCGCAAACAATCTTCATATCGATTGTTTGCGGCGGCATCGCATGAGCAATCCTATTTCTGAGATCTTTGGAGTAGGGAACACTTTGAAAATCGATTAGTTTTACGTAAAAAACTGCGTCTACCTCATTGATATCAACGAGGGCAACATCAATACCGTCAAAAGACGTTCCTGAAATCATTCCAATTATCTTCATTTAGAAACCTCCGGACAGGCTAACTGGTGTTGTGGTGCGATTTGTATGAGCGGGGGTACATCGAATGAGCAACGTGTGACTGCAATAGGACAGCGAACATGAAATGTACAACCATGTGGAATGTTCGTTGGACTTGGAACTTCACCTTCCAGCTCTACTTCCAAACTCATCTTTCCAACTTGTGCATGATCTGGAATCGAACTAATGAGAGCCTTTGTGTATGGATGTTTCGCCTCATCAAGTACTTTCTGCCAGTTTCCATATTCGACGACTCTGCCAAGGTACATAACTGCAATCTCATCACTGATATGGCGAACCATCGAGAGATCATGGCTAATGAATACGTAAGTTAGACCAAATTCATTTTTCAAGTCCACCAATAAATTCATCACATCTGCTCTGACTGAGACATCAAGTGCTGAAACAGGTTCATCCAATATGAGGAGCTCGGGTTCTGCGGCGAGTGCTCGCGCAATTGAAACTCGCTGTCTTTGACCCCCGGAGAGTTGATGTGGATATCGCAAACGCATATCAGGTGATATACCAACTACGCGAAGAAGCTCAGTAACGCGATCGTCTATCTCGGTTCGAGTTCTTAACTTATGTGATTTGATAACTTCGACGATACAGTCCCCGATGCGTTGTCTCGGATTAAGCGACGAATATGGGTCCTGAAATACAAGTTGCACAGGCGAACAATGGTTTCGCCATAAGTTTCGTGATCCACGTCTGAGTGCTTCATTATTCCAAGTAATTTCGCCAGAAGTTGGAGTCTCAAGTCCAACAATCAGCCTCGCAAGCGTCGATTTACCGCATCCACTTTCGCCTACAATCCCTAGAGTTTGCCCTTTTGAAATATTGAGTGAAATCCCATTTAGGGCATTAACGACTGACTTGCTCTGTCGAATAGGATACTTCTTAATAACATTATCAATTACAAGAGTCATATTGAGCTCGCTATCGGATAGAAGCAGGCAACAGATTTAGTGCCACGTGCATCAAGTAATGGAAGACTTTCTCGACATCTTTTCTGTGCAAATTGGCAACGATCTGCGAAAGAGCAGCTCTGTCCCACCAACCAAGGTTTTGGTGGGACACCTGGTATGGAGGCTAAACGATTTCTACTACGTGAACTTGCGACAGGTAGAGATGCCAACAAACCTTGAGTGTAAGGATGCTGCGGAGAGTTAAAAATTTGCTTTGTAGTGCCCACCTCTACGATTCTTCCCGCATACATCACAGCAACTCGGTCCACAAGGTTTGCAACAACACCAAGGTCATGAGTTATCCATAACATAGACATTTGCCTTCGAGAGCGTTGCTTGGAAACTAGCGAGAGAATCTGTCTTTGAATTGTGACATCCAAGGCAGTTGTTGGCTCATCTGCAATTAATAACTTAGGAGAGAGAAGTAGGCTCATAGCAATAACAACTCTCTGTCTCATTCCACCTGAAAACTCATGGGGATAGCTCTTTAGCGCGCGATCTGGATCTGGGATTCCTACCTCAATCAAACTCTGCTTAACGTGAGACTCAGGGTCCTTCACATCATGATTATGGCAATCCAAAACCTCCAGTAATTGATTCCCTACCGTCATTACTGGATTAAGAGCGGTCATTGGGTCCTGGTAGACCATGGAGATTTCTTTGCCCCTAATTCCCCGTAATCTCTCTGGGTCAATTGACAATAAGTTTTCGCCGTTAAAATTAATCTCACCTGAAGCAACTTCTACGCCTCTAGGCAATAGACCAAGAATCGATAGCGCAGTTAAAGTCTTTCCTGAGCCACTCTCGCCCACAATTCCTAAAGCTTCACCTTCGATAAGTGAAATATTTACATCAGATGTTAATGACCGCCCATCAGAGCTGGTCTTAATTGAGAGACCTTGAAGAGAAATAAGACTTCTCACGAGGTACTCCTTCTAGCAGGATCAAGAGCATCTCGTAGGCCATCGCCAACAAGATTTAATCCAATTACTACTATCGTAATGAAGATAGAGGGGAATGCGAGTGACCACCATGCAAAAGCAGCTAAAGCTTGAGCTTCAGAAACCATCAATCCTAAAGAAGCATCTGGAGGTTGTGTTCCAAGTCCAAGAAAACTCAATCCTGACTCTGTCAAAATTGCCCAAGAAAGGGAGAGAGCTACCTGAACAACAACTGGAGCAAAAACATTAGGCAGAATATGTCGACCTAGAATTCTTGGCGAAGAATAACCTAAAACTCTAGCTGACTTGATGTAATCCATCTCTTTAACCGACAGCACTGGTCCTCTAGCCACTCTTATGAAAATAGGTGTATAAACAATTGCGATCGCTATAGAAGTGTCAATCCAGGAATTCCCAAGACTATTTACGATTGCGAGAGCCAAAAGTATTGCTGGAAATGCAAAAATTACATCACTAGCTCGCACGACAATATTGTCTATCCAACGCCCCAAATAGCCGCCAACAACGCCTAGAGTTACTCCAAATAGAGTTGCTAGTCCTACAGATAACAGTGCCACACTTAGTGACCTGCGCATTCCATCAATTGAACGCGAAAAAATATCT